>ERZ1292630.3489-Hain-H41-02um-R3-3489-length-13779-cov-22_pt1 | contig 13779 bp, 12 predicted proteins | sample MGYA00564408_ERZ1292630 | MGnify/ENA primary metagenome ERZ1292630 (study PRJEB36523, sample SAMEA6512641) | groundwater metagenome | collected 2019-01-08 | study: AquaDiva: Metagenomics assemblies of 32 groundwater samples | reverse complement strand
ATGAAGAGGTGCGGGCTCTGGCCGGCACAGACTCGGTCGGACGGCCTCATATTGCCAGGCTCTTGATGGACAAGAAGTATGTCACGTCCGCCAAAGACGCCTTTGACCGATATCTGGCAGAGGGACGCCCAGCCTACGTGGCGCGTGAGCTGCCTCAACCGGCGGATGCCATCGCCTGGATCAGAGCCGCCGGCGGCGTGGCCGTGCTGGCCCATCCAACCTGGGCCAAGGTATCTGGAGAAGGGCTGAACGCGCTCCTGACGACATTGAAAGCCGACGGCCTCGGCGGCATCGAAGTCCACTACAGTACGCACACGAAGCGCCAGACGACGGAATACCTCGACCTGGCCAAGCGGCTGAACATGCTGGTAACCGGTGGAAGCGATTTCCACGGCATTACCAAGCCGGACATCGAAGTCGGTACGGGCCGCGGCGACTTGAAAGTTTCCGAGAAACTGCTCGACCCCCTCAAGAAAGCCGCCCTCTCCGCCCATCATTCGTAACTCGTATCTCGTCGCTCGTCTATCTGGTCTCTTTGGTCTGCTTTGTCTATCTCGTCTAGCACCAGACAGACCAGAGAGACGGGGCGACAACGAGACAGACCAAAATACCGCCGCTCATTTCTCCCTATTCGTTGACTCTTCCCTCCCATTCGTTACACTTTGAGACAATACAGCTCCCCGCAGCAGCCTACTCCGCCGAAGCAGCCGCTTCGGCTGCGAAGGCCGGAAGCTGCGGGGTATCTTGCGAAATTCTCCGAAGCCGCTACCCTCCTTCGCCAAGGCTTCGGAGGGTTCTCCTCGCCTTCATCCCTGCAGCAAGCTACAGGGTATGCGGCGAAGGAGAATCACGGATAGCCTCAACGATTGTCATGTCGAAATCCTGGACTTGGATTGCTCCCTACATCTTTGCCATCTTGGCCGTCCTCCTGGCCGCTCCATTACTGAGCAGCCTGGCATTGATTCAATCTGTTTCAGTCCCGTATCTACAGCTCAGTGGGCCCCACACCATTCGATTGATTGCGAACCTCCTCGCACTCGCCATCCTCTGGATCCTCGCCTTCACTGCTTTTCAGCAAATCCCGGATAACGGACGAGGATCAAGCTTTCTCCGTAACCTTGTCCTTCCGCTGACGACTCTCGTCGTCATCCTCTTCATCAACAAAGCGTTCAGGGCCGTGGGCCTGCCGCTGATCGAACAGATTGGCTCTTCTCGATTCGCCTGGATCTATGCAATCGGCCTCGTTGGTTCCGGCCTCTGGCTCACGGCAGCCTGGATCCTAAACCGAGATTCGCTACGCGAAGCCTTCGCTCCCCCTAGACAAACGCAACACCAAGAAGCCCAAGCCCTCGCCGAGGATGAGGACTCAAGGCAAGAAAAAGAGTCAGAGGCTCCATCAGAACCGGCAAGCATTGCCGCCACGGCATCGATCAATGGCTGCACACCCGGTATGCTTGGGCGCTACAAAGTCTTGAAAGAGCTCGGACGTGGCGCAATGGGACTGGTCTACCTGGGGAAAGACCCCACGATCCAACGGTTCGTGGCTATCAAGACCATGCGACTCGATCAAATCAACCGCGACGACAAACTGCAAGACGTTAAGGCACGGTTTTTCCGCGAAGCAGAATCCACCGGACGGCTCTCCCATCCCAACATCGTAACCATCTATGATGCAGGAGAAGAAGACGATTTGGGGTATATCGCGATGGAACTCATCGAGGGAACACCTCTGAATCAGTGGGCACGGAAACCCAACTTGAGGCCGGTCAACGAAGTCCTCCTCACTGTGGCCACCGTTGCGGATGCCCTGGGCTACGCCCATCAACAAGGCATCGTCCATCGTGACATCAAGCCGGCGAATATCATGCTCACGAAGGATCACATCGTGAAAGTCATGGACTTCGGTATTGCAAAGATGGCATCGAGCAGCAAGACAGAAACGAATATTGTACTGGGCACGCCGACGTACATGTCTCCGGAACAAATCGCAGGCAAAAAAGTGGACGGTCGGTCGGATATCTTTTCACTCGGCGTCGTGCTGTTCGAACTCCTCACTGGGCAGTTACCGTTTACGGCTGACAACGTATCGGCCGTACTGTTCAGCATCGCCCATCATCCGCATCCCGCGATTCAAACCTTGAGGCCGGATCTTCCCCCAATGGTGCAAGAGATCGTAGACCGCGCGTTACAGAAAGAGTTGCCTCACCGTTATCGGCGCGCGGAAGAATTCGCAAGCGAACTCCGTGCCTGTCTTCAGAGTCTCGCAGCCTGAGGGGGGGGGTATCGTCTGGCCCTTGAACGATTCCATAGCGCCAAGTCCGATACCGGCCTTAAACGGCCCCATAACGAGGATCGTTTTGTGGCCGATCCTCTACTCGGACTCTATGTTGTCTGTGACGGCATGGGCGGCGGCAACGCCGGAGAAATTGCCAGTGCTCTTGCAGTCGAGGCGATTCAGACGCACCTGGCCGAGGCAGCCAAATGCACGGACCTGCCGCTGATTGGCCCCTACAATGCCTCGGTATCAGCATCGACCAATCGTCTTGCCAGCGCGATTCGTGCGGCAAACGAGGTCGTGTATCGTGAATCATGGAGCAGGCCTGACTATGCCGGGATGGGCACCACTGTAGTCGCCGTATCGTTCTGCGAGGAAGTGCTCGCCATCGCCCATGTCGGAGACAGCCGACTCTACCTCGTCAGAAACGGGACAATCCGAGCCCTCACCACAGACCATTCCTGGGTCGCCGAACAGGTTCTCAAGGGATTCATCACAGAAGAAGAGGCCGCGCAATCCCCCCGAAGAAACATCGTGACGAAAGCTCTCGGCGTCGAAAGCTACGTCGACGTCGAGCTGGCGGAGGTTCCGGTCAAGAGCGGCGATATGCTGTTGTTATGCTCAGACGGACTTACCCGTGCGGTCCATCAGAACGACATTCTTCGCATCCTCAGTGAATCGGACGATCTCTCCACCATGTCCGATCGCCTCATCCTGATGGCAAATGAAGCCGGCGGCGATGACAACACGACCGTGGTCGTCGTGGCCCTGCGGGATGAGTTCCAAGCCGGACTGTGGGAGAGGCTAAAAAAACAATTCGTCGCGTAATGCATCAAGCGAGACGAACAACGGTTCGAAGTTCGAGGTTCGAGGTTTTCGGAACTTCGAACCAGAACTTAGAACTTCTTTCTCCCGAACCCCCACCAGACTATTTGAAGAGGAATGTGCCCTTCGGAAAGGTCTGGTAGCAGCGGTCGGAGACCTCCTGGCCATGCGATTGTAAGCATGCTAGGATTTGCCCGCTCCCAGACGTAACTGTTCTGCAGAATCGCTTGATATCCCCCTCGCAAGCCGCCATCACTCGGCTTTGATCTTCTTTCCACTTTACAAACCGCTCGTGCAACTGGCTTTGGCACAACGGTGGAAGCTGTTTGGCGCGCTGTTGCAAGCAACGAGTGCGAGTAGAACCATCCGGAGAGTCGGGACACAATTGTTCGATGTCCGATTCGCACTTCAACCTGGTTGCCTGCGACATAGGAGAATCCATTCTTGTCACAACCGGAGCTTCAACGTTGGAGTCACGCGATCGATCATCGTCCGGTCTCGACACAGCTGCCTCTGAAGGCAGCGGAGGAGAGGTCGGAATGGTGAAATCCAACGTGGGTGGCGAAGACAGGGAAGACGAGGGCTGCGCTGCCTGACGAGTCTCTACGGGCACCGCAGCCGAAGACAACTCTTCTTGTGACGGGAAATTGGTGACCACCGTCACCCACACGAGCCCAAGTCCCAGAATAGTGATCGCCCCGGTAATGATCCCGCTCGAAGACTGTTGCTGAGCCATGATCGCTCCCTATTGGAATAGCCCAGCATAGGATAAGCCGTCAGGAAAATCGACGAATTGTCCGGTTTCGACAAATCACGCGTGAGGAGCGCGACTGGCGAGAAAAGCGAGACGCGCGGGACTCGAAGTGCGAGTTAGTTCCGGACAACTCAGAACCCAGAACTTAGAACTCAGAACCTCGAATCTCGCCCGTCTCGCTTGAGTTGCGGGCTAGTTTTCCGGAGTCTCGACGATGTGGTTTTCAAACCTGGTACAGCCTTCGGCGAGCAGCCGATTGGTGAGCATTTCTCCAGGCCATTCAATGGGTAAATCGGCCGTGAAGATCCACACATCGGGAGAGGTCCACACGGGACCGTGGTCTTCAGGAAGTTCTGGGTCGAACAGATCGGTCCAAACCGGCATGTACACGCCGTTCCCACATTGCGTATGGAGGTGCACGATCGTGCGGGCTCTGACAAGAGGGTCCAGATCGCGCCAGACTGCCGCAGTCTCATCCGCCAACCGATGGAGCCGCACGGCATTTTGCGCATCGAAAATCGCATAGGCTGCATAGACCGGGGCTTCAATCATATCGGGAGCCAACGCCAACTCAGGACATTGCGCCGCAAGGCCTTCAAGGAGAGCTCGGCGATGCCGGTCCTCAAGCGAATCGGGCAGTCCAGAGTCCGGCACACCGATTAGCTCAAAAAAGAGAAAGGCGGTATTCTCGACAGGGGGATAGAGCCGAGCGGCAATTGACATGGCCCTCTGGGAATCCGCCACCGTGCTCAAATGATCGTTCAACCCCTGGAGACTGAGCGGCTCCAGCGTCGAATCGGTCAATAGGCGCGACTCCACTCGCACTACCGTCCCGGCAGAGAGCCGGAGATGCCGATGCAACAGCTCCGCCGTCGCAACTGGGTCAATCTTCAACTTGAGGGGATGGGCCAGATTCGCTTGGAGAGGGAGTTCCAATGCCGCCATAACGGCATAGGACAATTTTTCATCGGCCGGCCCATCGATGAGCACGGAGCAGGATGCCTCTGCGAGTAGATCGAAGAGCCATTCCGCCATGTCCTCATCCAGCGCCGCCAATACCGTTAAGAGATCGTACTCCCGTCCCTGCTCCAAGAAGGCTTGCAGCGTATCGATCGCCGCATCGGTATCGCCATGGTCATGGCGCCGGGCATTGATCAAGTGAACGAGATCTCGCGTGAGAGGGTCAGGACGGGACCAACTTAACATATCGACAGACTCCTACCACACAGCCGTGCAGCACTGCGCTCCATGTTGTCAAACTTTTCCTGTGGTAGCAAGCGCACCAACAATTTCTTCCCACAGAACACCGGCCACCGGTCGAACGATATACGGCTCACGCCCCAATCACCTTTACTAATACGCGTTTTCGTCTCCGCCCGTCGAACTCCCCGTAGAAAATCTGTTCCCACGGGCCGAAGTCTAGCCGGCCCCCGGTAATCGCGACAACGACTTCTCGCCCCATCAGCTGGCGCTTGATATGGGCATCGCCGTTATCTTCTCCCGTCTCGTTGTGTTGATAGACCGCGTCCTGAGGAACGAGCCGGTCTAAGAATCGGTCATAGTCCTTGAGTAGGCCTGGTTCATCATCATTGATATAGACACTGGCCGTGATATGCATGGCATTGACCAACACGAGCCCCTCTTGGACGCCGCTCTTTTCGACCACCGCCTCAACCTGCCGCGTGATGTTGAGGTAGGCGCGCCGCGTCTTTGTTTCGAACCAGAGTTCTTCGCGATACGATTTCATGGCCGTCGGTCAGTGGGCGCTCATTCTGCCGAACTGGAGAGCCAAGATGCAAGCTGGGCCACTACAGGTATAATGGAGCTATGTCCGTTAGAAAGACGATCAAGTCCTTACGCCCGCCGAAATCTTCACGGCTTCGACTGTCAGCCCATGCCAAAATCGTCCTACGTGGGCGCTATCTAGCCAGGAACAGCGCTGGAACGATCACCGAAACGCCTGCGCAGTTATTCTGGCGCGTTGCAACCGACATCGCACAAGCTGAACAGCTCTACCCGGCCGCCAGTCGGTTACCCCACGCGGCTCAGCGTTGGTACGACTGCCTGGCTCGTCTCGACTTTCTCCCCAATTCTCCCACACTCATGAACGCCGGGCGACGCCTCCAGCAGCTCTCCGCCTGTTTCGTGCTCCCGGTCGAAGACTCCCTTGCTTCCATTTATGACAACCTGAAACATCAGGCGCTCATCCACCAGTCTGGCGGCGGCACAGGATTTTCGTTCAGCCACATACGCCCGCACAACGATCTGGTGGCATCGTCAAGCGGCGTCGCCTCCGGACCCATTTCCTTCATGCGCCTCTTCAACCTCTCGACGGACGTCATTAAGCAAGGCGGGACCAGGCGCGGCGCGAATATGGGCATCCTCCGTATCGACCACCCGGACATCCTCGACTTCATCGCACTCAAACAGACGCCGACGGAGATGACGAATTTTAATCTGTCGGTCGGCATCACCGATTCCTTCATGCAGGCCCTCACACGCCGTCGCACCTATGCCCTGATCAATCCCCACACCAACAAGCCGACTAGGCGAGTCTCGGCACAGCTTATATTCGATCGGCTCGTCGAAGCGGCATGGGCCAGCGGCGAGCCAGGCCTGGTTTTTCTCGACACCATCAATCGGGCCAATCCCACTCCGCTCCTTGGACCCATCGAATCGACCAACCCTTGTGCTGAACAGCCCCTCCTGGCCTATGAGTCCTGTACCCTCGGTTCCATCAACGTCGCTAACTTCGTCTCACGAGCGGATGCAGGTCCCGCCATCGACTTCGCCCGATTGGCTGAAACCATTTCCCTTGCCGTACGCTTCCTCGACAATGCGATCGATCGCTGCCGCTTCCCGCTTCCTCGAATCGACCACATGACGAAACAAACCAGGAAGATCGGTCTGGGCATCATGGGCTTCGCCGACCTGCTGATTTCCCTCAATATCCCCTACAACTCCGAAGCCGCGCTCCAGACAGCGAAAACCCTAATGGAGTTCTTTCAATCTCGCGCCCACTTCGCATCGACAGAGCTGGCATCCGAACGCGGAGTCTTTCCTGCCTATCGAGGCAGCCGGCTCCAAACACTTCACCAGCGGCATCGAAACGCGACTGTGACCACCATCGCTCCAACCGGCAGCATCAGCCTCATTGCCGGCTGCTCGCCCGGCATTGAACCGTTATACGGCGTGCAGGAGGTCCGCCGTATTATGGACGGTGTCGTGCTGACCTCCCTTCATCCAGCCTTCGTCCGTCGAGCAAGCAGGCTCTGTCTCGATCTCGCCTTACTCCAGCCTGACCTGGCAGCGCATCCCTCCATTCAACATTTAACCCATATCCCCGAAGAGCTGCGTCGGCTGTTTGTCACGGCGCACGATGTCTCGCCCGAACATCATGTGCGTATGCAAGCGGTGTTTCAGCGATATAGCGACAGCGGAGTCTCGAAAACCATCAATTTGCCGGCCTCGGCGACCAAGGCCGAGGTGGCCGCAGCCTTTCTGCTTGCGTACCAGCTCGGATGCAAAGGCCTCACTGTCTTTCGAACAGGCAGTCGGGAGCAGCAAGTCTTTTCCTGCAGCCCTACTCACCCCTGTTGAACCCAGCCCGCATTATTCATGAGCGCTTCTGCTACAATCGCCGATGTCTGGCTCAAGCGAGACGGGCGAGACTGGCGGGAAAAGCGCGACTGGTAGGGACAGGGCTCAAACGTCACGCAAGTCCCGCTCTTCGCGCGCCCCCTCCCTCACCCTCCCCCATACTATGGGGGAGGGATGGGTGGGGGACCGACGAACCGTCATGAACAATGCGGGCTCTCTGCTTTTACGCGCAATTCCTCAACAAAATTGACAGCACCGGGCGATGGTGATAGGTATTTTCACAGACTAGTCTACGTGGGGTCGAATCGTTCAGTAGGGAGGTGCTTGATGGCTGCGCTCGTTGGGAACCTGACTTCGGTCCTGAATCCCTTTGATTGGACTCTTCTTTTCGCTCGCCAACCAGAACCAGATTTGGAATTCACGGACGAGGAACTTGATCAAACAATGGCCACAAAGGCACGGGGTCCGGTGAATCCCCGAAAGAAGCCCAGTAAGGGAAATCCGATTCTCTGGATACTGATCCTGATTCTTGTCGGCGGCATTGGCTATGTTTCGATGGAACCGGACATGGTGACAGAATGGTTGAGTCCCTACCTGGGTGAGAGCACCCCAACACCAATGGCCATGAAACCGAAGCCGTTGGCCTCGACGCCCGCGCCACAAGCCGTTCCCAGTCCGAGTACCGTCGCTCCGGCCCCATTAGCTCCTACAACTTCTGCTGCAGCTCCCGCCACTGCCGTTACGACTACAGCTCCGGCAAATGCTCCACTGCCTCAAACGGTAGCGAAGACTGCTGCACCCGTCGACCCGCCTCTCGACCCGATGTTCAGTGAAGGACAGAAAGTGACTGTTACGGGAGACCAAGTGGCTCCCGGCGGAAGCATTCCCTTGTTCGCAGACTCATCGAGCAGCAAGCCAGGGCCGATCGTTCGTCCCGGGATCTCGCTCACTGTCGTGGACGGCGATCTCCAGCCAAGCGGCTGGATGTATTTGGTACGTACCGACGAAGGTACCAATGGCTGGGTCGCGGAAAAACGTCTTCGCCTGAAGTTCTGACTTTTCCGTTTTTCTCATGCGAATAGCCTCTACAGGATAGACACTTTCTCGCCTTCTTACCCGCATTATTCATGAGCGCTTCTGCTGCAATCGCCGATCCGCTGCTGCGACGAGCCTTCGGCCGGCGGGCTCGCCCTTCGGACCCTCCACGTACTGCATGAGTACGCATCGGATACTCAGGGCTCCGCGCGCCGGTCTCGCGACACGGCTCAGCGATTTCGCGACGAACCGTCATGAATAATGCGGGTTACCCAATCTCCCTGTGTTATAATCCGCCCGTTTTCTGTTCCCTACCACACCCACAGGTTGAGTCGATTCCATGGCTGCACTCACAGCGATTATTTTTGACTTCGATGGCGTGATCGCGGACACCGAGCCCCTCCATTTCTCCGGCTTTCGTCAGACGCTGGAAGAAATCGGCATCAGCCTGACTGAATCAGACTACTACGCCAACTACTTGGGGTACGACGATCGGGGCTGCTTCATCGCTGCGCTCAACGAGCATCAACGCCCCATGGACCCTGCCGCCCTCGCACAACTGATGCAACGAAAAGCCCATGCCTATCTGGCATCGGTGAAGGATCATCTGGTCATTTTCCCCGGGGTGCGCGAGTTCGTGCGTGAAGCCGCCGCCACCTACCCGTTAGCGATCGCGTCCGGCGCCCTCCGCCATGAGATCGACGTAATTCTTGAACAGGCAGGGCTTCGCAAAGAATTTCTTCACATCACCAGCGCGGAAGACGTGACCAGAGGAAAGCCCGATCCGGCCCCCTTTCTCCACGCTCTCACCGGATTGAATCGACAATGCCGAGAACAGGCTGTCACCGCCGAATCCTGTTTGGTGATTGAGGACTCCATCCCTGGTATCCGCGCCGCAAAAACTGCGGGAATGAAAGTTCTCGCCGTAGCAAACACACACACAACCCATGACCTGCATGAAGCCCATGCAGTCACCCACAGTCTTTCAGAGGTTCGCCTCAGCGAACTCCGCGAACGTTTGTGGCCTGCAGCATAAGAGCCTAGTGGTATGAGAATCTGCTCTCTGCTTCCCAGTGCAACTGAAGTGATTGCCGCACTCGGTCTGCGCGATGAACTGGTCGGGATCAGTCACGAGTGCGACTACCCGGCATCTGTCAAGGGCGTGCCCATCATGGTTGAACCAATGATTCCCCCTCATGGACTGGCCAGCGCCGAGATCGACCGGCAGGTCGGCCAGCTCGTCGCGTCAGGACAACGGCTCTATCGTCTCAATGATCATCTGTTGAGGCAGACACAGCCAGATCTGATCCTCTCCCAGGATCTCTGCCATGTCTGCGCGGTCACACCGGACCAACTGCACGATGCCCTTTCTGCCATGGCGCAGCAACCGACCATCCTCACGTTGAACCCGAGTACGGTCCATGACGTGATCGACGATGTCGTTCGGATCGGCGACGCCGCCGGACGATCCGCCGAGGGCCACCGTCTCGCGACGGGATTACGCGACAGGCTGGATGCCATTAAAACTCGCACCCATGGTATCGCTCATCGACCTCGCGTGGTCTGTATCGAGTGGCTCGCTCCACTGTACATCGCAGGCCATTGGGTTCCTGAAATGGTCCAGCTAGCCGGGGGCCAGGATGTCCTCGCCCAGCCTGGGAGCAAATCACGAGTTGTGACTTGGGACGAGATCCTGGCAGCGGCTCTGGACATCCTCATCGTGATGCCCTGCGGATTTTCCGTTGAACGGACGCACGCAGAGATGCTCCAACTGATGCAACAACCGGGTCAATGGCAGCTTTCGCCTACGTTAGCCGAACATACGTATCTCGTTGATGCTTCCTCCTATTTCAGCAGACCAGGCCCTCGCCTCATCGACGGCATCGAACTGTTGGCGGCTATCCTGCACCCGTCAGATCACCACCCCATCCATGAATCCATGGCCCGCCGCCTTGGATCAAGACCGATTAATCGACGCACATGACTTCACTCTCCACCGCTGACGCGCAAGCCTACTGCACGGCTCTCACCAAAAAGAGCGGGAGCAACTTCTATTACTCCTTCCTCTTTCTTCCAAAAAAGCAGCGCGCTGCGATGTACACGGTCTATGCCTTCTGTAAGGAGGTCGACAATGCGGTCGATGAGCCCCCGGCTGGAAGCAACCCTCAGGATGAACTGCAACGGTGGCGGATCGAGCTTGAAGCAGCCTACCGCGGCACGCCGACCTTCCCGGTCACTATCAGCCTGGCCTACCATGTCAGGCAACTGACTATCCCGCAGGCCTATTTCGATGAGCTGATTAAAGGCGTCGAAATGGACCTTACCGCGTCGCGATACGCTTCGTTTCAAGACCTCTCGGTCTACTGCTATCGTGTTGCGTCGGTCGTGGGACTCATCTGCCTCCATATCTTCGGCCCCACGTCGGCCAGGGCACAGGACTATGCCGTCGCCCTCGGAATGGCGTTTCAACTGACGAACATTCTACGGGACATCGGAACAGACGCAGCTCAAGGCCGCATCTATCTGCCGGAAGAAGACCTCCAAAAATTCGGCTGCACCGATCAGACCATCCTCCAGCGTCAGGAGAGCGCAGAACTCCGCAAGTTGCTTCATTCTGAAACCGCAAGGGCCCATGAGTACTATGCGAAAGCACAAGCGGCATTCGATGCCCTACCGGCACAGGACCAACGAGCGTTGACGGTTTCTGAAATCATGCGCGCCGTATATTTTCGCATTTTGCAAAGGATCGAGAGACCAGGGCATCAGATATTCGGCCCTCGGGCCAGGCTCTCAACCAGTCGTCGGCTAGCCGTGGCCGCCGCTGTGTGGATCCGCTCCCGAATGTCGTGACATCTACCGCCACTCAGTCCGTCGTAATTCTTGGTGGAGGCCCCGCCGGCCTCACGACCGCCTATCGCCTCGCCCTTCTTGGGTATCGAGTCACGATCGTCGATCGAGGCACGCACAACAGCCCTGAGCCCTTCACCGTCCTCGGCTGCCATCACGCGACACAAGCGTTGCTGCGCTCGCTCCATTCCAATTCACAGCAGCCGGATAAAATAGCCATCCCTCTAGAGTTTCGACTCCCTGACGGCTCCCTCGTTCATTACCCGCGCAGCTCCTTCCCCGCGCCTCTTCACTCATGGGTGAACCTCCTGAGATTTGCCGGTATCCCCTGGAAGGAACGATGGCAACTGGCATCATGGGTGGAACAACTATGGGAAGGCGATACAGAACTGCCTGCCGATCTGGAACAGCGCACCGCCGATGAATGGCTGACATCAATCGGCCAAAGCTCGCAGACCCGCGACCTTGTCTGGAACTCTCTCGCGCGATGGTTGACCGGTAATACCCTCGCCATGATGTCCGCCGATGCCTTCGTGCGCTCGATGAAACCCTTGTTCCTGAGCACTCGTCCGGACAGCCGTGTCTCGATTGTGCAGGACTCGCTTCAGGCTTGTTTCATACAGCCAATCACCGAGACACTGATCCAGGCCGGCGCGACTATTTTGTACAACACTGAGGCGACCCAGCTTCGTTATGAACGAGAACGCATATCGGGAGTCCATCTGCGGGATGGTTCACTGTTACAAGCCGATTGGTATGTGGCAGCCCTGCCTCCTCAACAGCTCACAACCTTACTTCCAGAGCGATGGCTCACCCGCTACGCCTATTTTCAGCAACTCACGGAATTGCAATCGGTCGAGAGTACAATCCTTCACATCCAGGCCGAACAGCGCTGTACCACACCACGCCTCATCCTACTGAGCGACATCTCATTTCACTGGGTACTTGCCACAGCGGCGTCGCCTGATCGCACCAACTTCTCACTCGTCACAACCGACAGCCAGATTGCACAGGCTCGACCAGACTCACATCTTGAGATACGTATCCGCGACCTGCTCAGGTCGTTGGGGCTCCTCATACCGGAAAGCAGAATCGCATCGACCAGCCGTTGGACAATCCCGGACGCCATTCTCTCACTCAAGCCCGGAACAAAATCACATCGGCCTATCCAACGCAGTCCAATTGCCAACTTGCTCCTCGCTGGAGCTTGGACCGATACAGGCTGGCCTCCCAACCTCGAAAGCGCCATTGTCAGCGGCAACCGCTGCGCCGACGCGATCGCCTCCGATAAGTCAGCTTGACGATGACCGTATCCGATGGTAGGTCTATCAATATGAGAACGCTGTTCGTGAGAAACGTTGTTTTAGGAGCGGTTGTACTGATGCTAAGCGGATGCGGGACTAGTCCCTACGAGCGTGGGGGCAATCCGCAAGGACTCACTCAGCGAGATGTGGAACGGGATTATATGGAGTGTGAGTACAAGGCCCGGCTCGCAAACCCACAGCACTTCTACAACCAGGGCTCTCCCTTCCCGTTCAGCGGAGGCCCCCAAAACCCAAGCGATCACGCCCGCGCCCTACATGGACTCTCGACGATCAACGCCATGCGCGACACCTGTCTCGCTGCCAAGGGCTATAGAGTGGAATAATCAGGATGCTGAAAAAGGCCTCCCGCTTCGTTCTCGCATCGTTCAGACCCTCAACGTACCCCAGAGGGTACGCCTCGGCCCTTCACTCGCTGCGGCCTTGCCGGAGACCTTTTTGACCATCCTGGAAGAATACTCACCGCCATGTCATTCGCAGGATAGAAAAACACACAATTCTTACTATCGCGAACATGAATTAGTTCTCCCCTGTCCTCCTCGCATTCATATAGGTCCCAAAATGGAACTTGTTCACCATCCCCATTTAGGACACGTTGACAACATGAGACCATCTTCCTAAGATACCGGCCAAGTTCCTCCTGGCTGTATCAATCATGACTGCGACGCCTCTCCAAGAACTTGCGACCTCGCTCCACAACTGCCAACGTTGTAAGCTCGCGAAGATGGGCCGAACCAAAGTGGTGTTCGGCGTGGGGAATCCTCATGCGAGCGTGATGTTCGTCGGGGAAGCGCCCGGTTTCAATGAAGATCAGCAGGGAGAGCCGTTTGTCGGGGCAGCGGGAAAACTCTTGAACGATCTCCTGCAATCGGCAGGATTGTCACGCAGCGACATCTACATCGCCAATGTGATCAAATGCCGCCCCCCGAACAACCGCGACCCGGAGCTGGATGAAGTCGAGACCTGCAAACCGTTTGTGATGCAACAGATCCAGATGATCAAACCGAAGCTGGTCTGCACGTTAGGAAATTGGGCGACACAAACATTGCTGGAACGGAAGGTGGGGATTACAAAGGTTCGCGGCCAGGCCTTCTACTTGAAAGACTTCGTCCTCTTCCCCT
>ERZ1292630.3488-Hain-H41-02um-R3-3488-length-13786-cov-6_pt1 | contig 13786 bp, 13 predicted proteins | sample MGYA00564408_ERZ1292630 | MGnify/ENA primary metagenome ERZ1292630 (study PRJEB36523, sample SAMEA6512641) | groundwater metagenome | collected 2019-01-08 | study: AquaDiva: Metagenomics assemblies of 32 groundwater samples | reverse complement strand
GCCGCGAGCGTCAGGATCACGGCAGCGCCGACGATCACCGCCTCGCGCCGCCCCAGAGCCACCCATACCAGGACCACCACCGACAGCGTCGCGAATATCAGTTTCTGGATCAGCTTCTGCGCCTTGTCGTTGGCGGTCTCGCCGTAATTGCGCGTGAGCGACACTTCCACGCCGTCGGGGATGATGCTGCCCTTCAACTGTTCCACCCGGCGCGTCAGGCGCGAGGCGACGTCCACCGCATTCTCGCCCGGTTTCTTGGCCACGGCGATGGTCACCGCCGGGAACTCGCCCTGCGCTTTGCTTCTGCCGGCGACGCCGTTGCCGTACCAAACGTAATGGGCGGGAAGTTCCGGGCCATCCTTCACCTCGGCCACGTCTTCGAGATAAATCGGCCGCCCCTGCACCGCGCCGACCACCAGGCGCTTCACGTCCTTGGTCGAAGCGAGGAACTGCCCGGTTTCGATCTGGGTTTCGCGGTTGCCGTCCACCAGGCTGCCCGAGGGCATCGCCACATTGGCGCCAATCAGCGCCATGCGCACGTCCTGGGGCGTGAGGCGCCAGGCGTTCAGGCGCTCGACGTCGAGCAGCACCTGCAGGGCGCGACGCGCGCCGCCGATGGTCGCCACGGTGCGCACGCCCGGCACGCGCTGCAGCTCGATCTCGGCCGCATGCGCGATTCTCTCGAGCTGGTAGGCGCCGCGCGCGGGATCGGCAGTCCACAGCGTCAGGCTGACGATGGGCACGTCGTCGATGCCCATCGGCTTGATGATGGGCTCGCCCACGCCGAGCGAGGGCGACAGCCAGTCCCGGTTCGAATTGATGGTGTCGTACAGCCGAACCAGCGCCTGGGTGCGATCCTCGCCGACCTTGAACTGCACCGTGAGCACCGCCATACCCGGCTTGGTCACCGAGTAGATGTGCTCCAGGCCGGTGATGCGCGAGAGCACCTGTTCGGCGGGCGTGGTCACCAGCGATTCGACGTCCTTTGCCGACGCGCCCGGGAACGGGATCAGCACGTTCGCCATGGTGACGTTGATCTGCGGCTCCTCCTCGCGCGGCGTCACCAGCACCGCGAATGCACCGAGCAGCAGCGCAATGAGCGCGATGAGCGGGGTCATCTGCGAGTGCAGGAAGATCTGGCTGATGCGTCCGGAGATGCCCATGGTATTGTTGATCAATTAGTGGGGATGAGGGCTGAGGGCCGAAGGTTGAGAGTCAGGCTGGCCGCGGCGAGAATCGCGTCCGGCTGGCTTCGCTCCTCGCGCCTTTCTCTACTTGCTGCCGCGCTTCAAAGCCGCCAATGCCGCGATCGGATCGAGAGCAAGCTTTTCTCCTGGCGCAATCCCGGCGAGCACTTCCACCTCCTCGCCCCCTGCCGGTTCACCCAGACGCAGCTGACGAAACCGGATCTCGCCGTTCTCGCCCACCACATAGGCGCCCGCCACTTCGCTGCGCAGCGCCACCGCGGACGCCGGGATGAGGAGCTTCTTCACCCGGCCGACGGCGAAATACGCGCGCGCGAACATGCCCGGATATAGACCTTCGATCCCGGCAGGCAAATCCAGCCGCACCTGGGTCGTGTGGGTCTGGGAATCCGCGGCCGGCAAGATAGCCATCCTGGATGCCTGAATACGCTTATTCAGCGCCGGGAATTCCACGCTGGCGCTGGCAAGCCTGCGCACCGCATCGAGCTGGTATTGCGGCATGCTCGCGGTGACGCGCAACTCACGCGGATCAAAACCGGTCATGAGCGGCTTGCCGGGCACAGCCATCTCCCCCAGCTCGACATGGCGCGCGGACACCACACCGCTATAGGGTGCGGTCACGGTGGCGTAGCCCCTGGTGGCCGCGGCCTGGCCGCCGCCTGCCTCTGCCACGGCAAGCTGCGCCTTGGCGGCGTGGTAGTCGGCTTGCGCCTTGTCCAATGCCGCCGCGCTCATGAATTTCTGCTCCACCAGTCTCTGGGTACGCTCGTATTGCGCCCTGGCATTGCGCAGCGCCGCTTCGGCCTGGGCCACCTGGGCCTGGCTGGCGGCATAGACCTGATTCACCTCGGCGGGATCGATGCGCACGATCACCTGGCCCTTCTTGACCCGGTCGCCGACATCGAAGTTCACCGCCACCACGCGACCGGAAATCTGCGCCGCCACGGTCGATTGTTTCACCGCCTCGACCACGCCCTCGGCGGCATAGGTCTGCTCGACCTCGCGATACTGGACCGTAACGGTCTGCAGCGGCCCGGCCTCTGCGGCGTAGACCGACGGCGCGAACAGCAGGGCAAAAACGGTCGCGATGCGCAATAGAAAACTGTCTTGAATAACCATGGTGATCATATTAACTTGAGCCCGCTGCGACGTATGTGACTTAGGTTACCTAGTAGCGCGTCGGCAAAGGACTGCCGACCTACTTGAGGAATCCGGTCAGTATAGAGCGCCCGCAAGCAGCTTGCGATACTCACTGACCAGCCCGGCCTGATCCTCGGCGAGATTGAACACCTCGACCATCAGCTTGCGCGCGCTGGTGCGCAAGGCGCCGCGATCCCGGCGCACCACCTGCAGCAGCGCCGCGAGCGCGGACTCAAAGCGCTTATCGGCGATAAGGCGCTCACCCAGCGCGAGCCGCGAAGCCAAATCGTCCGGATCGGCGGCGAGCCTGGCTTCCAGTTCCGCGATCGCCGGCAGTTGCCGGCTTTTCTTCCAGAACGCGAGCACGGAATAGAGTTTGTCCGCGCGCTCGTCGCGCTCGCGCTCCGGAATCGACGCAAACAGCGCGTCCGCCTCGGCGTGACTGTTCTTCGCCAGCAGCAGATCCACCAGATCCAGCCGCAGCGCGTGGTTCGCCGGCTCGAGTTCGAGGGCGCTGCGCAGATGGCGCTCGGCCTCGTCGAAATCACCCTGGGTCACGAGCGCGCGCGCCGTGCGGCGCAGCTTCTCGCCCGGCGTCGGGATCAGGCGGTCGATGAAGGCGCGCACGCCGCTCTCCGGCAGGGCGCCGGTGAATTCGTCCGCCAGCTTGCCGTCGACAAAGGCCTTGACGTTGGGTATGCCGCGCACGCCGAAGCGCGCGGACAACTGTGGATGTTCGTCGGAATTGACCTTGGCCAGCAGGAATCTGCCCTGGTATTCGCCGGCCAGCTTCTCCAGGATGGGCTTCAGCGCCCGGCAGGGTGCACACCAGGGCGCCCAGAAATCAACCAGGACGGGTACCCGTTCCGACGCTTTCAGCACGTCGTTCTCGAAGGACTCGGTTGCGGTATCAAACGAATAGGTGATCATGGCGGCTCCAGCAGATATTCATCCGGTATGTGGGGTCAGCTGCGGCCATTTGCAAGCGCGCTGGCCGTGGCCCGAGCTTTCTACTACTCTAGGTCCTCCAGCATCTTGACGACCGCTTTGCCGAAGGCAGCAAGGTCGCGTGTGTCGGTGCGTATTACCCGCATCACGATCTTCCAGTCCACCTCGGTGTATTCGTGCACCAGGACATTGCGAAAACCTACAGCCCGCTGCAGCCGTTGGGCAAGGTTGCGCTCGATCAGATCCCGCTTGGCCAGTTGGGCAAACGCTTCCGCCGCAGTGGTGGGCACCACGCCGCGCGCGCCGCACAAATGGAAAGCAATGTCGATGCAGGTCTGGATGGCGAGCTCCAGATTGCGCGTGAGGATGTCCTGCAGATCCTCGTCGGCCGCAAGCTGCTTGACCGACGCAGGCCGTTTGGCCTCGACCCGGCGCAAGCGGCGCGACAGTTCGCGCAGCCTGGCGTCGATGACATCCGAGTCCACGGGCGCACTCACGCGAACAGTCCTGCGCGGGCGGCGCGCGCCGCCATCGCGGCACTAAGCCGGTCATCCTCGGAGCGCTGCACCTTGGCAATCATGCGCTGGCGGGTTGCCAGGCTATCGCAGAGAATCTCGGTCCCGCCCAGCGCGCGCGCGCGGATCAGCCCGTCGGCCGATTCCAGATCGATCAGATCCACGCCGCGTCCGGACACATCTGCGACGATTCCAAGTACCGCCAGGCGCAGGTCGGAACTCATCGGTTTGCCGAAACTGACCGCGACGTCGATGTCGCTGTCCGGCAGCGCTTGCCCTCGCGCCACCGATCCGAACACGGTGGCATAGGTGGCGCCGGCCGCCCGCAGTCGGCTTGCGAGTCTATCCTCCATTGTCTGGGGCACGGCAGCGAAGTCCCTGGGGCCGACCACGTACGCCACGACGCGTCCGTGGCGCTCGATCGCGACCGGCGCGTGGGCGCAGGCCTCGAGCAACTGGCCAAAGCGGTTCTTGGCGGAAGTGGCGTCGAAAGTTTTCATTGGTTCATATTAGCTAAAATAGCTAATCCTGTCCAGCAAGAATCTGCCCCGGCATTCGCCGGCCAGCGCTGCCCTGTGCAAGCGCACTGGCCGTGGCGCGAGCTTTCTTATAGCATCCGGCCATGGAACTTCCAGACTACCACGGCGGCAGCGTCGTCAACCTGATGCGCTCGGTCGAGCGCGCGCTGGGCGCAAGGCCGTGCGACGCGGCCTCGGCTTATCCCGAATTGCAAGCCCTGCCGGCGCAGGCGCTGGCGGGTGCGCGCAACATCGTGCTGCTGGTGATCGACGGGCTGGGTTACGACTACCTCAACGACGCGGGTGCGGGCAGCGCGCTCCAGCGTCACCTCAAGGCGCGCCTCACCTCGGTATTCCCCTCGACTACGGCCACTGCGGTGACGAGCTTCCTCACCGGCGTCGGCCCGCAGCAGCACGCGCTTACCGGCTGGCATATCTGGCTGCGCGAACTGGGCTGCCTCGCGGCGACGCTGCGCTTTCGCCCGCGCCACGGCGGCGAGCCCTTGTCCAAAGCGGGCATAGCCCCGCGCAGCGTGTTCACGGCCCAACCCATGTTCGATCGCCTGGCGGCGAAGAGCTATGTCTTTTCCCCGGACAAAATCATCGATTCAGATTACAACGTGGTGCATTGCGGCGTGGCCGAGCGCAGGCCGTACAAGGATCTGTCCGCGCTGTTTTCGACGCTGGCCGAAATCGTGCGCAGCGGCAGCGAGCGCAAATTCATTCACGCCTATACCTACGACCTCGACGTAGCCGCTCATGCTTTTGGCAGTGCGAGCCGGGAAGTGCAGGACAAATTCCGCCAGATCGACGCCGCTTTTGCCAGGTTCCTGGGTGAGATCGCTGGCAGCGACACGCTGGTCATTGCAGTAGCCGATCACGGCTTCATCGATTCTCCCAAAGCGTCCTGCATCGAACTCGCGGACCATCCGCAACTGGCCGGGACCCTGATGCTGCCGCTGTGCGGAGAACGCCGCGTCGCCTATTGCTACATCCAGCCCGGGCAGGATGGCGCGTTCGAGCATTACGTGCAAACCCGGCTCGACCATTGCGCCAGCCTGTACCGCAGCGCCGATCTGATCGCGCAAGGCTGGTTCGGCCTGGGCCCGGCCAACCCGCGCCTGCCCGAGCGCATCGGCCATTACACCCTGGTGATGAAAGATGATTACACCCTCAAGGACTGGATTCTGGGGGAGCAGCGTCACCTCACCCTGGGCGTGCACGGCGGGGTGAGCGCGGCGGAGATGCACGTGCCGCTGATCCTGGCTGCGGCCTGAGAAAAAGGCTCTCCGACCGTGCTCGCGCTCAAGCTGTTTCTGGTCCCGGCGTTTCTCCTCCTGATCTCGCTTGCCGGCAGGCGTTGGGGACCAGAGGTCGCCGGCTGGCTGGCGGGCCTTCCGGTGCTGACCGGCCCGATCCTGTTCCTGTTGGCGCTTGAAAACGGCCCGGAATTCGCGGCCGCGGCGGCCACCGTGTCCTTGTCCGCTGTGTTCGGCGCAGTCGCTTTCATCGTGGCTTACGCACGCACCTGCGCGCGCAGATCGCCCGCGCTTTCCCTGCTCTCCGGCCTGGCCATCTGGTGCTGCACCGCGCTGCTGCTGACGCGGCTCCCGCTGACCAATCTAGTTTCGCTGGGTATCGCGCTGCTCGCCCTCGTCATCGCGCCGAAATTGTTTCCACGCATAGCGGCGCCGATATTGACCGCCGCCCTGCCCAAATGGGAGCTGCCACTGCGCATGCTGGCCGGCGCCGCGGTCGCTTTCGCGGTGACCACGCTCGCTGCGGCGATCGGGCCTTCGTGGAGCGGAATGTTCGCGGTATTTCCGGTGATCACCATCGTGCTGTCGGTGTTCTCGCATCGCGCCTCAGGTCCGGCATTCGCCGCGACGCTGCTCAGAGCGATGATCTGGGGACTGTACGCGCTCACAAGCTTTTGCCTAACGCTGGCCGCGCTGTTGCCCGAACAGGGCGTGACCGTCTCGTTTGCAAGCGCAACCGCAGTGGCCATCGTCGTTCAGTGGGGCCTCAAATCGCGCCTGCATCGGCGCTAAGCCGGGAGCGCGGGATGGCGGTTGCGCAAGTGCTCTGGACGCACGGCAAGATCCTATGCTACAAAGCCGGACGCGCCCCGCGGCGCGGCTGGGCGTGCCGGCTGCGTCGCTCGCGATCGCGGACGGCGAGATCGTCTGCGCCAACGGCGCGCGCAGCAGCTACGGCGAACTCGCCGACGACGCCCTGCTCGAGCGCGAGGCCACGGCAAGCGCGCCGCCGAAGGACGCATCGCGGCATCGTATTGTCGGCACCCCGCTCGCGCGCTTCGATCTGCCGCAGAAAGTATACGGCCGGCCGCGCTTCGTGCACGACCTCGAGTTGCCCGGCATGCTGCACGCGCGGGTACTGCGGCCGCCGTCGCCGGCGGCGGCGCTGGTCTCGCTCGACGACGCGCGCGTGCGCGACCTGCCGATCACGCCCGAGCGCATTATCGCCGCTGCGGATTGATGATTCACGAAAAGGGATTTGGATGCGGTTGAACATACTGAGCGGCGGCGCCGCGCAAAGCGTGGTGACCGCGCTGGCCGGCGATTTCCGCGCCGCGACCGGATACGAGCTAGCTTGCACCTTCAGCGCGGTCGGCGCGATGAAGGCAAAGCTGCTGGCGGGCGCACCCGCCGATTTGGTCATCCTGACCCAGGCGCTGATCGCCGAACTCGCGACAGCCGGGCAGGTGCTGCCTGACAGCTGCGCCGACCTCGGCCGCGTGCGCACCGGCGTCGCGGTGCGCGCGGGCGACGCCTTGCCCGACATCGCGAGCGCAAGCGCGCTGCGCAGCGCCCTGCTCGCCGCAGAGGGCATCTTCATCCCCGATCCGCAAAAAGCCACGGCGGGCATCCATTTCGCGCGCGTGCTGGACACCCTCGGCATCCGCGGCGCAGTCGAGCCGCGCCTGAAGACCTACCCGAACGGGGCCACGGCCATGCGCGCACTGGCGCAGACCCAAGGTGCGCGGCTTGTGGGGTGCGCCCAGGTCACCGAGATCAACAATACGCCGGGCGTGGTGCTGGCCGGGCTGCTGCTGCGCGAATTCGAACTCGCAACCGTGTATTCCGTCGGCGTATGTGCCGGCGCGGCCAGCCCCGACGCAGCACGGCGCTTCGCCGCGCTGCTCACGGGCGAGCCCTCGCGCGCGCTGCGGACGAAGGCCGGGTTCGAACTCGGGGCGGTGTGACCAGGGGGTGACGGCCCGCGTGGATATCCCCAAGTCAGAGGAAGCGCTGATTGCGTCGGAGAGGCGCGACTGGCTGGTTTCGTCCGAGAGCAGCCGGTTTGCGCGGTTCCGAATCCGCGAGCAACAAATTTATTTTCTTCATGGAAAAGAATAGCCGCCGGCGGTAGCATTCGATTGTGCGGAATAACTTATGAGTACACTGGTTAGATTCTTTATGCTGGCGATCGTCGTCCAGCTCGCTCCCGCCGTCGCGCAGGCGAAACCGCCGGAGGAGTGGCCGTTTATCGAGTTCAACCAGGCGGTGCGCACGGCAAAACGCGTGAACAAGCCGATGTTCGTTTATTTCGGCTTCCCGACCTGCCCGTATTGCGAAATCGCCAACAAGAACACCTTTTCGAGTAATACACTGCGCAAGCGCTACACTGAACACTATGTGCTCGCATATTTTGATGTTCGCGGTAACGCCGATGACATTATTGCCCTGCCGGGCGGGGAAAAACTGACGCGCGCGGAAGCGATGACGCGGCTGAGGTCGAATCCGGTTCCCGCCTGGATGTTCGTAAGCCCGGAAGGCAAGGAAATCCTCATGCGGCGCGGTTCGGCCACACCGGTCGAGGCTTTCATGCAGTTCGATCAGTATGTTTCGAGCCGGGTGTACCAACGGGCATCGTTTGGGGATTATCTCGCGCAACGCGGCCTGCACGAGGCGAAGCCGGGGAAATAGCCATTTCGTTTCGGATAGGCGCGTCCGTCCGGGGTCCACTCCAGCCGTTCAGGCCGGCACAATAGCCTCCCGCCAGTGCCGAGATCCGGCCTGGGCGAGGACGCAATCGGAGCTTCCCTGGCTCAACGCCGCCACGCGGGCCTCAGCCCGTGATGCCGATCTGCCAGGGCACGAACTCGTGGTCGCCCAGGCCCAGGAGCTCGCTCTTGGTCTTCTCGCCCGAGGCGGTGCGCAGGATGAGCTGGAAAATCTGTTCGCCCATCTCGTCCATGCTTGCGCTGCCATCGAGTATTTGGCCGCAATTGATGTCCATGTCCTCTTCCAGTTTGCGGTACATCGGCGTGTTGGTGGCGAGCTTGATCGAAGGCGAAGGCTTGCAGCCGAAAGCCGAGCCGCGGCCGGTGGTGAAGCACACCACGTTGGCGCCGCCTGCAATCTGTCCGGTGGCCGATACGGGGTCGTAGCCCGGCGTATCCATGAACACGAAGCCCTTCTGCTGCACCGGTTCGGCGTACTTGTACACCTCCATCAGCGGACCGGTGCCGCCTTTCATCGCCGAGCCCAGCGATTTTTCGAGAATATTGGCCAGCCCCCCCGCCTGGTTGCCCGGGCTCACCACGCCGTTGATCTGGACATCGCGTCCCAGCGCGTACACGTCCTTCCACCAACGGATGCGCTCGATCAGCTTCTCGCCGACCTCGCGCGAGACTGCGCGCCGCGTGAGCGTGTGCTCGACGCCGTAGATCTCGGGCGTCTCGGACAGAACCGCGGTGCCGCCGTGGCGCACCAGGATGTCCATCGCCGCGCCGAGCGCGGGATTGGCGGTGATCGAGGAAAAGCTGTCCGAGCCGCCGCACTGCAGCCCGACGGTGATATGGCTCGCCGGGACCGGCACGCGCGTGACGCGGTTCGCCTCCGGCAGCAGTTCCTGCACCGCGGCGACGCCGGCCGCTATGGTCTGGCGCGTCCCGCCCGTGTCCTGCATCACGAAGGTGCGCAGCTTGGTGCCGCTGCTGAGCTTCTCGCTCTCAAACAGGGTATTGATCTGGTTCCGCTCGCAGCCCAGCCCCACCACCAGCACCGCGGCCAGGTTGGCGTGGCGGACGTACCCGGCGAGCGTGCGCCGCAGCAGGTCCATCGGCTCGCCCGACAACTCCATGCCACAGCCGGTCGAATGCGTGAACGCAACGACCCCGTCGATATTGGGAAACTCGGCCAGCCGTTCCGGCGTGAACCATTCGGCGATGCGGTGCGAGACCGTAGCCGAACAATTCACCGTCGACACGATGCCGATGTAGTTCCGCGTCGCCACACGCCCGTCCTCGCGCACAATGCCCATGAAGCTCGCGCGCTCTGCCTGCGGCACCATGTCCACCGGCTTGTAGTCGCGAGCATAGGCGTAGTCGCGGTCGAACTCGCGGAATTCCATGTTCAGCCGGTGCAGCAGCGTGCCGGGCGCGATGTCCGCCGACGCGAAACCGATCACGGTGTTGTATTTAAGCACCGCCTCGCCTTTGCCCAGGGCGCGCGCGGCAACCTTGTGGCCGGCGGGAATGCGGTTGAGGCAGGTGAGATTCTCTTCGGCCAGAACGCTGCCCTGCGCGAGGTCCACGCGCGCGACCAACACGCTGTCGTTCGGGTGCAGCCGGATGGCCGGCGCGGCCAGGTTCTTCATGGCAGGGGCGTTCTTCATGCGTTTCGTTCCTTAATACCGGTTTTTGACCTGAGCCGAATCCTAGCAAACTTCAGGGCGTTCAACCGGCATGATTTAGACCTTGTTTCACGCAAAAGCGGCGGAAACGGGCTACTGGCAGAGGCCTATTTCGGGATTCGCGCCGCTTGCAGTAGCAACCTGAGGCTCGATGGATTAGACTGTCCCTCTATTGACCCGGGCTCACCATGGCCCGGGGCAATATTCGACTACTTTCTAATCAGGAGATTTTTGTGGCTACTGGCACAGTGAAATGGTTCAACGCAAGCAAGGGCTTCGGTTTTATTCAGGCAGATGACGGCTCGAAAGACGTGTTTGTGCATATCTCGGCGGTGGAAAAAGCCGGCCTGTCCACCTTGAACGAAGGTCAAAAAATCCAGTACGAATTGCAGAAAGGCCAGGACGGCAAGACCTCGGCGGGCGATCTGAAGTCGGTCTGATCCCGCGTCGGGGATCTGCAGTCCCCGACGCAATAACGGAATGCCGAGACTTGCAGGCGCACTCGACTCAATCCTGAGCCGAGGCTCGGCTTCTTTCCGGCTTTAGAACCAACGTCTATCGTTTCGGGCTTCCCCTGCCCGCGTAAATCGCCCCACGCAGCGACGATATGGACACGTTTGCGATACGCGCCTGATTCATGACAGCCGGAAAGCACGACGTACTCGTAATCGGGGGCGGCAATGCCGCCTTGTGCGCAGCCCTGACCGCGCGTGAAGCCGGCGCCAGCGTGCTGCTGCTCGAATCAGCGCCGCTCGAATGGCGCGGCGGCAACTCGCAGCACACGCGCAACCTGCGCTGCATGCACGAAGCCCCGCAGGACGTGCTCACCGACGCCTATCCGGAAGAGGAGTATTGGCAAGACCTGAACAAAGTCACCGGCGGCATTACCAACGAAACACTTGCACGGCTGGTGATTCGCGACTCAGCGCACTGCCGCGACTGGATGCGCCGGCACGGCGTGCACTTCCAGCCATCGCTCTCCGGCACCTTGCACCTCTCCCGCACCAACGCCTTCTTCATGGGTGGCGGCAAGGCATTGGTCAACGCCTACTACCGCAGTGCTGAACAGATCGGCGTGCACATCCGCTACCAGGCGCCGGTGGACCGGCTGGAACTTCGCGACGGCCGTTTCGTTGCCGCTTGCATCGGTGCCGAGCGCATTGAGGCGAGGGCCTGCGTGGTGGCCAGCGGCGGCTTCGAGTCGAACCGCGAATGGATGCGCGAAGCCTGGGGCCAGATCAATGGCGAATGGGTCGCCGACAATTTCCTGATTCGCGGCACGCGCTTCAACCTGGGCGTACTGCTGAAATTCCTGATCGCCGCCGGCGCCGACGCCATCGGCGATCCGACACAGTGCCATTCGGTGGCTATCGATGCGCGCGCGCCGCTGTACGACGGCGGCATCTGCACGCGCGTGGACTGCGTGTCGCTCGGCATCGTGATGAACAAGCATGCCGCGCGCTTCTACGACGAAGGCGAGGATTTCTGGCCCAAGCGCTACGCAATCTGGGGCAGGCTGGTGGCGCAGCAGCCCGGACAGATCGCCTATTCGGTGATCGATGCCAAGGCCATCGGGCGCTTCATGCCGCCGGCGTTCCCGGGCGAGAAGGCGCAGTCGCTGTCCGAGCTTGCGCTTCAACTCGGTCTGGACCAGCGGGCCTTCGTGCGCACACTCGAGGACTACAATTCGGCCTGCCGCGTCGGCACCTTCGACCACGCGGTGCTCGATGACTGCCATACCGAGGGCCTCTCCCCGCCCAAGACCCATTGGGCGCGCGCTATCGATACCCCGCCGTTCTATGCCTATGCGCTCAAGCCCGGCATCACCTTCACCTACCTCGGCGTGAAGGTGAACGAGCAAGCCGCGGTGCACTTCTCGGGCAAGCCCAGCTCCAATCTGTTCGCTGCCGGCGAAATCATGGCCGGCAACGTGCTCGGCCAAGGCTATACCGCGGGCGTAGGCATGACCATAGGCACTGCCTTCGGACGCATCGCCGGCGCCCAGGCCGCGGCCGCCGCCGTTCTGGGAGAGCAGCGTGCGGCAGCTTGACGCCCTGGCCGCCGAAGCCCGAACGCTGGCGATCGGCCTGCCGCCCCTGGACCCTAGCGAAGCCGAAGTGGCGCGCCAGATGCAGATCTGCAATGCCTGTCGCTACTGCGAAGGATTCTGCGCGGTATTCCAGGCGATGACACGCCGGCTCGAATTCGGCAAGGCCGACATCAACTACCTCGCCAATCTGTGCCACAACTGTGGCGCCTGCCTGCACGCCTGCCAATATGCGCCGCCGCATGAATTCGCGGTCAATGTGCCGCAGGCGATGGCGAAGGTGCGCCTGCAGACCTACGGCGAATACGCCTGGCCGCCGGCGCTTCGCGGCCTGTACCAACGCAACGGTCTGACGCTGGCGCTGGCGCTGGCCGGTGGCCTGGCGCTGTTTCTGCTGCTGGCCATCATGATGAAGGGCAAGCTGTGGCAGGCGCTGCCGCCCGGAAGTTTCTACCAGGTGTTTCCGCACAATCTCATGGTGGCCATGTTCGCTCCGATCTTCCTGTTCGCGCTGCTCGCGCTGGCGCTCGGTGTGCGCGGATTCTGGAAAGACGTGTCCCCCGGTGACCGCGTGAAGGATGCGCCGGGCGCCGCAGTGGCTGAGGCAGCGCGGGGTGCGCTGCTTCTCAAGTACCTCGACGGTGGCCACGGGCAGGGATGCAACGAGGCCGACGATACATTCACCTTGTGGCGGCGCCGCTTCCATCACTTCACGTTCTACGGTTTCTTGTTGTGCTTCGCCTCGACCTCGGTCGCCACGCTTTACCACTATGTTTTTAGCTGGAGTGCGCCCTATGCCTTGACCAGCCTGCCGGTGCTGCTCGGGGCGGCAGGCGGCATGGGCCTCCTGATCGGGACTACAGGGCTATTGTGGCTGAATCTGGGCCGACACCCACTCCATGGCGATGCCGCGCAGAAACCGATGGACCGCGGTTTCCTCGCGCTGCTGCTCCTTGGCAGTCTCTCCGGCCTCGCCTTGCTCGCCTGGCGCGATACCAGTGCGATGACGCTGCTGCTTGCGCTGCACCTGGGTGTGGTGATGGCGATCTTCCTGACGCTGCCGTACGGCAAATTCGCGCACGGCATTTACCGCTCGGCGGCACTGCTCAAATGGGCAATCGAGAAGCGGCAGCCCAGCCACCTGCAGCTCGAAACTTAGCCGGGGGTTGAGACGCCGTAGAACCAATACCCCGGTCATTTCAGCGGCGAGCCGTTCACGCCGCTAGTGGGCCCGGAGAGAAGCCGCGTTCGTGTGTCTGATGGTGGTGGCAGGACTATGGCCTGATCGGGCGGGCGAAGCATGGGCGCCATTATTGCAGCGAATCCTTAACCGGCCGTAGCATCCATATCAGTTCTCCATCTCGGCTTCGCCCGCCCGACTGTCGGCGCAGCTGGTGAGCCAGATGCCGCCGAAGATCAGCGCCATGCCGGCGACGTGGAACAGCTGCAGTTGCTCGCCGAGGAAGGCAATCGCAAGCAGGCTCGCGAACACCGGCAGCAGGTGCATGAACATCCCGGCCTTGTTCGGGCCGACGCGCGAGACTGCGTTATTCCAGAAGATGTAACCCACCACCGACGGGAACACGCCGGCATAGGCGAGCCCCACCAACGCCTGCGCCGTCCAGTTGATATGCAAGCCCTGAGCTAGCGACCACAGATACACCGGCAGCATCGCGACCACGCCGACGATCGCATTGGCGCCCAAGAGGCCGAGCGGGTCCGGCAGGGGCGGCAGGCCACTCTCCTGCTGGC
>ERZ1292630.1554-Hain-H41-02um-R3-1554-length-22455-cov-13_pt1 | contig 13788 bp, 19 predicted proteins | sample MGYA00564408_ERZ1292630 | MGnify/ENA primary metagenome ERZ1292630 (study PRJEB36523, sample SAMEA6512641) | groundwater metagenome | collected 2019-01-08 | study: AquaDiva: Metagenomics assemblies of 32 groundwater samples | reverse complement strand
GGAAAGCGGATCGCTACGGAATATGGCTCGCGCACGAACAATTTCAGTACACAGACGCAAATCCAAGAGCTACCGGACGGGCGCAAAGCATTCATGGTGTATAACCATGCCGGTTCATGGCTGCATCGGTGGCTTGATACGGCGATGAAACGCGCATCCGGCTTAAGAATGAGGAAGGCTACTCACGATGAGTGGAAAACGTGGTTTGAGGAAAAAAGCAATATCCCAGTCATTGAAAATAACGATCCGAATACGGTGGTGATGCCTTTCATCCCAAACGTGAATACGCTCGATGCGTTCGTTCATGACAAAGAGATCAAAAAATTTGGCGAATGCGCGTGGGCGGAACATCTCACGCCCGAAGACAAGCTAGAGCTTGCGCATCGAATCATGGATGAAATGAGGCGACTTCATGGGAAAGGAACTGTGTGGGGAGAAGCGATTTTACCGAATATTATTTTTACCAAAGATCGTCAGCCCGTGATCTGTGATCCCGAAGTCCGCTTCGATGAAGACATGCCTCTAAAAGAGGCGATGGCACGCGATCTCAAGGATATCTGCCTCTCAATAGGGAGCGCTCTCGCAACCGCAGAGGGGCTGGACGTTGAGACCGTAGTTCAGGGTCTACTGGATCGCTACGGAGATCGAGAAGTGGTAATCGAGCTTCAAAATCTGGCTCATCAAAAAAGCACATTGTTGCAACGACTCACCAAGGGATATGAACTTGTCCGCAGCGGAGCTGGAACCACACAGCGATACGATACGATTCTTGGCGCTATTCGCGACTATGATACCGATCGCTTATTAAAAAAACGACTTCGTTCATCCCCTCCCGTCGCCTCTGCGGTCGATGAGTTTCGTAAAGCGTCGTAGAAAAATATACAAAGAACACCCGCTGCAGCGAAGAGCGAGTGCTCAATGCCGCGCGGGTGCGCGAGTCTATTTGTAGAAAATGTCCACCTTGCTCCGGTCGTCGCTCTTGCGCATGCGTGCATACCAGCGGCGATAGAACGGTGCGACGATGTGCAGCATGACGGTGTACACAGCGAAGCCACCGAGTAGCTTCTGGTGGTCGATGAGGTGCACGAATGAGCCAGAGAGCCATGCCGCACCTCCCGCGAACCCGAGCGAGATCACGATCCCGAACAGGTAGTCGACAGGAAAAAGTCCTCCCACCCAGTAGCTTTTGGCGTGCCACCAGATGTATTCGCGCTTGAACTTACCTTTGTAGGCGGGGTTCAGCACGAACCAGTAGTAATCCCACAGTGGGCACCACGCGAAGTAGAGCGCCCACGCCACCAGCTCTTCCGCGATCGACCACTTCACTCCCATGAAGAAGTGCGTGTGGAAGATCAGCACTGGCAGGAAGAACATGAAGGCGTGATAGCCGGTGAGCGGCTTCCCGCCCATAATCATCCCGTACGCCTTCCCCCAGAAGCCGGTGGTTCGATACCACGTCGGCGCTGCGTCGGCCCAGCCCTTCGACCCTTCGCTCTCGATCTCGATGCAGGCTACGACGACCGCGAACGTTGCCCAGAACAGAACCTTTGCGAACAGAGCGGCCATGTGGCCTCCTTCAAGTTGTGATGGAACCGGCTTGCCCTGCCGCAGGGTGGATCTTTCTTGATGAGATCCGATCTGACTCCACGACGATTGTCATGAATTCGGATCGGACGCCGGAAGCAGAGTTGCTTGCGGCGAACGAAGGTGAAGGAACGAGACTACTCCTCGGAACCGAACCGGTCCCAGAAGAGGTAGGTGGCGATGATGATGACGTGGGAGGCCAGACTCGCCAGCACGCACATGCCGTAGCTAGCGTGCCCGCCGAGAGACGAGATGACGAACACGCTGATCGCGCCTGTCAACAAAACGCTGATCACCACGATCGTGACATAGCCCGCGAGCACGATCACCGCGAGGGCCGCCCACAGTGACTTGAACAAGTCCCAGAACGCCTGACCGAAACTCATGATTCCCTCCAGAAACCTTGTTAGTGCCGGAAAAGCCCGACACTGCCGTCGCTTGTGCAGCGATTTCGACAAATTAATATAGCACAAAAACGAGATTTTGTCAACCCTATTTGATCTCCTTGTTTAATCACTCTCCTGTTGCTCTTATTACGCCTAACTCGTACACTTATACGATATGAAGGAAATAAAAGAACTAAAAATCGGCGATAACGCTCCCCTGTTTTCACTCCGCGATCAAAAGGGCGGTCTCGTCAGTCTTGCTGATTATAAGGGGAAAAAGAATGTGGTTCTGTTTTTCTATCCGGGTGACATGACTCCGGGTTGCACAATGCAGCTTTGCGCGGTGCGCGACGACGTTACGAAATTTTCGAAAAAAGATACGGTGGTTTTCGGTATTAATCACGGCGATGAAGAAAGTCATTCGCGTTTCGTAAAAAAACACTCTTTTCCATTTCCGCTTTTGGTGGACGTGGGCAAAAAAATCAGCGAAAAATACGGCGCCATCCGAAAATACTTTAACATCAAAACTATCCGACGAAGCGTCATAGCAATCGACAAAGAAGGAATTGTCGTTTTCTTAAAACGCGGCATGCCAAAAAATGCGGACATCCTGAAAGCTCTCACCTAAAACCTGATACCTGAAACCTGAAACCTAATCTCAACCAATATGAAATCAGAAACTAAACCGCTTCCGTTTTCCGGCGAACTCGAAGGGATAAGTGAAAACACCACAGCGATTCACCATGATAAGCTCTATGCCGGTTATGTGGCGAAGAAGAATGAAATTGAGGAGAAATTAAAGCCATTATCTAGCGGCGGCGATGTCTCAAGTGCAAATCAAACATTCTCCGAACTTCGCGCGTTGAAAGACGGGGAAACTTTCGCGGCAAACGGAGTATATCTTCACGAACTGTATTTCGCGGTTCTTGGAGGAGACGGAGTGCCTACAGGACCGCTAAAAGATGATATAGATAAAGAATTCGGATCTATCGAAAATTTCATCGCATATTTTTCAGCTTGCGGTTTGGCTGCGCGCGGCTGGGTTGTTCTTGCATGGGACACGCATGACGTCGCTCTGAAAGTCTACACCGGCGACGCGCACAACCAAGGCGGCGTGTGGGGTTGTATTCCGATTATCGTCCTCGACGTTTACGAGCACGCTTATTTCATCGATCACGGCTCGGATAGAAAAACTTACATTGAATATTTCTGGAAAAATTTCAACTGGAATAAAGCGAATGAGCTGTACGAGAAGATACAAAAATAATTTACATCATTATATTCCGTCATTGCGTAGCCATATACTAAAAAGCGTGGCAATCTTGTCAAATCCGTCATTGCGAGGAGCTAGCAGGCGACGTGGCAATCTCATAGAAGAAAAATATTACTCCTATTAGATTGCCGCGTCGCACAAGCCTCCTCGCAATGACAGTATACGAGATCGTGAGTGACGTTGTTGCTACTCCTCGCAATGACGGAATAGTTTGCTAACTATTTTACGCTTTTGCCTTCTCCTTCTTTCCCAACGCCTCTTCAAGCGCGGCCTTGTTCCAGCCGACAATTACCTTTCCGTCGACATCGATTACCGGTACGCCCATCTGACCCGAAAGTTTTACCATCTCGTTGGCTGCAGCCGGATCTTCGGCAACATCTATCTCGGTAAAGCTGGTGCCTTTCTCATTGAGAAAATCTTTCGCCAGCTTGCAATATGGACAGGTCTTTGTCGTATAAAGTTTAATCGTCATAAAAAAATATTGTTGAATGTTATACTGATTATACCACGCCAATAAATAAGTTATGCACAGTGGTAAGCAACAACCAAATAATATCCCAATAAAACCCCAGTGTCATCCCCGCGCAGGCGGGAATCCAGACAGTGAAAAATATTCCTTTTGACATGGATTCCCGTCTTCACGGGAATGACAGCTGGTTGGATTATCTACGGATTCAATCAAAACCCCTGCAAAAACCTCGCTAACAATCTCACCCCATACCCACTCCCCCCATACGGCTGATCCGGTCGCGTTTCACGTTCAACATAAGACGGTCCTGCGATATCGAGATGCGCCCACGGCGTTTCGTCTACAAAATGTTTCAAGAATAATGCCGCTGTGATAGTCCCCGCACTTCCCTCTCCCGTATTTTTTATATCCGCAATTTTGGACTTGATCTGTTCGTTGTACTGCTCATACAACGGAAGTTCCCATAGCGGCTCTCCGCTTTCTGTGGCGGCGGACATAAGTCGCTTGGAAAGTTTCGCATCGTTCGCGAGTAGAGCGGCGACGTCATTGCCGAGAGCGACTACGCACGCACCTGTTAGCGTTGCGAGATCTACGATCATGTCCGGCTTTAATGTCTGCGCATAAGAAAGCGCGTCCGCGAGCGTCACTCGTCCTTCTGCGTCTGTGTTCAAAACTTCGATGGTCGTCCCGTTCATTGCACGAACAACGTCGCCGGGACGATACGCCGAACCGCTCGGCATATTTTCAACCGCGAGAAAAATCCCGTGAACCGCGACTGACGGCCGCAATTCCGCAATGGCACGAAACAATCCAAGAACCGACGCGGCGCCGGCCATATCGATCTTCATGCTCTCCATACTTTTCGCCGGCTTGAGCGAGAGTCCACCAGAATCAAACGTAACCGCTTTTCCGACGATCGCCACTGTCTTCTTCGCGCCGGTTGGATGATATGAAAGATGAACTCCAACCGGAGAATGCGCGGATCCGCGCGCCACTGCTAGCGCCGCGTACATTCCTCGACGCTCCATTTCCTTCGCGTCCATTATCTTCACGCGAATTCCTTTTCCAGCGAGAGATTTCGCTTCTTCCGCCATTCTAGCCGGAGTCATTTCCGAAGACGGAGTATTTACGAGATCCCGAGCGTAGTTCGTAGCGCGTGAGAGAACTTCCGCCTGCTTAATCCCCTGCTCCGCAGACACCGCTTGTCTCGCTCCTCGCTCGCAAACGATCACGCTCTTTAATTCGCGCGGCGGTTTCTCCTTTTTCTTCAGCGTGCCGTGATAGACGTGGAAACGATATGCGGAAAGAAAGACGCCTTCAGCAAACGCTTGCGCCGTGTTTCGAAAGTCAATCCCTTTTAGATCAAAACCCGGAATAGCAGTGGCGACCGTTGCAGCACGATGAGACTTTGCAATTTTCACAATCAACCCACCGATCTTGCGCGCGCTATCAGCCGTAAACGATTTCCGTTCGCCCAAGCCAACGATGGCCACGGTCTTCGCAGAAATCTTTCCAAAAGTAGGAAACAAAAGCGTCTGCCCGTGCTTACCATCGAACCCACTTCGAGCCGCGATTTTTGAGATCTCCCCGTCAAACTTCCGGTCAATCTCATCAAACGGATGTGAGATTCCTTGATACGCTCCGAGGACAAGAAGGTCTGCGGAAACATCAAATATATCAATACGCTGTACGTTAATTTCCATATATAAAGACCTTACAGAATTGCGCCAATGAGATCAAGGAAAAGAAAAACGCCCTCGAGCGAGAGCGTATCAGCGTGCCACGATCGCAAGCAGCCTTTCGAGGCGTTTTGCGAGACGTGAAGGAAGGATGTCGGAGAAATCCGCCTCGACCAGGAGCCCGTCCTCGTTCGGCACGAAAGCCGCGATTACGTCTTTTTTCTCGAACACCACGGGCCACCGATTTTCTTTCGCCCTTTTGAGAAGAGCCCTCTCCGGATTGAAGCAGACAGGATAGCCGACGAGTTCGAACATCCCCGAGTCGGACAGCGAATCTCCGACTGCGACCGATCGCTGCAAATCGATGTTGTTCCGCTTCGCAGAGACGCGTACCGCCTCTCCTTTCTTGGAGGCCCAAACATTCGGTTCGCCACCGAGAAACACCTCGTCGTCACACGGATGTTCGGTGGCGAACACCTCGGTGATCAGTTGCGCGTTCGCGAACGCCTGAACGACTTCTCTCGGCGATCCGGAAATGATCGTGCGCCATACTCCTGTCTCGTATGCTGCCCACGACAGACGATCGGTGAAGAGATGGACTCGCAAGCCCTTTTCCTCGATCACTTTCTGCGCAGCGAATTTGGCGTCGCTGATACGCATACCGCGAAGACGATCGTTCTTGTAGTACGCGGAAACCGCGGCGTCGATGAAGTGCGAGAATTTCCCGCGCTTGTTCTTGTACGCGAGAAACTGATCCCTGGACATCTCGAGCACGATCTGCGGCATGATGCCGAGCCTCACGAACATCTTGATCAGCTCGTCAAACATCTGCCAAGGATGCCAGGTCCCGTCCAAGTCGACATACAACGCGCTCTTCTTTCCCATCCCGTTTACTCCTTGAGTGAAGGTTCGTATCGCGCCGACAACCTAGCAATAACCCACCTCCGCGTCAACGGGTGGCGCCGCAAACCTCACCCCACAATCCGCGACGCTCTTGTTTCGCCGTCGTTTCCAATTCTTTCAATTCTTTCTTCCTCTCCGCATCTAATGGAAAAGAGAGATATGCATAAGCGAAACCGTCGCGAACCATAAGTGCGTTCACGTCTGTATCGTCAGCTAGAAATACGTTTCGCAAAAGACGATCGTATTTATCTCGCTCATCGGCTTTCGGATCTGGCGCGAGACGAATCCGAGAGTCTGGCGGCAAGAGCGATTTGAGTTTTTCTGACGCTTCTTTTCCGAAACACTCCACCGGTTTTCGCGGATCAACTGTTTCCGGCGTATTTATCCCAAGCATCCTGATCGTCCAATCCCACGGCTCATTGTCGAGACGCGCTACAAGAGTATCACCGTCGATAACGCGCAAAACCGTGGAGTTTGCGTTTGAATCCGTGGTCGTGCTCGTTTGCGCCTGAATCTGAAAATCATCAACTTTATTTACAATCGGTTCAACGCTAACCGGAACGGACTTCTCTTGGAGGATCAGAAAGACGCCGATAAACGCGGTAATAAACAGCGCGGCGATAAACGCATAAAACCGCTTTTGCACAGCCATAAGATCATGCTACCATGCCGCTAAATATGGGTGAACGACTACCGATAATATCAGTGCCTCCGAACGCGGACCACGAAGCAGCGATTTTTGCAGCAGAATTGGGCGACGCAATAAATGTTGATTTGCACGGCCTTTCTGTTGAAGACGCAACGCGCGAACTGGACTCTTTTTTGCACCACGAGTTTATGAACGGAACGGAAGTTGTAAAAATAATACACGGACGTGGAGAACAGAAGCTCCAAAAAGCAGTTGAAAAATTACTTCACAATCACCCGGTTGTTGAATATTTCCGCGGCTCCAATTCTCCAACGCAAATGAACGCCGTCACCTACGCCGTGCTTTCACGAAAAAACTGAACGGTACGGAAAGCTTTCCCGCTCTATGATCGAACGCGGCTTCCAAAAAATCTAATCCGCCGCGCGACGACTTTTTTCGCAATGACGCGAGATCGATCGCGTGCGATACGTAAGCTCCAACGGATGTCGCGCCAGCCGATCTTAGCACTGCTGTCGCGTTGAAAAGCGTGGCTCCGGAATCAGCCATGTCGTCGACAAGCAACACTCGTTTTTTCGAGGCATCCCCGGAAATGAGACGCGAAACTACGCGTCCAGGACCTAGTCGTGTTTTGCCGATCTCAATAAATGGACGACGGAGTTTTCGCGCTATCGATCGCGCCCGTTCCGAGGCTCCGCGATCCGGAGATGCTACCGCGTCAATGCGATGCGATCGCCCCGCTCGAACAATTTCGGCAGTAGGAACAAGATTCGTTAAACGGCCGCGAAAAAACTTGATGAATCGCGAGCTGTGCGCATCAAGAGTAACGATCTCGTCAACGCCTGTGGCAAGAATGGTATCCGCAATAACGCGTCCCGCAGACATCTCGCCGGGATGAACCGGGCGGTCCTGGCGGCCGTAAGCGATCCACGGCGCAATCAGCGTGACGGTCTTAGCTCCGGCTTCGCGAACGGCATGCAGTAATAAAAAAAGCTGAAAATTTTTCACCGGATCTTCCCAAACATTGCCTACTACGATCGCGTGCGATGAAACGTTTGCCGGAGTAAACACGGTCCACTCTCCTGCGGCGTATTTCTTTGCCTTCACGATCGTTGGACTAACCTTCAAAGCACTAGAAATTCCGCGAACAAGTTTGGATTCATGAGAAAGGCCAATGACGGTTGGTTTCATAGATTGTTTGTTTCTTTCAAAAAACGCTCAACATCCGCGTCCGTCAGTTGAGGAAACGCCTCATAAAACTCCCCTACCGCGCCGTACCATATCGGCTCATGCAACGCGATCACTTCCACGCCGTCTTTCCGCAAATCAGATATGGATTCCTTTGCGCCGTGAGGAACGGCTACTACTATTCGCGTTGCGTTTTGATGCCTGGCTGCCAAGATGGCGGCTTTCATCGTGAGCCCAGTCGCAATTCCGTCGTCCACGATCACTACAGTCTTGCCTTCAAAAGACTGGAGTTCCACGCCTTTTCTGTAAGCGTCTATCCTCCGCCGTGATTCTTCCTTCTCTTTTTTGACGATCTCCTCGATTTTTTTCGGATCGCTCGCCTCTCTCTCCGCCTCGTTCCAGACGGTTTCCCCCGTCTCCGCCAACGCTCCGATCGCGTATTCTTCGTTCGACGGCGCTCCGATCTTTCGCGTCACTATGACGTCCATCCGACATCCTAAAGCCCTCGCGACTTCTGCTCCAACTTCAACTCCACCGCGCGGCAACGCATACAACAACACGTCCGGCATTCCTGCAAACTCGCGAAGCTTTTCCGCAAGCTTTTTTCCAGCTTCAGTTCGATCATGAAACTTCATGCAAAAAGCATAACATACGGGATGTAACATAGGGTATTGCCAAAACCGCATTTTTCTGCTATATTTGCGCCATGCAACTCATTTCTTGGGTAAAAAAACATTCGCTTGAAATAATCTTCCTCCAGTCGCTCGTCGCCATGGCAGGGAGTTTATTTTTCAGCGAGATACAAAATTTGGCGCCGTGCATTCTCTGTTGGTACCAACGAATCTCCATATATCCGATAGTCGCAATCTCGGCTGTCGCGATCTGGTTTGGCGATAAAAAAGCATACCGCTACATCTTGCCGCTTAGCATAATCGGCGGTCTAATCGCTTTCTACCACAATCTTCTCGCTTACAAATTTATACCGGAAGCCGTAGCGCCATGTACATTCGGCGTTTCATGCGTGACGCAATACGTTGCATGGTTCGGATTCATCACAATCCCCTTCCTTTCGTTTGTAGCTTTCGCCGTAATCACGGTGTGCGCCTTGCTCCAACAAAAAACCATTGACTCTGATCCGAAATAACGGCATATTACAGTCGCTTTGCGTCTTTCGCTCGGGGATCGTCTTCCTCCAAAGGCGGACGCAAGCGAATGGTAGGACAACGTCAATAATAACGCTCATTTTTCCTGCGCTCGGGGATCGTCTAACGGTAGGACAGCGGCCTTTGAAGCCGTGAATCATGGTTCGAGCCCATGTCCCCGAGCATAGGAAATATGAAAATGAATGTTTCAGAGTAAGCCGTGTCCCGCCTCATTATTATAATAATTATTGGTATGCGGGATGCCGACTGCTGTCGGCAAATCATGGTTCGAGCCCATGTCCCCGAGCCAAATACGTAAAATCTATGGACTGTATATTTTGCAAAATCGTAAGCGGCGAGGCGCTGTGTTATAAAATCTGGGAGGATGAAAAGCATCTTGCTTTTCTTTCCATATTTCCAAACACGAAAGGATTTTCCGTTGTAGTAACGAAGGAGCATCATCCATCTTACGCGTTTGATCTGCCGGATGAAGTTTTGTCAGGACTGACAATCGCTGCGGGTAAAGTAGCGAAACTATTAGATAAAACCTTTGACGACGTTGGGAGAACCGGAATGATTTTCGAAGGATTCGGCGTGGATCACGTTCACGCAAAACTTTTTCCTATGCACGGTACTAAATCCGAATCTTGGAAAGCTCACAGATCTAACGTTGAAAAATACTTCGAAAACTACGAAGGATACATTTCATCCCACGATTTCAAACGCGCGGATGATACGGAGTTGGCAGAGCTCGCGAAACAAATTTCACTTTTTCTTTGACGGTCTCTTTTTAGAAACCGCCTTCTTTGGCGTTGGCCTCATCTCATTTCGTACCAAATTTGCAGACTCGCCGATTGCGCGGATCCACGCGGCGCGATCTTTCGCATTCGCTGATTTTACCGACATCAAAATCGCGTGTTTCACGTTCGGTTCGAACGGAAGCATTTGGATATTTTGCCAAATGTCCGCTGTTTCCTGATCCGTATCTACCGCGCAAAAATTATTTTCAGCAAACCAGTTTAAAGCCGCAGAATAAAATCCAGGATCTCGAAGGCGAACGAACTCCCGAATCGCCGTGGGTTCGGATCCGTCTACGTTCTTATTACAAGAAACGCCGCGAACCTGCCACTCATCCAGACTATCTCCCAAACATTCGGTGCCATGCGAGGAAATAACAGCACAACCGAACACTCCGTCATGCGCGAGCAGTTCGCCCAAAAAATCAAAACCGGGGTCAAACAGAAGTGCGACGCTTTTCATAAAACATTTTTTTTGCGTGATCGGAATCCGGATGAATGATTCGTACCGGTATCTTGATGGCTTTAGATTTTGAAAACGGTTGAGGTTTAGGAACTGCTAATCCGTATTTTTTGAAAACCGCTTCGACTTGTTTCTTGGCGTCTTTCATATCGTCATCGCTTAAGATATTTTCCAACGGCCGCCCAAGAACTCACGGCTACAAGCAAAAATAAACTTCCCAATTCAGCAGCCAAAATCGTAGGTAGATTGCTAATGAAATACGCGCGCAAACCAGGATCAGCACCATCAAAAAACGACATGAGCCGAGGCTCTATGAATGTCACTGCACCGGCTATTATTACGGCGGCGATTAGAGAGGCTAAGAGCGCGATAAAAATCCCTTCCAAAACAAATGGTAATCGCACGAACGATCCTGACGCGCCTACAAGACGCATTATTCCTATCTCCTCTCGTTGTGTGTAGATCGCGACTCTAACTGTATTGAAAACGATCAAGACGGAAAACAATCCAAAAATCGCTATCAGAATCGCGCCAAAAACCCTGGCTGACGCGCCGAGGTCTCGAACGCGTTTGATGGCCTCCGCATGATCGTCGTACGTTTTTGATTCGATTGAGAAATCGAATTGCGGATTTTTGAGCGCTTCAAGAAGAAACGGATAATCGTCCGTGCGTTTCGCTTTTATTACGAGAGAAGCGCCGAGCGGATTTTGATCCAACTCGTTCAAAGCATCAAGAATCTTCGGATCGTTTTCATGTCGTTTCTTAAAATCCGAAAGCGCTTCATCCGGAGTTAACAATGTCGTAGCTTTTACTTGTGGTAAACCGGCCATGAAAAATTGCGTCTGCTGCAACACGGCCTCAGGAGTTCCGCTCTTGAAATAAACGGATATATCAACTCTGTCTTCGAGAGTTGAAACCGCGCGTTCCAAAAGCGCGTTAACTCCAACGAGAACGTTTACCGACAGGAGCGACAAAACGAGAACGAAAATCGTGGTCAACGCAATCCAAGCGTTTCGCGCGAAATTTTTCCAGGCGTATGAGACGATTCTCCATGAAGTAACTCCGATAGACATATCAAGTAGGCAAAAGATATTTTCCGTGTTGGTGGTCAGCCATCACGGCTCCGTCGCCAAGCGTAATCACGCGTTTGCGAAGCGCGTTAACGACCTCGCGATTATGCGTAACCAGAACGACCGTAGTGCCGAAAGCGTTAATTTTTTGGAGCAGGTCGATGATGTCAGCCGTGTTGATGGTATCCAGATTTCCCGTCGGCTCGTCCGCGAGAAGAATTTTCGGACGGTGAACAAGAGATCGCGCGATCACAACACGTTGCTGCTCTCCACCTGATAATTGTTGTGGAAAACGCCTTTCTTTTTCCTCAAGTCCGACTATTTTCAAAACTTGCGGAATTATTTCGCGAATTCGTTTCGTCGAAGTTCCGGCGACCTCAAGCGCAAACGCAACGTTTTCCCACACGGTTTTTTTTGGAATCAGTTTGAAATCCTGAAACACCACTCCTATCTGCCTTCGTAAGGCAGGTATGTCTCGAGATTTTATGCGAGTAATGTCCCAGCCACCGATTTCGATTCTTCCGTGCGTCGGTCTTTCTTCAGCTATCAGAAGACGCGCGAGAGTCGTCTTTCCTGCGCCGCTTTGTCCGACAATGGATACGAACTCACCAGATTCTATCTTAAGCGAAATATCCTTCAGCCCATTGACCGCAGGATGATATATTTTCGAGACGTTTTCGAGAGTGATCATTTCTTTGAACTTTTCTTTGATTTTACAACGATCTTGCTTGCCGGTACAGGCGCGTCCGCAAGTAAATATTCGGGATCATCCTTTCCCAACGGCTTAACCGTTACTCCGATAATCCCCGCTCCTTTTGGCGCAAGATCCGTAAACGCCACTACATCCAAGTCTATCACACGCTTCGGAAATTTATCGCGCTCCGGACCGTAATCGTTAATGCGAACAACCGTGGATTTTCCTGACGCTTTGCTCGTGACTTTAACGCGAGAACCTTTCGGAAAATCAGGAGATGCGGCGCATCTGCACTTTTTATATGCATACCAAGAGGCATCACCACCGGTCATATACGAACTACGTTTAATTCCAATCCGAACCTCAGCATTACCGATGACACGATCTCCTTTTAACAAACGCCATGCGTCACCATCCTTCAAAAAAAGTCGACATTCTGTCCAAGCATCACGAACGCATTTGCCTGGCATGTCTACGTATACACCGTTAGATGAAACGCTTACAGCGTCCTTCCACTGAAGCGTAAGCTTCTCGTCGCCGAGTTCATATCCATCCGATGTTGAAGTAGGTACGTCTTCCTTCTGAACGACGAGTTCGTTTTGTTCAAGCAACGAATCGCGATCGAAAACGATTTTCACAGAACCGTTAAAAATCTGAAACGAGGACTGCCTTCCAACAAATCCGGAATCAAGATACAGAACAGCGCTTTCTTTCGCTTCCGCCGGATGCGCCAAAACCACAGCGAATATCGCAGTAATGTAAAAAATGAACGACCTTTTTATCATGCGAAACTATTTTAGCAGAAAAGAGAGAAACATTCGACAGGTGCGTCAATGCAACAAACATCATAACAATACTACACTTTGCGTCATTCCCGTGAAAACGGGGATCCAGAATAAAAGTGATAATTCACCTTATATCCTGGATCCCCGCCTTCGCGAGGATGACAAAAAAAGTAAAACCGCCCCTTTATTAGGCGGTTATACTTATGGAGCCAGCTCCGGGATTCGAACCCGGGACCTCTGCTTTACGAACCCCGCACCATTCGTGGAGCCGATGGTGGGACTTGAACCCACGACCTCTGCTTTACGAAAGCATTGCTCTACCACTGAGCTACATCGGCAATGGATCCACGAATGGTGCGGGGCTACCAACTGAGCTAAGCTGGCCTGGAGCGGGTAAGGGGAATCGAACCCCTCTCTAGTGCTTGGGAAGCACTCATAATAGCCACTATACGATACCCGCACGCTCGCGGGAGCTTACACGATAAGTTATAACCTTTCAAGAATAAATGATCCCTGTGTTCGCCTTAAAACCGCAAATATCTCACTACATCAGGCTTCGCAAGCCGCTCTGTCATATACGTCTGCAAAGCGTTCAGATCACCCTGCTTCTCTTGTGCAAGAGCCGCGCCTACGTGTTGTTCTAACAGAGCCGGTTTGAGAACCTCTTGCCTAAAATTCTCCTCGTCCCAACCGAAATTTTTCAAAAGAT
>ERZ1292630.3487-Hain-H41-02um-R3-3487-length-13790-cov-4_pt1 | contig 13790 bp, 7 predicted proteins | sample MGYA00564408_ERZ1292630 | MGnify/ENA primary metagenome ERZ1292630 (study PRJEB36523, sample SAMEA6512641) | groundwater metagenome | collected 2019-01-08 | study: AquaDiva: Metagenomics assemblies of 32 groundwater samples | reverse complement strand
TGGCGTATGCCGACTTAAAACGGTGACATTGGCGCCCTGCTTCAAGAGAGCGCTGACGAGATGCCGTCCGATGAATCCGGTGCCGCCCGTCACCAAAACATTTTTACCGCGAAGTTCAGTGGCCACGAAGAGAGGGATACGCGTAAATTTGCGTCAGGCCGAGGCTATCGATTAGCGTCAATGAAACGACCATGGAAACCGTGGTGGCGATATTTTTCGGATGGCCGATAATAATAACACTACAAGTCCGTGTTGGCGGCACGCACAGACTTGCCATAAACTCATTGCTATCGGTGCGCTGTCCCGCCAGCGTCAACGATCTCCCGATAAAGCTTGTAATAGGATTCTCCCATTACCTTTCCGGTGAACAGGCGCTGATATCTCTCGTGCGCGGCGGCGCCCATGTTTTCCGCCGCCTCAGGATGGTGCGCTAAATACACCATCGCCTCCCTCAACATGTGCGCGTCTCCGGAGGGAACGACGATTCCGGTCTTAAGGTGCTCGTTGACATAGCTCGTTCCCGTGCCGAGTTCGGTGCTGATGAGGGGTCTTCCGTACATCGCGCCCTCCAGCAATGAAATGCCGAAGCCTTCGGAGCGGAGATGCGACGGCAGGACCAAGGCCGCGCAACCTTTGATCAGCGCAACCTTTTCCCGATCGGAGACATGCCCGAGGAAGCGGACGTTTCGCGCTTTCCGCCGCGCGACTTCCTGGCGCAACTCACGATCCAGGGGACCGGAGCCGACGATGACGAGATCCAGATCGGTCCCAGCGACGGCATCAAGCAGTATATGGAGTCCCTTGTAGTAGCGCAGCACGCCGATAAACAGGAAATAGAACTTGGCCGCCGCGTGCGCCCGTTTCAGTTCGTCCTCCGGCACGGAAGGATAGCTTGCCGCATCGAGGCCGATAGGTATCACGCTCACTTTCCGCGCGAGACGGTTGAGCACCGGACTGGTCGTGGCGTACGCCGGAGAAGTAGCGACGATGCGGTCCATCCGCTGTAGAAACCGGTCCATGACCGGGCGATACCATCTCGATAACAGCTGCTGGCGTACGATGTCGGAGTGGTACGTCAACACCGTTGCGCTCCCCGGCCTGTGCCGCAGATGCATGAGATCAGCAAACGGCCACGGAAAATGATAATGAACCACGTCCGCCCATTCGGACAATTCATGAAACTTGAACCAAGCCTCGATGGAAACGCCGTTCGACGATGCTTCCCACGTGAGCGGGAAACGGTGAACCTCCGCCTCGGGGCGGGTCAGAACGTCGGGCGTGGCGTTACGGCTTAGTGTCAGAACCCGGCTTTCCGCGCCAAGCGGTTGGGTATTGTGGCAAATCTGGCGGATGCATTCCTCGAGCCCGCCTTGCGAGTCCGGGAAATACGTTCTGTATACGTGTAATACGTTCATTTGCTAAGAGCACCTAACAAAATGAACCGCTTGAGGCAGGGTGAGCATCGCCCACCGATCCGTCGCGGGCCGGCAGTATGTTTATGGTGGGCGGTGCCACCCTGCATTGACAGCCGCCGCAGGATACTCCGATCATAAAGAAGCTATCGGCAGGACGCATGCAGCTTTTCTTTCCTTGCTTGTACGGCTTCATCGAAAATTTTCAGCGTGGCCTTGGCCGCCTTTCCCCAACTGTAACGCGCTGCCGTCGCCCGTGCCTTCTCGGATAGTCTCTGGCGCAGGGAATGATCCATGATCATCGCCAACAATCCGTTGGAAATGGAATTGACATCGGATGGATCCACCAGAAGACCGGCGTCGCCAGCTACCTCGGGCATCGAGGCACAATTCGACGTTAAAACCGGCGTGCCCATGGACATAGCTTCTACTAGCGGTAGACCGAAGCCCTCATACAACGACGGCATGGCCAGAAACATCGCATGGGCGTAGAGAGTGGAGAGCAGTGCATCGCTGGCATGGCCAACGATACGGATCCGATCTTTTATATTAAGCTGCGCGGCGATGGAAAGCGCATCCACGCCACCCCATCCTTTGCCGCCGGCAATGACCATTCGCACACTATTTCTAACGTTGTCCGGCAAGGTCGCATACGCCTCCAGCAGGCGGCGGAGATTTTTTCGCGGCTCCAAGGTACCGACAAACAAAAAGAATGGGCCGTCGATGCCCAGCGCATGGAGAGTGTCGCGCGGTTGTGGTTCCAATAATGCCGAGGCCCCCAAGGGCGCGACCCTCACCTTACCTTCCGCCTCGGGAACCTCCGCCAAAAGATCCCGCGCGGTATGTTCCGACACGGCGATCACACGGTCCGCCAGACGCACGGCCTCGGGCATGAGTTTAGCGTCCAACCATCGGCTGAGCGGACGCATGGTCTGGCCCGCATGTTTCCACACCAGATCGTGAACCGTCACCACGCGCGCGATCCTGTCCGGGAGGTAACGGGGAAGACGGTGCGTGGGCGCCCAGAATAATTCGACGCCATCCTGCGCGGCCCACCATGGAAGCGCGCTCTGGGCCCAGGCCATGCGCAATCCCCGCCAAGGCAGATTGGCCGTGCGTATCCGTACATTGTCGCGCCTTCGCCAATCTCCCACGACGATGGGGCGGTGGGAGTACAGTGTCCAGTTGTGGCCATACCCAACGAGTGCATCCAGCATCTCCTGCGTGTAACGGCCAATCCCTGTGACCGCCTCGGACAACAGGCGGGCGTCAACACCGATACGATACATACTGTGAGTTCAGATAAGGCAGTGGACCGGTAAGGGCGTATTATTTATGTTGAAAATCGTTTGTCCGGAACGCCCTTATCTCTCTCCGTGCACCAGCGTACCATACCAAACGCAAGAAGAGCGAACAACCAAGCCTCCGTGGCCACGGTAGCCCACGACGCACCTAGCGCGCCATGGCGCGGAATCAGCCAGGTATTTAATCCAACATTGAATATCGCCGCCGTCGTCGCCATGACGGCGTAAGCGCGTTCCCGGTTCAGCGCGATGGCGGCTTGCGTCAAAACAGCGTTCGGAAGGATAAAAAACAGCGCCCACGCAAGCACATCGAGCAACCGGGCGGACTCACGGTAGGACGACCCAAAGGCAACGCCGATCAATTCCTCCGAGAGCGCCATGAGCGCGCCAGCGGCCAGTGCACCGGCTACTGCGGCAATAACCAGCGCCCGGACAAGTCGCGCACGAAGTCGCGTGCGGGCCTGCCGCTCCAGTCGAAGCGATCGGAAAACAAGGAGTGAAGCGGGAGCGGTCGCCAGGATTAAGGCCTCGATGATACTGTAGGCAGCTGCATACTGTCCGATCTCCCCAGCCGGCACGCCCATTGCGCCCAACAGCAACATGTCAGCGCGGAAATACACCACCGTCGCAAGGTCTACCCATAACAGGAACGCGGCAGCGCGATAAACCTCGGGATGCCATTCCAGGCGTGGGCGACGAGTCTGGCCATGGGGGAAAACGAAAACTGCTGCCAGGGAACCGAGCGCCCAGGCCAGCAGGATCCAGATCGGTTCTTCCGCTCCAGCGGCCAGCGCCATCAAAATGGCAATGGCGCTAAGAGTCCGCACCCACGCCTGCCAAGCCGCATCGGCGATAAAACGGCCTTCGCCACGCAAGGCACCCGAGACGAACTGGGATAAAGCCACACCCAAAAAACACGCGACAGTAGCGAAAGCCAGGCCACGTCGTTCAGGAACCAGAACCAGCGCCACGGCGCTCATGATGATGCTCACTGCCAACGCATGCCCCATGGCCACGGCATGCAGCCGGGATACCAGCCTTGCCAGTGTCCCGGTAGCCAACGTCCGTTCCCGTAATAACAGGGTCTTGAAGCCGCCATCGAGAGCAATGCCCAGCAGCGCGCCGCCTGCGAGCGCGACGCCATAGTCGCCGAAGCTGGCTGGACCGAGTTGCCGCGCTACCAGGAAACTGAGGCCGAGCGAGACAAGGCCAACATAAGCGGTGCCCGCCCACTGCACCAGCAGAAATTTAAGGCTCACCCGGCACTATCCTTAACCGTAGTTTTCCCTGCTTCACTCGCCTCTCTGCGGGGTTTCCGGCGGAGGGCCAATATCTCCAGTACCGTTCCCGCCACCAGAAAGTAATAGACAACCACGGCCACCTGTTCGGCCAAGGGCTCCAATTTCAGAGTCATGAACAACGCTGTCAGAACAAGCCCAACCAGGGCACCAGTGAAGTACAACGTGCCGGCACCGCCATAGACCTTCTGTGCCACGATGGGCCAATCCGCCTCGATGCGCACGCGGGCACTTATCAACCAGGCGCGCCCAGCGAGCACTGCCGCGAGGCCGCCGAAGGTGAAGAAATAGTTCTCGCCGGTGCGGGCGCCATATCGCAAACCCAAAAGGTACAGCGCCATGGTCAGCAAAGCCCACGTCCACGTCGCTCCGATATCGGTCTTGATCCATCGTACAGCCAAAGCCAGCGAAGGCAGGTAGAAGTAGCCAACGGCAACAAGCGGCAGCAATGCACCGTACATCTCACCGCGCCCCAGACTCCAGGCCATCCATCCCGTCGCAGCTGCTGTCAGGAACAGAACGAACGCCGGGATCTTGTCAGAGTTTCCAAACCACCAGGCAACCGAGCCGGCCCTCTCCGTCCGGCTGCTGTACCGCCAGCGCAACTCGTGCCACAGCGCCCCGGCTGAAAGCACCAGCGCAAAGCCCACCAAGCCTCGAGTTAAGGGAGTACTCTCCATGCGCCCCAGCAACCAAAGCCCTGGGACTAACAGGAATGCACCAATGGCGCGATTCGCCCAAAGCCGGAAACGAAGCGCCGTGCGCCATGCCCATCCTGCAAGCCATGCAAGAATACTTCTGCAGGGTGGCCATGCTGCGCGTATCCACGAGAGCCCACGCTCGCGCAGACGCCTCAAGGAGACCCGCCTCAACCACGCCCAGATCGTAACCAATAGAAGCAGTCCAAACATAGCCAACCGCCTTGGCCAAGGAGAGTCGCTGTGTTTATCCTTGCCCAACAAGCGCGCCCACTGTTCTTCGGTCAGCGCTGTGCTGCTTTCCAGGTTCACCCGGTTGACGCGGAAATAGGGATGGGCGTCGGCTAACTGAAGAGGAAGTCTTCCACCCTCCCAACCGAACGTACCGAGATCCAGCCACGCCGAGCCACGCTGCGCTAAATCCTTCAGTGTTTCATCGGCGAGCCCCGCCGGACGGTACGATTGTTGACCGATTCTGAACAGGGGATAATTCCGCAAGAGGTCTGCGATGGAGGGAGCACGTACCGTACCCAAGTGCGCCTGGAAATCGAACGAGATCGCCTGACGCCGGTCAGCGGGCAGTTGCACCTTCCACGAAATGGAACGCACCGTCTCGCCAGGCGGAAGGTCGCCAAGGAATTGCGCAAGCGGCTCGACCAGCCTCCCTTGCATCCCCTTCGGGCAGAGCTGTCGTGTAACGTTTCTGCCCTTCCCTTTCAAGGTAACTGTCAGCCAGCAAGGCTCATCAGTTGCGGCGCTCAAGCGGTAGTCGAACTGGAGTGCCACCAACGCCCCTGCCGGCTGGCGCACTGGCGTAGCCCAAAGCAACGCGCCCGAAGGGTGGTTTCCTGCGGGAAACACTCCATAGGTACGGTTGTCGCTCGCGGTAAGCAGCGCGTGCTCCGGTGCCTTTACTTCCGCAGCAGTTAGAGGAATGAATTCAAAATTCGGCCGCGGCGCATTAACCACCGCGTTAGGCTGGATCAGGCGCGGATGGAATAACAGCAACTCGCCCAGCTTAAGCCTGAAAGGCGTTTCATTCAGCTCCTTAAGCAATGCCATAGCCTGAACGACTTGCGGGTCTGTTAGCTTAAGCCTGAAAGGGGTTTCATTCAGCTCCTCGGGCCTCTCGGCGAGAAAATAGCGCAGCAACTCGCTCAGTTTATCGCCCAGCTTAAGCCTGAAAGGCGCTTCCCTCATCTTCAGCTGGATTACTATACGCCGGACGGTCTTCCCCGCTCGCTTAGGGCTTCCCAATACCACCGCCTGATTGACAACAAAACCTAAGGAAACCTTCTCGCCGCCGTCGAACTCGATCTCCGCGCGCGCATCCAAGATCTGCTCGGCGCCATGGGGCACTCTGAACATCAGGCGGCTCTCCCTATCCAGCTTGGCCGTTCGGGTCCATAGCAACGTCACCTCGCCCCCGGCGCCGGTCAAAACGACGCCGTCGGGTTCCTTCTCTATTCTGGCCTTGTCGGCAGAACTCACCCGCAGAGCGAGCCCCCAACCTGAGAATCCCAACTCGCGGTCCCCCGGTTTAATTTCCTGCGGCTGGACTGGCAACAAAACGAATGGCAGATAGGAATCGGCCTCGATCCACTCGAGGGTGCTACCAGCGCTCGGCGGTATCAGAAAGGGGCCGCCCAGTGTCTGACCGAAACGCAAAACATCTCCTACTGAAACGGGCCGGCGGCCATCCCCGAGGGTTACCAGACGCAAAGATGTCGGTCTGATACCGCAGTATTGTGTGGGGTCGCTAGGGCGTAGGGTCACAATGCCATTCTCGAAACTGACTTCCGGCCAACGTTTCTCCGCCAACGGGCGCAGGTCTATCGCCAAGCGTCTATGGCCCGGAGAGACCAGCTCGCTGTGTTGTGGCAAGTCAATAATGTCCGTCGCCAAGCCCTTGGAGCTTTCCCCCGACATAGATTGAAACGTCAGCGTGTGTAGCGGGCGCTGGGCGGCTATTTTCCCCGCCTCTCCAGGAATGAAGATCACCATCTCCGCGAGAAAGGCGGGGCCTTCCCGCTTCTGGGCGGCTAAGCGCGCCCTCACCACGCCCCCGAGATGAAGCCGCACGCGCGTACCCTCGGCGGTAGGCTCGATCTGTTTGGGCATGGCATCCCAGTCAATAAGCTCGTCGGATCGAAGGTGGTCTTTCCAGCTCACCCAAAGATTGACCCTCCCCACCGCGGCCCCGGGCGCGAAAAGCAAGTCCAGGACCTCGACGTTCCGGAGGTCTTGATGGAAACGACGCTGGATAACGGCGTTCTTGCCATCCTGGATATAACGCCAGTCCTCGTCAAACCCCAAACCCAGCACACGTTTTACCAGGTAGAAATTGTCCTTCGGCTTCCAGTTGGCACTGGCGGAATCAATGTTCAGCATCGGCGATAACGACTCGCTTGGCCCTGATACCAGCCGATATTTACGAATGCCACTTTCCTTCACTCTGGTCTTTCTGCTCTTTGCAGCCACGTTCATTGCCACGGAGATACGGCAAGATTCTCCAGGCACCGTCTCGACTAAATCCAGCCACAGTTCAGCAAAGTCAGCCAGATTGACCTCGCGGTCGCCGCCGTCTCGCGCCGTGGCGAAGTGGAAGCTAAGCGGCGCAGAGTCGGTGCCTGGCGTCCAGATCCATGCCCCATCTCTCTCTAGCCACCCGGTAACGCTTTCTGCGCGCCGTGTAGGAGTACGCCATTCCAGCGTACGGCTATCGACCACTTCTGGAACCTTTTCGGTAGCCAGAGTAACTTTGGCCTTGGCCCGGTACTCCCCTGCGAGAAGACTGTCCGCCCGCCGAAGCTCCGTCGTCAAGGAAATGCCTGAGCGCCATTCTCCTTTCTCTAGAGGAAACTGGACGAAAACCTTCGGCTCGTTTCGCTCCTCCGCCATGGTGGAGCTGCCAAAAAGCGGCGACAGAAGAATCGCAAGAGCGAATTTTAGAATGGGCTTGTTCATTGACGACAGATTTGGATCCAGTGGCAAGAAAGGGGATTTCTCAGTGCTTTATCCGTTGATTCACCGTCTCCGGAGAATCATAAAGCCATCGCGCTCGAAGAGCGTTTCGTACCGTGCCTTTGTCCTCGCTACCAGATCGAGAAATTCGCGCGCTATCTCTTTATCGCGGCACTCGCCATAGATCCACTCGCAACCCTTGTCAACGATGAACCACGGGCGCTTCAAGTCCAGGACAACATAATCCGCATAGCGATCGTGGGTCACCGCCGGAAGCATGTCCCCTGTATGCACGAAACTCCAAAACCCATCCCACGTCCGGCTCGACCAATCCATCACCCGGATCGGCTCTTCGATACCGTGCGGGAAAGGCGCGTACACCTCCCGGTGGGCAAGGTGGTACCAGTTCACGGTGTTCTGCGTGGTCACGAACACCTCGGGATCAGCGGGTATGTATTTCAACATCGCTTCCTTCATCATCGCTTCCCTTTCTGTCGGCACATAGGCCCGCCAACTGTACGACCACACCTTGTCCGACCAGAACAGCCGCGAGATGGGTGAAGGCGAAAACAACACGTGCCCGACAAGAATCCACACTGCGAGCAGCACATAGAACGCCTTCGACAGCCTCGTCTCCATGGCTGTATCCACGCCATGTCCCCTCTCCCCTTGTGGAAGAGGGCTAGGGTGAAGAGTAATCGTGTCCCGCAACGACAGTAATTTTTCTCTGATACCAGCAATCCTCCGCCAAACCCATTTCACACCTACCATCCATAAGACATGTGCTTTCAGAAGACCATAGATGAAAGCGAACATTACAGGGATGATTAGCCCTGCTGTGTAGTGCGTGCTGTAATCGTAAAAATTCGGAACATACGAAAGCATCGAGATTGCCAGTAGAGGCAAGGCAGGAATCAGATAACTCGGTGCCAGCAATGGGATGAAAGCAAGCAGGCCGAACACGACGAAGAGATAAACCAACTTGCCCGGTGTGTTTAAAATCTCGCTGAGGATCTCCAGCGGATGACTCAGTAGGGTAGATACCATCTCTCCCATATTTCGACCCAGCCAGGAGAAAGCATCAGAATCAAGTCCACCACGTGTCCCACCGGTAAAATAGGGGATCAAATAATGAGTGGCGAAGTAGAAATACACGCCGCTGACAACCACTAACACCAGGCCCGCCAGAGTGAATCGACGGCGATTGATTTCGACACCATTCAGTGACCCCCTGAACCCCATCCACACCAGAAGCACTCCACAGGCCATTGTTTGCAGCGCAAAAGGCTCCTTAACCGTCATCAACAGCAATGCGGCAACGGTAGCCCCGACTGGCTTACCTGATGTTGTTGAGAGAAAAAACCACAACAGCAATGGCACAGCGAGGTGATCGAAATGGAAATCAAAGTGGTTGTTGATCCAGAGGGGAACGTACAGGACGAACGCGAAGGCCGCGAAACGTCCAAAACGGCGATACAGGAACCAGACGGGGATTGCCAATGCCACCGCCTGTAGGGTAACGATGGTTGGAGTGGCGAATGTGTCTGGGATACCTTTAAGAATCGCAATGTACGGAAAGGCTGCAACGTGAGCGTGCCCGAGAAAGATGCGGCCTGTCTCTCCCCTCTCGCTGACATTGATGAGCCACGTCTGAAATATTCCTAAATCAAGGAAAAACGAGCCGAGAGCAAAATACCTGCCTACCGCCATCGTGATAAAAACAGCACCGAGCCCGATTACTAGTAGTGCCGGCAAAAGGATCCGCCTTTGCTTAAGCGTGCCGCAATGATCTGACTCTCTGATAGAACCTCCTAGATTGGGGTAGGATGCCAGAAAGCCCTAGTTCCGACCTGTCCAGTTATTAGGGAACTTGCGAAGCATTTTTTAGTCCTAACAGTTCATCTATTTTATTATTTTTGAAATTGCGTTTGCCGCAACCTCATTGCCAAAGGGAGTCAAATGAACATCAATCAAATAATAGAGCTTGTCAAAGTCCTTGGCAGGCAGCGTGGAGAACACTTTTGCTAAGTTTAAATTGATCAAACCATTTTTTTTGGCGTAGTCTTCCAGGATCTCTATGGATTTATATGCATCCAGATTTTTGATATCACAACCAGCCCTCCTCAATAAATCAGGATTAAGTTGAAATTTTGAGGGCATTATCACAATGACTGGAACCACTGAATTGGCCTTCGCCAGTTTGATAAAATTCTCAAGTAACTGCTTGGTAACTTTCCATTCAACTGAAGATTCAAAATCATATGTACCATCTAGAAGCCCGGGAATAGCATTATTAATTTGACAATCCCTATTCCTTGGAATGTTAGCCCATGCATAAATATTATATATTTTAGACCATTCCAGATACCTATTTTCATATCCCTTTGGGGGATGGAACGCCGGGTTCGTGGTGCGACGAATTTCTTGGTTATTACTATTATATAAAATCAGCCAGTTTCCATCCTGGACTATCCGGGTTCCATTATCTACCAAATAGCCGTTCGATACTATCTGGAGGAAACGACCGGTGTGTGAGAAATGATCGTAGAAGCGGCGATTGTCGTAATAATCGTTACCTACATAGAACAAAAGAATGGCGTACTTTGGCTTGTGCGTGAATACATGGAGGTAGCGACGAAATATGTTTACAGCCTGCGTAGTTCCACTTGAAGCAATACCAAGGTTAGCAATTAACTTCCCTGTTCTCTCCTGAAGTCTCTTGGCAATTGTTTGCTCTATATTTACACCGTGGCCTTCCGCAAAACTGTCGCCCAATAGAAACGCATAGGGTTCCGAACTACCAACGACATAATCATAGTCCCTTATTCCAATTGAATTAATCGAAACAGGCGCGTCATATTCCCAAGAAGACCTCTGTGATTTCGCATTGGGACGAAATCTATAGCCATTTTCTTTATCGGGTTCAAGAACATTGTATACAGACTCGGGGTATGGCGGAATGTGGAATAACCATAGTGCACCCTCAACCGCAAAAACTGCCAGGGCGATTGAGATGACAGTCAAACCTATATTTAATAGGTGCCTCTTAAGAGTTAACAGCACTTAATCAATCCAATTCTAGCGTAGTCAAGTAGCTGCTCTTCAGTGTCGGGTTCTGTTGCTCTTTATAATCAAAAACAATTCCCCACAGCCAGGGTTTCGATATCGGTACCCATGAAGCAACGGAGGGCGTCTTCAGGGGTACATACGATGGGCTCACCCCATACGTTAAAACTGGTGTTAACCACAGCCGGACGTCCAGTGAGTTCATTAAAGCGCGAAATCAGAGCGTGGTAACGCGGATTGGTGTCGCGATGCACGGTCTGGATGCGTGCCGAATAATCCACATGAGTGACAGCGGGAACGCTGGAGCGATGCACGTTGAGCTTGCCGATACCGAACAGACCCTGTTCGGTATCGGCCATACTGATACGCCTGCTCTTCACCACATCGGCCACCAACAGCATATAGGGGCTGTCGCCTTCTAATTCGAACCACTCCGCCACCTGCTCTCGCAGTGCAGATGGTGCAAAGGGGCGGAACTACTCGCGGTATTTTACTTTAAGATTCATGGTATTCTGCATGGATGGGAAGCGCGGGTCACCGAGGATGGAGCATCCGCCCAAAGCACGAGGACCGAATTATACGGCCCTGAAACCATCCCAAGACCTTACCTCTTGCGAGGTCTCGGGGGACAGTCTTGGAACAGCGTTTCGTCGAGGAGTACCTCGAATTTGGCGCCGGCTGCGGTGAACGCTGTTCGATTTCATTTTACGCAAAGGATGGGTCAAGATAGGAGCCCTTTATGAAATCACAAGGGAATTTCCGCAAGTTGGAAAGTCTATCCAGTTTTCCTATTTGCCCATAGCAGAAAAGCAACCGAAAAAAACAGTGTGAGGCTGGATAGAGCGAGCCCAAGATAGAATATTTGTTGCGGCCAGAATTCCATGACCAGATCGATATCGAAAGAACCATCCTCGTTCTGGTGACAGGCCAGTGGCATGGCGCATAGTTGATTGGCATTAATCGCCCATCCGTTTGCATAGCCATTGACCTTGATATGGCTGTTTTCTGGAATTGGTGTCGAATTCCAGGTTTCCCATACCGCTCCCTCCGGAAGGTAGTCGTTCTGAATTGCGCCATGGTAACGTTTCGAGACAAAGCCAGATGTCCGGCTTCCGACAACCGCTCCTCCTGTGATCCATCCACGTTCCACGAATTTCTGCACCTCAGCGCGATCCGCTTGGTATCGCTCGTTTCCCGAAGTAACCGCATAATTCTCTGGCGCAACCAACGACTTGTGTCTATCCCGCCGGGCAACTGGATATAGCCGCCAGCCGTGACTAAAGCTTTCCCCAAACACCAGGGGGATATCGCCACGAACGGCGTGCATCCGAATTCGATATTTAGCTGGATTAATTCTCCGGTATTCCACAGCGTCAGGGATGCCCCCTGTTGTTACAAACCTGGACACCGAATCTCTCTTCTCGAAATTCTGGGAAGCAAGAACGCTTACCCTAGCATGCGGGGTAACGTCTGACCTGACTTCTTCAGCAAGTACATCAAGCACATCATTCTCCAAGTGTCGCTTGGCTGGACTGTAAATCATTGGTATTAAGTTCTTGCGGACATAAATTATGATGTTTTTGCTATCCAAAATCCGATGAAACTCGGTTTCAGGAAAATAGCGCGCCTTATCAGAAAGAATCGGCTCCACCACCCCAGGATCCAGATTATTTCGGAGAACATAAAAATTCGTCGGCGTAGATCGAGTAGCTGAAACCATGTTATCGGTTCGTTGAAGAAAAGCTATATAATCGCTAATTGGGGAAGGCCGGTCGCTCGGCATAAAAATTCCGGGGATAGGAGAGAATCCTGCGAAGACATCCACAGCCTCTTTGTACGCCCCATAGTATGCCGGGTCATCTTTATACGCCGCGTTCATCCCATAAGGTAAATACAAGGCGCGGGAGATCCACCTAATCTCCTCCAGATGCATTTCGGCCTCATAATAATCACGCGGGAACTCCTTCACCCTTAAGCGGAAGTCTGCGCCAGGCACCATCGAAGCACCCGTATTTGTCAGCGCCCCATTCCACCAAGGCCATGTTGCGGCGATGAACAGCGCAACCGCCGAGCACAACACCATCCGCACTGGAAAGCGCTTAACCGACAACAACGAGTCGAGAAATACCCCGACTAGTACAGCGTAGGCAAACGAAGTTAGGACGGTAAACCGAGACAATTGCCGAATAAGCCCGGCACCCGGAATTGCCATCAGTATCTCACGATGTTCCTTTAATAGCAGCAAACTCGCGGGCAGTACAAAAGCGATCAACCCCATAGCAATAGCAATTTTTCGGTTTTGCCCTTCCGACGCCAGAAATGCCACAGTTGCAACTGCGGGCAAAATCCACGAGTCGAATTCCCAGCCCAGCCGCATCGCTGATTCATACTGAAAATTGAACAGGCCACCCCAAAGCCGCATTGCGTTCAAAGCAATAAAATGACTATCAGCTCCGACACTGACCTCGCTCATCACAATTGCATTAGAGGTCACGTCTGCATCCTGAAACAAGATGATGCCAATCCACCAATAGCTGCTTATTCCAATGAAAACGATGAATATAACGCCGAGTTTTTTTAGGAACGCTTGGGTTGAGGCTTGATCTCGAATCAAAAAGACCCCCAGCACCAGGAACAGCATCGGAAACCACACTAATGATTGCGACTGGAGCACTGCGATTGCCCAAATTAACGCGACACCTATCGAATAACGTATGTCATCTTGGCGCACAGCTTGGCAAAACCATTGCACCGCTATGGGAAATAGCGCCATCGCCAATAATACGAACTGCCATCCCATCAAAGCATAATTAAAAAAGATGGGGGTCGTGATATAAGTTAGGCCCCCGATGGTTGCGGAAGCTTCGCAAAGCTTGAAATAGCGTAGCAAACGGTAAAGAAAGAAATAGCCCAACATGATTACTAGCGTCAGCACCGTCTTCCCCAAGTATTCCACCGGCAGTCCCAGCGCCGTAATGAAATGCACGAAAAGCCCATATGGGAGCCCTATTGCCGCCAGTAACCAAGGCATCCCGAAATTGTAGGCGC
>ERZ1292630.3486-Hain-H41-02um-R3-3486-length-13793-cov-77_pt1 | contig 13793 bp, 15 predicted proteins | sample MGYA00564408_ERZ1292630 | MGnify/ENA primary metagenome ERZ1292630 (study PRJEB36523, sample SAMEA6512641) | groundwater metagenome | collected 2019-01-08 | study: AquaDiva: Metagenomics assemblies of 32 groundwater samples | reverse complement strand
ATGCAAAAGCAATCACAAAATCAGCAGTAGAGATTCTTAAAACAAAAGAAACTCATGTCATTGTAGTTTTTGAGGATAATCCAAAAGAAAATTGGTTTCTAGCAGGAAACCAACTTTAATTTTTTTTAAAACATGGTAAAATGTATGATTAATTTATAATAAAATTATTTACAACAACCAAAAGCATATCGTATAATTAATTTTTGTCAGCCTTTTTTTGACAGTAACGCAAATGGCATAGAAAAGAGATCAAACATTTTTCTTTAGGTTACCTAAACTCATATTTTGTTTATTGCCATTAGTATACCATAAAGCAAAGCTTGTGGTCTGGGAGGGCATCCTGGAATGTAGACATTCACAGGAACAATATTGTCTATTCCTCCTGTAGTCGCATAATTGTTACCAAATATCCCACCACTGCATGCACATGCACCCACGGCAATAACGATTTTAGGGTTCGGAGTAGAGTCATATGCAATCTTTAATGCTCTTTCCATGTTTTTGGATGCAGGGCCTGTTACCAATAAAACATCAGCATGGCGTGGTGATGCTACAAAAGTAATTCCATATCGCTCAATGTCATAGATAGGATTATTCAACGCATTGATCTCAATTTCACATCCATTACAAGAACCCGCATCAATTTCTCTAATAGCCAAGGATCTTCCAAAAATTTTATTAATTTTATTTTTTAATTCTTTTCCTAATTCATCGTATGTCTTTCCATATGGAACATACATGGAAAATGTTTCAATAAGATCATCTCTTCTTTTTTTTGCTAAATCAAATTTATTTGTAATTTTAATTAGTTCAGGGGATTTTACTTGGCAATTTCCACATAGAATGCACTTTCCATTATCAAGATGAATTTTTAAATCATCATAGTTTTGATATGTAATGGCATGTGTAGGACATGATTTTTCTAATATTTTTCCAGTTTCGTCATTTAATACAAAATCTTTGTCAGGATCTAACATGACATATCCCCTATAATTTGCTGCAATAGTATCATCCATTTTCAGTGGATCCTTTATTGCAACTGATTTGAATGACATGTCAATCAAATGATTTGTTTTATCAGTATTTTTCTTCATAAGTCGTTCCCCGAATAAGAAAAATCAAAACTTTTGTTAATTACTGGAAAGTCAGCAACAATGTTATTCAATACAGCGTGTTCAATAATAGGCCAATTTGAAAAAGAAGGCGTCCTAATTTTATATCTAAAAATAGAATTATGTTCTCCAATCATGATCCAATGTAGCGTCTCTCCTCTATGAGATTCAGCATAACCCAAACCAGATGAGTATGGAGTTAATTCATCATCTATGGATACTGATAGTCCATCATCTTTTAGAGCAGTAATAGAGTCTATGATGTCTTTTGATTGTCTCAAATCATCTACACGGCTCATAAATCGAGATAAAACATCACCAATTCGTTTTTGTAATTCCACCTGATGCTCCATTATTTCTCTAGGTGTTTTTTGTTTCAAGTTTATTGATGGATAATAGCCATATGGATGAGTTTGTCTAGCATCTGTTTCAATACCAATACATCTAGAAGATATTCCTACCAGTCCAAAATCTCTTACCATTTGTTTCTCAATTATGCCCGTATTTCGTAATCTGTCCATTACAGATGAATTTGATTTTAAAAGATCAAATATTTTTTCAAAAATCTGAAAAGCATCATCTAAAACAGAATGAATATCAATTAGCATTTTATCTGTCATGTTAGTTTTAACGCCACCGATTTGATTGATTCCAAACAATATTCTACTTCCAGATAATCTTTCGTTTAATTGCATTATTTGCTCTTTTAAAATATTCAATCTAGATGCACCATATGGAAATCCAACATCTGTGAGAATTCCACCGAGTGTTCCAAAGTGATTGTAAATTCTTTCCAGCTCTGCAAACAATAATCTAAGTTGTTCTGCTTTTTGTGGGATTGTCAATTGAGCAATTTTTTCAATTGCTTGACAGAATGCAATAGAGTTTGCCACAGATTCATCACCTGAAATTCTTTCCGATAAAAACACAACATCATTTATAGACATACTTTCTGCAAGTTTTTCTATTCCTTTATGAGCATAACCCAAGCGAGTTTCCAAATTGATTATAGTTTCTCCTAGAACACTGAATCTAAAATGACCGGGTTCAATTATTCCTGCATGTATTGGACCTACAGGAATTTCACATACTCCCTCTCCAGTGATTGGGGTAAATTCAAACTGTTTTGAGTATCTCTTTACGTCATCACTTAATTTAAAATCTCTTCGTAGTGGAAAAACATCATTTGGAAAATCGTGTAAGATTAATGGTTTGATATTTGGATTTTCTTTAGCCATTAATCCAAACATATCATTAATCTCTCTTTCATATAGAATTGAAGAAGGAAACACATCATAGATGCTAGGAAAATAGCGATGACTTTCATCTATGGATGAGGTTACAAACAAGAAAAAATCATCAACATCAGAGCCAAAAACATGCCTAATTTTGAACCCGTGGTTTAATTTTCGTTCATCACAACAGATTATTGTTAACAGTCTAAGATCAAGATCCTTTTTCAAAAATTTACAAAGTTCATGTAATTTACTGGGATCATTTAGAACTAAATGCAATTCATTATTGTTTTCAAGTTTTTTTATATCTGAATCAAATTTTTCCAATTTGGAATGATATTTTTTAATTATTTCTCTATGACTCATAAATTTTCACCTCTAAAATATAATACATGTATAATGTTATCAAGAGTGTACTCCACCTACTAGTACAATTTTTGTAGCGTCTTCAATTAATGTTTGTAAAGGTTCTGGAACATAAATACCCATTACGAAAATTATTGAAACCAAAATAACCATAGGCAGAATTGAAAATTTTCCAAGATCACCTTTTTTCATTTCTGATTTTGGATTTCCAAATACCATGTGTAGTAAATGCTTTCCAAAACTTGCAAATATTATTACTAGAAACAAAATCATAAGTGCACTTGCAAGAAAGTTTCCAGAACTGAATCCAGAACTCAACATTAAAAACTCACTCATGAAAATATTGAATGGTGGCATTCCAATTATTGCCAGTCCTCCTATCAAAAACATAAAACCAGTTACAGGCATTGTCTTAATTATTCCACTAGTATCAGCAATAGACTTTGTTTGATATTTCTGGGAAATTGATCCGCTTGAAAAAAACAAGAGTGTTTTTACGACAGCATGATTAATCACATGAAGTAATGCTCCATAAATTCCTAGAAAAACTCCAAAGCCTACAGATGCAGAAATTATTCCCATGTGTTCAACACTTGAAAAAGCCAGCATGCGTTTCACATCTTTCTGAAAATATATTGATGCTGCAGCAATGCCAAGTGATGTTATTCCAAGAATGATCAACAAGGTATTTGAGAATTCAGGACCAATGGAATGACTAGAAATTATATGAAATCGTAAAAGTCCATAAAAAGCACAATTTAGCAAAACACCTGACAAAAGAGCACTGATTGGAGATGGAGCCTCACTATGGGCATCTGGAAGCCATGTGTGCATGGGCGCAAGGCCAGCTTTTGTCCCAAATCCTACAAGTATGAAAATAAAGGCAAATTTGACAAGGTTAGGATCAAAATATGGGGCATTTTTCACCATGTTTGTCCAGTCCATCCCGTGAATAGAATCAAAGGAATTATCATAGACAGAATTTGCATAGTAAAAGAAAATTATTCCAAAAAGTGCAAGAGACAAACCAACAGTAGCTATCAACAAATATTTCCATGATGCTTCAATTGAGCCTTGTTTTGTATAAAGCATAATCAACAAAACAGAAACAAGGGTAGTAGCTTCAATTGCAATCCACATTATACCAAGATTATTGGAAACAGGAACAAGCAACATGGTAAATAAGAACATGTTAAATCCCTGATAATATCTGACAAGTTTTTTTCCATCTACAATTAATTTATCATATTGTCTACCCATGTAATTTACAGAGTAAAGTGAGGTAAGAAACCCAACCAAAGAAATTGTGATTATCATAATTGCACTCAGAGAATCAAGATAAAATGTGCCATCAAAAATAGAGATTGTCTTTTTTTCTAAAATATATGATAGCAAAAACAATCCTTGAATCAATATTAAGAGTGAAGAAATTATCGTAGTGGTTTCAATGATTCGTTTTCTTTTGAATAATGTAATTAGCAAACCACTGATTACTGGAGTTAAAAGAAGAGAGATCACCAATATAGATTCCATAGATGGAAATATGGTGGCAAACATTAGTCATCTCTCAAACTTTCTAGATTTTTAATATCAATACTATCAAAGGTCTGACTCATTCTGAATAGTAAAATGCTAGATATTATCACACCTATTAAAATATCTGCCATGAGTCCTATCTCAATAATTAATGAGAATCCATGGGTAACTACCACAGCAAATAAAAATAAACCATTTTCAATAGTTAGCAATCCTACTATTTGGCTAAGTGCTTTTCTTCTACTAATTATAATAAACAGACCAATAAAAAATAATGAAAACGATACGGGTAGAAACACACTGATTGTCTCATCGGATGATATAGGTAATTGTAAAGCCATAAAATAAGACATTGCAACTAACAATGCTGAGACTATTACAGAAATTCTGAGGCTAACATATGGATTTATTTCTAATTTAATCGGGGAATCTAATTTTTTTGTTACGTAAAACAAAACTTTGGGAATGATTATTGCCTTGATTCCCAAGGTAAGGGCAGATACTATGTAGAGCTCCCAAATACCAGTTATTAATGCAATCAGGGCAACAATTCCTGAAAGGATTATTGTTTGATATCGATATGCATGCAGCCAATCTGAAAATCCCCTTCTTACAACAATTCCAAAAGTAGCAATTAGTAAAATTACTGCAGATATGTGTAACAAATCAATTTGTGTTGGCAAGATCAAATCCATACCTACAAGAAAAAGAAAATCACTCCTATCATAGAACTGGATATTGCCATTGCAATTAGATCTGAAACTCGGAATAACCTCCACTTTGCTACTCGTGTTTCAATAAAGGCAGTAAAACTTGCTAATGCTGATACTTTAACAATGAAAACAATTATACCAAAACTAATTCCGACTAATGAAATTTGTTCTACAAAATTCCATGGAAAAAATATGTCTACAAATAATGTAAACAAAATCATTTGTTTTATTGCATGAGACCATTCCATTAATGCTAAACTTTTTCCAGAATATTCAAGCACCATAGCTTCATGAATCATTGTCAACTCTAGATGTGTGGAGGGATTATCAAATGGAAGTTTTCCAGTTTCTGCCATCATAATAATAAAAAATGCAATTAATGCAAATAAGATTCCAGGTACAACTAAGATAGATGTATCATTTGCAGATGAAACGATTGTGCTGATGTTTGTTCCACCATAGAATAACGCAATTACAAAAATTGTCATAAATAATGCGGGCTCTACAAGTACAGAAATCATCATTTCTCTGCTACTTCCCAATCCACCAAAAGAACTTGCTACATCTAGTCCTGCAAGCATCGTAAAGAATCGTCCAAGTGCAAATAAACCAACAACAAGCAAAATATCACCTACAACACCAAAAGGAGAATAGACAAGAAATACAGGAATAAAAAATGCAGCTGATGCAGTCGTAACAAAATTTATCCATGGTGTAGCTCGAAATATCCAAGAACTCTGATCAGAGACTACCTCATCTTTTCTTAGCAATTTCACAATATCGTAATATGGCTGAAAAATTCCAGAACCTATTCGTTTTTGTGATTTTGCCTTGATTTTTCTCATTATTCCCACGATTAAAGAAGCCAAAACTATGATCAAAAGAGCCTGAAGTATGCCAAGACCGTATTCTAACATGGAAAAATCACTCATGTGTACCAAACCCCACGAATAATAGAAGTGCAATTAGAGTAATCATAATGTACAAAATATACGCATTAACTTTTCCTGACTGTATTTTTCGTATTTTATCCAACACAAACAAACTACCAGAGATTACTTTTCCATACAATTTTTCATCAAAAATATTTCTAGTGGTAGAAATTACATGGATAGATTTTTTAAGATATAAATTTTCTTTTGCGTAAAAATCAACATCAATATCATTATGAGATTTATAAAAAATACCAAAAATTCTGCGTATTGGTTCTGCCAATGATGTCGCAGTATATTGTGTTTTTTCAGATAAATTTCCAAATCCGCAATCCCATGTGCCATATTTTATTGTCTTTGTTTTACCACCTATAATTCGAACAAATGCAAAAATTCCAACAAGAACAGATATGAAAACAATTAGCACTCCAGGCATTAGAAGACTTGCAAAATTACCATCAACTGTATTTGTTATTGAAATTGTCTCAAACGGACTTGATGGAGTATATGGTAAATCAAAAGCAGAAACTATCAAATTTATTCCAATAAAAGGTAAAATGCCCAATAAAATACATGATGATGCTAGAATTGCTTTTCCTATTAGCATTAATCGTGGAACTTCTACTGCGTTTATTGCTTTTGAACTTCTGCTTTTTGACAAAAAAGTTATCCCAAATAATCTTACAAATGTTGCACCTGCAAGACCAATAGTGAGTGCAAATGCCAATATGGCAAATGCAAGAGTCACCTGTAAAATATTTGAGGGTATCTGAAAGACTGCAAGAAGGGATTGTAATGTTAACCATTCACCTATGAAACCGTTAAGTGGAGGCAATCCAATTATGGCAATAGAACCAATAAGAAACATCATAGCAGTCCAAGGCATTTTTTTAATCAAGCCTCCTAAATCTTCTATATTCTTTGTATGCGTGCTATAATGAATAGAACCTGCAGTCATAAACAATAATCCTTTGAAAATTGAATGATTCAAAGTATGAAACATGCTGGCAATAAAAGCTAAAACAGACAAAGAAAGTAGATGAAATGCAGCAAATACTACTGAAAGCCCCAATCCGATAAAAATTATTCCAACATTTTCAATACTAGAAAAAGCTAATGCACGTTTAATGTCATTTTCAACTAAGGCGTAAAGAATTCCAACCAGTGCCGAAATTGATCCAATAACAACTATTCCCACGCCTAACCATACATAATCAGGAGAACTGCCAATGGCGTTAAAATCAAAAAGATACCTAACTATGCCATAAATTGCGATTTTGAGCATTACTGCAGACATTAAGGCAGACACATTGCTTGGTGCTGATGGATGTGCTTTTGGCAACCAGATGTGTAAAGGCACCATTCCTGCCTTTGTTCCAAATCCTACAAAAGCCAAAACAAATGCAATATCTTTTACATATTGTGGGATTATTGCAACATCTCTGAAAGAATCAAAACTAAAACTTCCAGTTTGAGTATACATAAGGATAAAAGATGCAAAAATAAATCCTGTTCCTAAATGAGTCATTACAAGATAGGTTAGACCTGACTTGAGATTATTCTTATTTTCATGCTCATAAATAACCAAAAAGAACGATGTAAGGGACATTAATTCCCAAAATACTAGGAAAAAAAATACGTTGTTACTAATTACTACCAAGATCATAGAAATGATAAAAACATTGAACAGCATTCCAAGTGCAGAATTATTTTTCTTGTCATCAAATTTTTTAGAATAAGAAAGCGAGTAAATCGAAACAGCAAATGAGATTAATCCAATTATTAAGAGAAAAAATGCGGCAACACCATCAATAAAAATTTCAAAATCAAATAAATGTTGTATATTAAAAAAAGTTAGATGTATGTCTTCAGAAGAAAAAATAGTAACGGATAAAATAATTGTCAAGAAAGATGCAAAAGTAGATGGGATATAAGTAAAATATGCATGATATTTTTGTCCTCTAGTAAATAATCCCAGAGTTACACCTAAAGAAAAAAATGCAAAAATAATATACAATATGGATAGATTTTCTGACAACTCAATTTCCTTCTAGTAATTTAGAATTATCAGCGATACTTGTTTTATAATTTAAAAGATTCTTTAGACTTAATTTTTGGATTATTTGTATAATATATGATTGCATATTATTGAACAATTTTATAATTGTAATGAATTTAATATCTACACATATTTTTTCAATAGGCCAAATTGCCTTTAGATACATTTCAACATGTCCTACATCAGTGGTCCTTACAATGAGAATTTTATCTTTCATAATTGTTCATTTGTCATTAATTTTGATCTATGTTTATCTTCTTTCTTATTTCTTGAAATCTATTTCTAACTGTAACAACAGTAACGCTTGATGCTTCAGCAACCTGTGCTTGTGTGAATGATTCTTTTTTTATTAGACATGCATAATACAATACAGCTGCAGATATTCCCACAGGATCTCTACCTGCTAGAATTTGCATATCTTTTGCTTTTTGTAAGATTTCTAAAGCAAAGTATTTTGTTTTTTCAGATACGCCGAGGTTATTTGAAATCTTTGAAAGACAATGTACTTGATTTACTACTGGAATTTTCAAATCAAGTTGTTTTACAATTGCTCTATAACTCTGGGAAATTTTTTTTGGTTTGATGTCAGTAGCTTTAGATATATCTCGTAGTGTTCGAAGTATCTGTGTATTTCTACATGCAGCATACATTGAAGCGGCAACTACTGCATTAATTGATCGCCCCTGTGTAATTTTTTGTTCTACTGCCTTTCGATATATGTATGCAGCAAGTTCTTTTACATGATCAGAGACACAAATCTTATCTTGAATTCTTTGTAGTATATCAAACGCAGTTTTGTAATTAATGTCCATGTTTCTGTGTAATTGACTTCTCTGATCTTGTATTCGTATTCGTTTTATTGTAGCACTTGTTAATGCAGATATTGGCTTACCTTTTGCATCTTTGTTAATCATCCCAATCATAGTTGACAAGCCAAAATCATGAACAGACATCAACATTGGAGTTCCTGTTCTTCTGTTATCTTTTCCATCATCAAAACTAATTAAATCAGAATTCAAGTCATTAATTTTTTCATCAATAACAAAACCACATGACTTGCAAAATATTTCCCCCAATCGCATGTCATGGATTATAGATTCTTTACCACATCTACCGCATCGTGATACGGCATTTGAGAAAGACAAGTTAGGAATATTTCTATACAATTAAAATTCCTCAAAGATATTTGTATCTGGATGATTATGATTGATCAATTTTTATATTTTCTCCTTTACTAGTTATGGAAAATTTCTATGACCAAGATTCCATTTTTCCAATCTAAATGATTCACAATCATCAACACATGTTAATTTTTTCTTTCTCATCTGTTCTAGATCATTTTGTTTCTTGTTTTGAATATCAATAAAACTAAAAATCTCGTTTTTTGGATAATACTGCTTGTGACCAACTTGTAAATGATCTCTAAAATTAATTGCAAGAATCTCCTTATCATTATTATTCATAATAAAATCACAGTCAAAGCCAAGATCTTTACAAATTACTCTGTACATGTGAATTGATGACAATATGTAGATATAATTTCTCAGTATACGTTGTGGTACAGTGTACCACAAAATTATGGATAGTACGCAGGATAATATCTAAAACAAGTATTCCATGCTGAGTACAAATTACAATTACTCAGATTGTTGTTTTTCAAGTAAATTAAAATGGCATATATCACCAAGACAAATTAACAATGATTCAGAAAAAAAGGGCTCCTACAGAACATGCAAGTTTTAGAATAAATTCATCTACTCTGGATAATTTAAAAAAAATTTCCAAAGATCAGAAATTAAGCCTCAATACATACGTAAACCAAATTTTTGATTCTCATGTAAACTGGGATGTACATGCTTCAGAGATAGGCTGGATTGTTATGCTAAAATCTGCATTGATGGAATTGGTAAAGTACACAGATAAAGAAACAATAATCAAAATAGCAAAAGAGTCAGCTAAAAGTGGTGCAAAAGAAATTGCATTGTCCATGAGGGGAAAATATGGTGTTGATGAATGGATTTCTATTTTAAAAGATCGTGCTAAATCATCAGGATTTTCAATTAAAGAGTATAATGAAAATAATAATACAAAATTAGTATTGCACCATGAAATGGGTGAGCAATGGTCTCTATTTTTTAAAACATATTATGAGACAGTATTTTTTGAGTTGGGTTCTAAGATAAAAACTGAACATACTGAGAATACGATTCTAATAGAACTTGATGACATAGATAGATTAAAAAACAAATAATATTAGAGTTTAGAATCCTCAACTAACAGTTAGATTTAATCATGAAATATATTTTCAAACACAGTTTATCATGTTTCTCTAGTGTTTTTACAGCAATCACCCATAGGTATGTCATGATCATGAGGACATTTTCTTGGATGCTTTAACATGGTACAAAGAGCATCGGTAAATTGTTTATTCATATGATGTTCAATTCCACATACCATCTCTTCATCAATTGCAACTTTTAATGCACTATCCATCAAAACTTCTAACAATCTACTATTTCTCATCATGCTGGAGCCAACTCTTTCTCCATCTTGAGTGAGAGTTACACCTGCTTTGTTATAGTTTACAAGATTTTTCTCATTTAATTTTTTGAGCATTTGTACAACACTTGGTTGTCTAACATTGAGCATTTTTGCAATTGTGCTGATTTTGACAGCTTCTCCCCTTTCTTTAATGTGCCAAATTGCCTTTAGATACATTTCAACATGCTCAGCTTCAGCAGTCCCAACAAAGAGTGATTCATCATTCATTATTAGTTGTCATATCCTGCGAATTATCAAGAATAGTCTTCAAATCAAAGACATTGGTCTTCTTTATTCTATTAACTATATTTTGAACCTTAATTCGTTTACTCTTTATAATTTCCGCTAGATCCTCTCTTTCGTCCTCAGTCATCTCTCTTCCTAAAACAACACGTATAGTACCAAAAGCTAGACCTTGAAGATCCCCCATAAAATATCCATGCATGAAATCATATGGATTTTCCACATTACCAAATTGTGTAACAAATTTTTCCAATCCTTTTTTTGTTGATTTTATTTCACCATAGAGTTCAACTGATGTGTCTAGACTTTCATCTATGATCCGTTTAAGTTCTATCTTCAAAGTCATACAGTCACCACTTACATTCGATAATTTAACAATTCTATAATGTAAAAAATCTTTAGTTCATGTACTCTATCCGCGTTAAAGTAGATTTGATGTTTGACATTTTTCTGATTTTCCATCGAATTATATCTCTTATGTGCTCTAGATCTCCCTCTAGTTTGATTATTATTTTCCATGTACTGTCCAGTTTTACATATTCTATAACTGAATCCATTTTTTTTAATTCATCTGCAACATCATTTGTTGCTTTATCATCACATTCAATCAAGACAAACGCACACATGATTTATTATTCATCATTTACTTTGCAAGCAATATGTACATATAAAAATTTGATTTTCAAAATAAAAATTTGTAATGCCATTCATATTTTCATCTATTTGTGCTACAATGTCACACAAAATATGATTAGAATGTTACAATTAATATTTCTCAAAACTAAATTCACTATGATCAGTTTATTGATATAGTCTATTCATTTAATGAATACATGGCAACAGCTTTTGTTTTAATAAATTGTGAATTTAATTCAGAAAAGAATATCACACAGCAACTAAAAAGTATAGATAATGTTAAGGAAGTTTACGGTACTTTTGGAGCATATGATGTTTTGGTCAAAATTGAGTCTGATCATGTTGAAAAAATCAGAGAAACCATCACCCAGAAGATCAGAAAAGTTGAAAAAATCAGCTCGACACTAACTCTTATGGTTATAGAAGACCAATAACCATTATGTTCTACATAATATTACTAACTGAAATTTTATCAGATACAAATCAGGTATAAAATCTGAAAACAAAAGTGCAAAATCAGAATAAAAAAAAAGATGACCTATAATGAAAGCATTCAACAAGTTTTAGAATATAGAATTACTGATTCGTTTATGGATCATCTTTAATCATATGCAAGAAATGGATTTCACTGTGTAACAGTAAATATGCATTCACTAGTGTTTTGAATCTTTGAATCATTCAGAATCTTTGAATCATTCAAAGACATCTTTTATTTTTCAGACATAATTTAGTTCTGAATGTGTCCTAAATTCAGGCATGAGTATTGAATAATTTTACATTCACTAGTTGTCAAGCCTGAATGTCTCATGATGAATAATTCCTCATTCAAAAAAATATTCACTTGCATTCAATAGTACCGACATGATTCACGCATGCCATTCAAGAGTACCGTTATCTGGACTGGAAAAAAGACTTGTCATATATCTTATCATACATATTTTGTATGCTTACATGCCTAAATTATTCAATACTAAGTATTTTAAAAAAAGACTAGAATAATTTCCTTCCAGTAATAGAGTAGACATACATAGATTATAATCGGTTACGTAACTTACAACCAATTTACATAATAACAAAGTGACACATTTCGTATTTGTACCACTTTATCCTTTTATTCTCATTTATAATTACAAATTTTATGAAAGTTGCAGTTGTACAATTCAAGGCTTCTACAGATAAAGAAATTAATCTAAAAAAAATTATCAACTATATTACAAAAGCAGCAGAAAAAAAAGCAACACTTGTTGCATTTCCAGAATTTATGATGTTTTATACAAATTCATCACAAACATCAAAACAACTTGCAAACCTTGCTGAAACAATTAACGGAAATTTTGTAAACACTATTGCAAAAACAGCTAAAGAAAATCACATCCAAGTTGTAGGCTCATTTTATGAAAAAAGTACAAAAAAAAATCGAGTCTATGATACTTCATTTGTCATTGATAAATCAGGTAAAGTCATCTCAACATATAGAAAAATTCATCTCTATGATGCCTTAGGATTCAGAGAATCGGATAAAATGGTACAAGGATCAAAAATTACAAAACCTGTAAAGACTTCAATTGGAAAAATAGGAATGATGATTTGTTATGATTTAAGATTTCCAGAGATGTCAAGATCATTAGCTGCTGCAGGTTCTGAAGTTTTGATTGCACCATCAGCGTGGGTCAAAGGTAACATGAAAGAAGAACATTGGATAACAATTAACAAAACAAGAGCAATTGAAAATGGTTGTTATGTAATAGCACCAGATCAAGTGGGAAATATTTACTGTGGAAGAAGTATTGTAGTTGATCCTTATGGAAAAATTTTACTTGACATGAAAAAGAAACAAGGAATTGGTTATGTTAACATTGAATTAAAAAATGTAAAACAAATTCGTAAAGTTTTACCATTGCTGAAAAATAGACGAACTGATATCTATCCTACTTTGAAGGCTTAGACTTTCTACTGTCACAATTAAAATTGGAACACTGTTTTGTCCATTTCTGCTTTCTTGAATAACGAAAAATTATCATTGGCCACTTGCATACATCACATGACATCTTTATTGCTCTAAGTTTTGCTTTTTGTAAAAGTGGCGATGATGCCTTACACCCCCCATAAAAATTGGAACAACCCATGAATCTCTTTCTAGTAGTTCTAGATCTAATTACCATCAATTGACCTAATCTACATTCTGGACATTCTACTAGTCCATTTTTTGGAGAATTTGTTCCAAGAATCATATATTTTCTCTCTTTTGATGACCAAGACAAGTATCCGTTAGTGTCTAGATATTGTATGATCTCTTTTTTGAAAATGTCTATTTTTGACTTTGTAGCTTTTACAACATGTCTTGCTATTTTTACTTGTACAATTTGATCTATTTTCTTTGAGGGCATTTTTCGTAATGAATTTACTAAAACAATTTTTAT
>ERZ1292630.3485-Hain-H41-02um-R3-3485-length-13794-cov-21_pt1 | contig 13794 bp, 17 predicted proteins | sample MGYA00564408_ERZ1292630 | MGnify/ENA primary metagenome ERZ1292630 (study PRJEB36523, sample SAMEA6512641) | groundwater metagenome | collected 2019-01-08 | study: AquaDiva: Metagenomics assemblies of 32 groundwater samples | reverse complement strand
TTCTTTTCCATAGACACTTAGGATAGCATTCTCCTTTCTGCTTTCCCAAGTGTTGCACTTCATTATTGAACTGGCGAACTTGTAGGGACATCGTCGCTATTTTAATAAATCGACAATTTTTAAAATAATTCGCGAAAATATTTTCTTGAAAATGAAATATATAAAACTGCTGTTAGCAGTATAATAGTGAACAAATAATTTATAATCTTTCTTTTCTAAAAAATAAAGAAGGGTACTATTATATTTTTTTTTCCATACATTATAGGTGCCAGATTCTAATGCATAATCATGCTCTCTTTTTAGATTTTTCATTAAATCTAAATAAAGTTGGTCTTTATTTGTCTTTGTTGTACTTGTTGCATGTAGTCTATATTGTGATACTACTTCATGCACATATATAAATTTAAGTTTTTTACTCATCCTTAACCACAAATCATAATCCTCCATCTTCATGCCGTCATCCCATCCACCTACATCTTTTAAAAGAGTTTTATTCAACATAATGCCAACGGGAATGTAATTCCCTTCTAGTATGGAAGCATAAGAACCTATATAATTTATGTTCAATAACTCCTTTCTATAATAGAAATAATAATCTAAGAAAGTATCAAAACAAGGATAAATATTATTAAAACTATAAATTGGTTCTTTTTTAGAATTTATATATATATGCTCCGAGTTTTCATTTATATAATATGAATCACCAAACAAAACGCTGAAAATGTACTTTTGACTGATAACCTTGTTAACAAATACCTGAACTGCTGTATCGCAGAATATGTCATCCGACGAAATAATACATACTAAATTGGATGTTGCAAGCTCAATGGCTCTGTTTAGTGTTTTCGACACACCTTGATTAATCTGACTTTCAAAATAAAAATTATTTTCTGTTGCAAGTTTCTTTATTATCTGAGGAGATGAATCTATAGATCCATCATCAATAACCAGAAGCTCGATATTTTTATATGTCTGGTTTAAGACACTATAGATACATTCTTCGATGTACTTTTCGTGGTTATAACATGGAATAATTACACTAACGAGTGGTGAATCGTTTTTCATCTTAATAGACGCCTGAAAACATATACTATGACAAACAAATAAATAGTATAATTTATTGCGAAAGCATAAGTTACACCAATTAAACCATAAACGTTAATAAGCCATACAGATAGCAACACAAAACTTAAGCTACCCAATATTTCTAATGCAATGAAGGTTTTTGTCATAGCTTTGGCGACAGTTAAATAGCCTAAAAGCCATGACGCTATTTTAATAACATCTCCTATAAGTTGCCACTTAAAAAGCTCCATCATAAACCTAAACTTGTCAGTAAAAGCTATCTCTATCACTAATCCCCTAAACATATAAATACCAAGCGCCAATACTGAAACAATAGGCATTATTATTTTATAACCACTAATTATTTCTTTTTTCAACTCCTCATTATCTTTTATCTCTGAAAGCCTTGGTAAATAATAAATACCAAGAGATGTTGTAATTACAGTTAGATACATTGTGGATATATACCAAATGCCTTGCCAGTATCCTGCCGCATCCCAGGATAAATGATCAACTATATAGTTTCTCACTATTAAGTGTGATACCGGTACAGTTAGGACTGAAGTCAAGGTCATGAGTGAATATTTTCCTAGCTTTATAATACTTTCTTTATCCGCACCTTTTTTGAAATACTCAAATTTGAACCAATTAGCCTTTAATACAAACATCAATGTCACAAAAAAGATAACAGATTGATTTGTCACCAGAGCATACAATGCGCCAATAAGCCCTAAATTTATGATAAGTAATGATGCAAACACCAAAGAAAATAAACTTGAAGTAATATTCACGATAATATATTTTTTAATCTCTTTTTGCCCATTTAAAATAGACATCAATAAGGTATTTAAAGCAAATAAGATTATCGTAAAACCAAATATTACAAATACACTCGCATAGTCATCTGACTTAAGTATATAGTTTGTCAAATTATATGAAAATATATTTAAAAATAATCCTACAGTCACAGAGCAAACTAAACTTATAATTATGGCACTACTAAAAAGCTTGCTCTTTAATTCTACGTCTTCCCTATATTCCGCCGTATATTTGATTACGCCAGATGTTATTGCTCCATTTGCAAATGTCAGTACTATTGAATTAAAGTTTTGAAACTGTCCTATAATAGCAAGCCCAGCAGGCCCAACATATATAGCTATGACTTTATTTATAACAAAACCAGCTACTGCCAAGACAATAGTTGATATAGCTGTAAAAAATGATGTTTTAATTAAAGTCATATAAATATGTACCGATTAAGTTTTATCAGATTTAAACGGACTTAGTTTCTGATATAGCGGCTTAAGCATGAACTCTTTGTTACATGCGATTTCATGCTCCCCTAATTTCTGAGCTATCGTAATAATGTGATATGGCAAAATATGCTCTAGGTTATGAATCTTAAAATTTAGTTGAGTCAACAACTCTATAACAAGTTTTGTATCAAAAACATGATGATGCAAGCATCTGTTTGAATAATTGTCTAGCGACCTTTCTTTAAATTTATCGAAAGGACCTGCACCAATATCTTTTTTCAGATCATGTAAATCTAAAATTTCGTTTAAGTGCGACAAATCGCTTTCATCGGTAAGGTTTTTGTAATCTTGATTCAGGTGATCAAGCTTGGTAACTGGTCTTTTGTGATCAAATGTACCATCTTTATGAGGTAAGATTAAAATTAGATATCCATTATCTTTAATTATTCTCTTCCACTCTATTAAAGCTTTGATAGGATTTGCAACATGCTCTATCACATGAGAGGATATAACAAAGTCATAATTTAAAGATAGTATTTGTGATAAATCAGTTGCATCTGAAATATATTGCATACCTTTAGTGTGATTTTTTTTATATTCAAAAGTAAATCCACCACTTATTTCCCCTTCCCATGTTGTTGTAGAGGAAAAATTACAGTTATCAAGCGATCCCACCATTGGATAAATTGGTAAAATGCCATTTTTCTTAAACAATGCCGTTATGCCACCAATTTCTATACCAGATTTACCAGAGATATTTCTTTTGCAGAAAATCATTGAGTTTTTAGCTATTGGTGGATTGATACGCCTCTTTATAGCAGATAAAATTCCAGATATACCTCCGGCTCTTATTTTAAACACTATTCTTTGTAACATTTACGACTTCTCATTAAAATATTGATTTAATAACATGACAATAGTGTTAGTATCTTTTAAGCTCTGCGTTCCGCTTATCGGTAAGCTCAAAACCTCTTCGTGAATTATCTCGCTTATGGGAAAGGTTAATTCATTATATTCTTTATACGCTTGTTGCTTGTGTGGTGGAATGGGATAATGAACAAGCGTTTGGACGGCGTTAGTTTTTAAATAATCTTGCAGCTTATGTCTTTTTGTCGTTCGTACTACAAACAAGTGCCATACTGGGTCTGCCCAAAATGGAATAAACGGGACAATCAGATTACTATTTACTTCTAGTTTAATCAAATATTCTGTAGCAATATTTTTTCTAATAGCATTCCACTCATATAGCTTTTTAAGTTTTACGCGTAGAAGTGCAGCCTGCAATTCATCCAAGCGTGAATTGAACCCCTTCACCTCATTATTATACTTGATGCGAGAACCATAGTTTCTCAATACTCGAATCTTGTCTGCCAACTCGGAATCATTTGTCGTAACCGCGCCGCCGTCACCAAAAGCGCCTAGATTTTTCCCTGGATAGAAACTAAATCCGGCAGCATCCCCAAGTCCTCCCACACGCTTCCCTTTGTAGTGTGCGCCATGCGCCTGTGCAGCATCTTCAATCACTTTCAATCCATATTTTTTGGCAATTGTATTAATAGGATCCATGTCAGCAGGCTGGCCATAAAGATGGACTGGGATAATGGCCTTTGTGCGTGGAGTAACTGCCGCTTCAATAAGTGCAGGGTCTATGTTGTATGTCCTTTCATCGGGTTCAACCGGTACGGGCCGAGCCCCAGAGTATGAAACAGCTAGCCAAGTAGCTATGAATGTATTTGTCGGGACAATCACTTCATCCCCAGGGCCTATCTCCATAGCACGTAAAATCAGATGCAGTGCATCAAGCCCGTTGCCAACACCGATGCAATGCCTGACCCCGCAGTAGGCAGCAAATTCCTGTTCAAAGGCATCAACCTCACTGCCGTGGATATAACAACCAGAGTGCATTACCCGACGGTAGGCCTCATCCAATTCAGGTGCCAATTCACGATACGCCGCCTGCAAATCCAGAAAAGGAATCTTCATACCTTTCCTCTCGCCTGTCGTTTGAATTCCTCGTAGTCCCTGTAGTAATCGCTTTCATCGTATACCTTGGAGGCCAAGACCAGACATATGCCCCCGGAAGAGAAGTTGATAAGTTCCCGCCAGATCATATTGGGCATATACAGTCCGAAATAAGGCCGGTTCAGGTTGACTACCTTTCTGTTGACTCCGTCATCCAGTAATACGTCGAAACTGCCGCTGGCTGCGACAATCAACTGCTGGAGGTTTCTGTGAGCGTGCCCACCTCGGGTCTCGCCACCGGGAATATCATACAGGTAGTAGACCCTGGAGATATCAAACGGAATCTGAACCGAGCCATACACCGGCGTCAGGTTTCCAGATGAGCTATGGATACGGGGAAGTTCTATGACCGAACAGTCGAAGACACTAGGCATATTGATCCCTCACTTCGAGCAGAAAGTCATCATGGGAGCGGATATAATCAGTCTCTGAGAAATCATTGGAAGCCATGACCAGACAGAGCGCATTTGTTGAAAAATTTACTAACTCCCGCCAGTGGCGAGACGGCACATATAGTCCGTAATACGAACGGTTCAACGAAAAGGTTTGTCGGCCATAGCCATCATCAATCAAAACGTCAAAGCTCCCCGATACGGCGACTATGATTTCGCAGTTGTTTCGATAGGCATGGCCACCACGTATCTCGCCGCCCGGTACATCATATATCCAGTAAGTGCGTCTTATACTGAAGGGAATGTGTCGATTGCCTTCAATAAATGTTAATTTTCCCCGCGGATCGTTAATCCTGGGGAAATCGATGATATGGCAGTTCTTCTTATTCATACGCTCCCCTATAAATGCAGTTCGTAGAAGTCATGTACAACGGTTCTAGCGCCAAACATTTCCTTCTGATGAATCAAGCCCTCGTTCAGATAACGCCCTTCATCTTCGGTCGACACTCCAAAACTGACATACCGTAAGCCGCCGGTCTGACTTTCGAGGAGATGGTGCAACACAAGATCGAGGGCTCCGACCTGCTGCCCATCTGGAGAACTATACATATACTGTACGTGCAAGGTCGGGTTGCAGTTATAGGTAATGGCACCGGCAAGCATGATCGGACCGTCAAAGGCAGCATGGAACTGTATTGCCTCCGGGAAACAGTCTTGTAGATATTGGATTTCAGTGGCTGTATGCACCGGTTGCCGATCATATTTTTCCTGCATGATTCGACGGCCAATCTCGAAGAAGCCATCGAAATCCATGCACCTTTGAATCCGAACGCCATGGCGTTCCGCCTTCCTGACCCCCTCACGCTTGCCTTTGGCAAATTTGATCCGCTCCGGCAGGGCAATGGCAGAGGATGCGTCACGGCGAACCAAACGGGCACTATTGCGATAAAGGGCGTAGAGATCCTCCTCGGAGGGATACCGGTGAAAGATATGTGGTACCGGTTTATACATCAAGCGGCTAATCCCGTCACGTCGCAATGTTTCCAACAAAGCATCAAATATCTCCAGCATAGCGCTGGCCTTCATCTCGGTGTCGCATATGATACCGCCGTAGGTCAGCCCTCCATGGCTGATCAACTCTTTTCCTTGCTGTGACGCTGGCAATATTGCAGTCAGACGATCTCGCTCGTCGTAGAACAACAGCGAATGATCCTGATAACGATCGGCGTGATATTCCATATAGCTGCGGTTAAAAAGAAATGTGCCGTTTTTGGATCGACTCACCAAGGCATTCCAGGCTTCTCGATGAGTCGAATCATAGCGCTCAGTCCTCATCCTCTCTCCTCGTTCAGCACCGCGCAACCGAAGCCTTCGCGTCCCATGTCGTTACCGTTATAGAAAAGATAAGTACGACCATGGCAGGTCAGTACCGCCGGATAGCAGAGGTGCCGGGAATCCCATCCAGACTCCGAAGGGGTAATTCCAAGCTGGCTGTCCCGGCGCACCCAGTGAAAACCGTCATCTGATTCTGCGTAACCTGCCAAATATGCACCCTCAAGGGTCCCTCGGGTGTAGTGCATGGCATAGTGGCCATCGAAGCGGAAGACCCGCGGACGGCCGATCCGGTATTCACTCCCCTGGACATTGACGCAGAGCTTTCCAATCCCCTCAAAATGTATTCCATCGGAAGACTCAAGGGTGCGGATATTGTAGCGGGGAAACGGTTTGCCGCCAATCTCTTCCCAGCCGTCGCCACAGGCATACCAGATACGGTATACGTTTCCTTCACGCAGCACGGAGTGAATTGCCCTGATATAGATTCCACCTTGGCAGCGGTCCAGAACAGGTGCATCCGAGACGCGTATAAAGGAAGCCCCCTGATCGCGGCTAACTGCCAGACCGGTGAAGGCAAGAAATTTTGCCCGTGCCACCAGTTGGAAGCCCACGTAGTAAAGGTAGATGTCGTCTCCTACCTTCAGTACGTCCCCCAGAATAACGCCATTATCGTCAAATGCCCCTGGGCGCCCTACGTCAAGGACCGGCTCGGTAGAGACTCCCTTGACGCGTAAAGGATCTCGGCTGTCCACGTCAACATACCCGATCCGGCTTATTCCGTTGCCATCGCGAAAGCCTGCCAGTACGCGGATGGTCTCGTCGTCCCGCAGAAAGGGCGTGGGCGTAAGAGCGGTGTTATTAGCCCAACTCTGAGTCCCGTCCGGTCCGTATATGTGTCCCAATTTGTTCCAGCGCATTTCTCGATTACTCCTTGATCCTGAATAGACGCAAACTTCCAACCTTAGAAGGTTCGGTACTCACAGACTGGTATACACTACCCTCATTGGTATCCTTCTGGATTAGTGCGCCAGCACCAATAAAGCAGTCCTTGGCTACAGTGATGTTATTAATGATAGTACTGTTGACCCCCAGAAAACAGTTTTCGCCAATTTCACAGAACCCAGAGACAACAACATGTGAAGCTACAAAACAATTATCTTTAATGATTGTATTATGCCCAATATGGTTACCACTCCATAAAACAACATTGTTCCCAATTTTCACAAACGGTTGTATAGTATTATCCTCAAAAATAAAGCTGTTTTCTCCTATTTCCACATTTCGCCAGACAAAAGACCTGGAACTTACGTAAGTTGCGCAAGTAAAGCCTTTGGCCTTTGCCTCATGGTATAGCCTTGTTCTGACCCTGTTCAGTTTAGTAGAACTAACGGCAATGAAGACCAGATAATCATCGGGAGGATAATGCTTCTCAATCTCCTCAAAAGCTACTACCGGCAATCCATGTAGAGTATTACGTTGTATGTATTCCATTTCTACACTGAACCCAACAATCTCATAATTGGAATCATATGTAAAATACTCGTAAGCAATTTCTGCAGTTTCGCCAGCACCGATTATCACAACCCGACTCATCTTTGAGTGTCCACTGCAGTGAGTAGAGGGTATAGGGACACTTCCCATTTTTCATAACCTCCAAGCCTGCATACCAGCCGCATTCAAGGCCTTTGTATCAAAGATAGACTTGACATCGATAACAACAGGCCGATTCCCCATAAGTCCTGCCAGACCGGAAAGAGGCATCTCCCTGTAATCTCTGTGGGCCACTGCTACTACTACGGCTGACGCAGGTTTCAATTTTTCCATTGGGGTGAGAGATATGTCATACTCGTGCTCAGCCTCTACAGGGTCTGCCAGGGGATCATGGACCTGGACATTGATCCCATAGTCCTTTAGTTCCCTTATAATATCAATAACCTTAGAATTTCTCAAGTCTGGACAGTCTTCTTTAAACGTCAAACCAAGTACTGTCACAGTGGAGCCAAGGATATTATGACCCGCGTGGATCATCTCTTTGACAGTGCGCTGAGCAATAAATTTTCCCATCCCATCATTGATCCGCCGACCAGATAAGATAACCTGCGGGATATAGCCCATCTTTTCTGCTTTGTGGGTCAGATAGTATGGATCAACTCCTATGCAGTGCCCTCCAACAAGCCCCGGCTTGAATTTCAGGAAGTTCCATTTGGTCCCAGCAGCCTCTAATACATCATTGGTATCAATACCCATCCGGTCAAAGATTATTGCAAGCTCGTTCATCAAGGCGATATTAAGATCACGCTGGGTATTCTCAATCACCTTCGCAGCCTCGGCAACCTTTATGCTCGCTGCACGATGCACACCTGCCGTTACCACAGATTCATACACCCTCGCCACTATATCGAGGGTTTCTGCATCCTGACCAGATACTACTTTTTTTATCTTGGTGAATGTATGCTCTTTGTCGCCTGGGTTGATCCTCTCCGGGCTGTACCCCACTTTAAAGTCCATCCCGCATTTGAGCCCTGAAACCTTCTCAAGAATAGGCACACACTCATCCTCTGTCACACCCGGATAAACCGTTGATTCATAGACAATGATGTCTCCCTTTTTAAGGGCCTTGCCTATCGTTTCCGATGCCTTCAGCATAGGCGTCAAATCTGGCTGGTTGGCGTCATCCACAGGCGTTGGCACTGCCACAATGTGGAAGTCTGCCAGTTTCAGTTCTTCTATCTCGTCCGTAAACAGGATATCGGCGACCTTCAGGTCTTCCGAAGTGACCTCGCCAGTACGGTCATGGCCTGACTTAAGCTCCTCAATTCGCCTGGAATTAATGTCAAAACCTACCGTCTTCTTGGATTTGCCAAAGGCCACCGCTACTGGCAGCCCAACATATCCAAGGCCAACTACAGAAACTACTCTGTCAAATCTATCGCCCATAGAAACCTCTATACCACTCCACAAACCTTCCAATCCCCACTTCTATGGGAGTATCCGGCTTAAACCCCACATCCTTCATAAGGTCATCCACATCAGCGTAAGTAGCAGGAACATCTCCCGGCTGTAACGGCAACAGGTTCTTTTTCGCCTTTTTTCCAAGGGCGTCTTCCAGCACCTCTATAAACCTCATCAGCTCTACAGGATTATTATTCCCTATATTATAGATCTTATAAGGGGCAGAACTGGCGCCGGGATCAGGCGCATCGCCAGACCAGGCCGGATTTGGCAGAGCGACCCTGTCGCTTACCCTGATTACACCTTCAATAATATCATCTATATACGTAAAGTCCCTCTGCATCTTCCCGAAGTTGTATACATCTATCTCCCTGTCTTCAATGATCGCCTTTGTAAAGAGGAAGAGGGCCATGTCAGGACGACCCCACGGGCCATAAACAGTAAAGAACCTCAGGCCGGTGCATGGTAATCTATATAAGTGGCTGTATGTATGGGCCATGAGTTCATTTGCCTTTTTTGTGGCTGCATAAAGGGATACCGGATGGTCTACATTGTCATGGACTGAAAAGGGCATCTTCGTATTGGCGCCGTAAACAGAACTTGATGATGCAAAAACCAGATGCCTTATATTGTTATGCCTGCAACCCTCAAGGATATTTATAAAACCTACTATATTGGCATCAATATATGCATATGGATTTATCAGAGAATAACGGACCCCTGCCTGGGCCGCAAGGTTCACCACCTTGTCAAACCTCTCCTCCTTGAACAATCCAAGAAGACCTTCGCGGTCTTCAAGCGACATCTTCACAAATCTGAAACCTGATCGTCCTTCCAATTGGGCCAGTCTGGCCCTTTTTAAGCTTACATCATAATAATCATTAACATTATCAATTCCTACAACCTGATCCCCGCGCTCAATCAGACGTTTAGTCAGGTGAAAACCTATAAAACCTGCCGCCCCTGTTACAAGAACCTTTTCTCCCACAATGACTCCTTGAGTGTTCCGGGTGTACACAAATACGCAATTATTGCCTTACTTTTCTATTCGCAGGAGATTCCCCACCAGTTATTTTTTGGAGACGACCATATACCTACAACCTCAGTGAACCTTCCCGAGGCAAGCCAAACGGACAGCAGCCGTTAACTTCAACCGATGCACATACAGGCTATTCCCCACCTTCAGCCTTCACTTCTCTACTTAACTCCTCTATCTCCATTGCTAACATATCGTACTCTTCCTTTTTTCTCTGTAAAAAATGATATGTAAGTCCCACCTTCTCCTTTATCCCTTCCGGTGTCAGGTGGTACATATACGCAAGTTTGTTCTTCGAGTTCTTGAACCTCTCCGCCTTTACCAGACCTTTATCGAGAAGGGCGTTAAGGACAAAATTCACCCTTCCGAGACTGAGACCGAGTTTCTTCGAAAGGTCGCGCTGGGAGAGGGCGCTGTCTTTGGAAAGTTCCTTAAGGGTTTTGAGGTGATGTTCGTCCATATTCAAAAAAATGTTAAGGTTGTGGCTGCTCATCCTGAACCTTGTCCTAACCCTCAACCTGCCCTTCATACTCAACGCGTTCAGTGAGTGAACATGATAGTAAATCCAGGCAAGGTTGTCAAGTTAAAAGTCATATCTATAGCCAGATACCTTAAATTAGGGGTAGCGGCTGAATCCTTAACTTCCATTATTCACCGCCGAGGCGCAGAGGCACAGAGAAAAGACTTAAATTCTACTTTTTACGAATAAGTCAAAGATCCTTCTTGCCAAATCCATTGCCTTTTGCCAAACCGGCATCTCTTCAAATGAATTGAATGCCATGCCTTATCCTTATCCTCGGCCTGGGCCTTAATCCAAACCTGCTTTCTATACTTGGTGCGTTCAATGGGTGAACATATTATTAAATATGGGGAAGGTTGTCAAGGTAAAAGTCATGCCAAAAAAAGAGGGTCAGGTCTCAACATCTGACACTGCCTATCTACCCTTGTTCCCAATCTTCCAGCTGAAGCCCCGTTACTCTCGAAAACTCCCGAGTGTTATGGGTAACAACCACCGCCTTGTGTACAGAAGCAACAGATGCAATCATCAAGTCATTCGGCCCGATAGGCGTACCCAGACGGGCAAGCGTTGAACGGATTTCACCATATTTTCTGGCAGCGTCATCATCAAACGGAAGCGACTCGAAATTGACAAAAAACCCATCGAGCAGCGACAGGTTTTCCGCCGTTCGACTACTCTTCATTGCACCATAGTACAATTCAGCCTTTACAACGGAACAAATACGTATTGATGTGGGATCAAGCGAGAAAAAATGCTCTTTTACGTGATTTGCTCCTGGATTCAAAAAACGAATCCATACATTTGTATCCGGCAAGAAAATCATTTGAATTCCTCGCGGTCCTCATAATTCCCTTGGTCTTCTCTTACCAGTGGCTCTCCTACCCACGCCCCTGCAAAACGTGCGAGTGGTGAAATTGCTGGCTTGGAGCCACGCCGTTTGCCTTTTGCGGAGTCAAGTGGCAAAAGAATTACCTCTACACGCTGGTGCTGCAATTTCTTTGGCATTTTCAAGACATCAGGCAACTGTTGGTAAACTTTTCGCACAGCTTCCATAGGATATAGACCTCCTTTAAACGGTTTCCGAAAAAATAGGAAAACAGGGACAGCGACCGTTTATTTCCTCTTTGGGCAACATAATATCCCCTCAGCCTCTTAAAAAAACAGTTACGCTACGACTAAGACAAGCCTGAAGATTATGGTGTGGAAACGGGGACACTTCCCATTTTCATAACCTCCAAACCCGCATTCCGGCTCCATTCAAGGCCTTTGTGTTAAAAATTGACTTGACATCAATAACAACCGGACTCTTCTTCATAAGTCCTGCCAGGCCGGACAGCGACATCTCCCTGTAATCTCTGTGGGCCACTGCTACAGGAAAAATAGGGACACATCCCATTTCATAACCTCCAAACCCGCATTCCAGCCTCATCCAAGGCCTTTGTGTCAAAGATAGACTTGACATCGATAACAACCGGACTCTTTCCCATAAGTCCTGCCAAGCTGGTAACTGACATCTCCCTGTAGTTTCTATGGGCTACTGCTACTACTACCGCGGACGCAAGCTTCAATTTTTCCATTGGGGTGAGAGATATGTCATACTCGTGCTCAGCCTCGTTAGAATCGGCAAGCGGATCATGCACCTGAACATTTACCCCATAGTCTTGTAGTTCCCTTATAATATCTATAACCTTCGAATTTCGAAGGTCCGGGCAGTCCTCCTTGAAGGTCAGCCCAAGGACCGTTACCGTTGAACCTAAGATGTTATGTCCCGCGTGGATCATCTCCTTGACTGTGCGCTGTGCGATGAATTTTCCCATCCCGTCATTGATCCTGCGGCCGGCCAGGATGACCTGAGGGATGTAACCCATCTTTTCTGCTTTATGTGTAAGATAATAAGGATCGACCCCTATGCAGTGGCCTCCAACAAGACCAGGCTTGAACTTCAGGAAGTTCCACTTTGTGCTGGCCGCTTCGAGGACGTCGTTTGTATCGATGCCCATCTTGTCAAATATAATAGCCAGCTCATTCATCAGGGCAATGTTCAGGTCCCTCTGCGTGTTCTCAATCACTTTTGCTGCTTCTGCGACTTTTATGCTTGCTGCACGATGGACACCTGCGGTGACGACCGATTCATAAACACTGGCCACTACCTCAAGAGTCTCAGCATCCTGCCCTGAAACCACCTTCTTGATCTTGGTAAAGGAATGCTCTTTATCCCCAGGGTTTATCCTCTCTGGACTGTATCCAACCTTGAAGTCCATTCCGCATTTAAGACCTGAAATCTTCTCCAGGATAGGCACGCATTCGTCTTCTGTCACTCCTGGATAGACCGTGGATTCATAAACAACGATATCGCCCTTTTTTAAGGCACGTCCTACCGTTTCTGACGCCTTCAACATGGGCGTTAAGTCCGGCTGATTGGCTTCATCCACCGGCGTTGGCACTGCGACTATATGAAAATCTGCCTGACTCAACTCCTCAATCTTATCCGTGTAAAAGATGTCGGCACTCTTAAGATCTTCAGAGGGCACCTCTCCGGTCCTGTCATGGCCGGACTTCAGTTCTTCAACGCGTACCGCGTTTATGTCGAAGCCGACCGTCTTCCTGATCTTGCCGAATGCCACTGCAACAGGCAGCCCGACATAACCGAGGCCAACAACTGAAACGTTTCTTTTCTTATTTAGCATTTGATTTCCCATAAAATCCCAGCGACCAGGTTATTCCCCACCTTCGATCTCCAACTCTCTCCTTAGCTCCTCTATCTCCATTCCGAGAGAATCGTACTCCTCCTTTTTTCTCTGCAAAAAATGATACGTCAGTTCCATCTTCTCTATTATCCCTTCCGGTGTCAGGTGGTACATATACGCAAGTTTGTTCTTCGAGTTCTTGAACCTCTCCACCTTAACCAGCCCTTTGTCCAGAAGGGCGTTCAGGACATAATTCACCCTTCCCAGGCTGAGGCCGAGCCTCTTTGAAAGGTCGCGCTGGGAGAGCGCGCTATCTTTGGAGAGTTCCTTAAGGGTTTTCAGATGATGTTCGTCCATATAAAATAAAAAGTTAAGGCTGATCAGCCTTCAGGCTCTCAATTACGCTCTATATTTAGAGCGTTCAATGGGTGAACATAATAGTAAATGCAGGGACTGTTGTCAAGTTAAAAGTCACAGCTGGGTCTACGACAAATAAATAGGTAACATTGACATTCTCTTTTTTTTGGCC
>ERZ1292630.2886-Hain-H41-02um-R3-2886-length-15549-cov-5_pt2 | contig 13795 bp, 5 predicted proteins | sample MGYA00564408_ERZ1292630 | MGnify/ENA primary metagenome ERZ1292630 (study PRJEB36523, sample SAMEA6512641) | groundwater metagenome | collected 2019-01-08 | study: AquaDiva: Metagenomics assemblies of 32 groundwater samples | reverse complement strand
TCGGCAAAAGCTTGAATGGGCGCTGATTGAAAATATTCAGCGTGCGGATTTGAATGCTGTAGAAGAAGCGACAGCATACCAGGCACTGATGAACGATTTTCATCTGACGCAAGAAGATGTTGCGGGCCGGGTAGGGAAGAGTCGTTCGCAAATCGCCAACACCCTCCGTCTCCTCGATCTGCCATCCGACATGCTTGCGGCGGTTGTCGAGGGACGCATTACGAAGAGCCACGCTCGTACTCTCCTTGCCGAACCGAACGACGATCGCCGTCGTGCGCTGTTTGAACGGATGCTTGGCGGGGGAGTAACGGTGCGATCTGCGGAATCGTCGACCACGGGCCGACGTCGAGCGTCAAAAGAAAAAGATCCGAATATCGTCGCGCTCGAGGTCCAGCTCCGGGAAAAGCTCGGCACAAAAGTAACCATCGACGTGAAGGGTGCCGAAAGCACGATCGCGATTCACTGTTACTCCAAAGAAGATTTGGCGGAGATGGTGAGGAGATTGGGTTAATTCAGTTTTGAAAATAATCACCATCCTGAGGCGAACGCCGAAGGACCCCTTAATGACTACCGGAGGCCTCCTGTTGTCATTTGGAGGCCCTTCGGCATGCGCCTCAGGGTGGTCTAATTTTCCGGGTCGCTTTTCTTGCTTTCCTGATGCACTACTCGATGCTTCTTTACGTTACCTTTTCACCTTCCCCCAAATCGTCGACAGGATGCCGCGCTGTACTTGTTGCAGGGCGGCTTTGATTTTGGAACGGGCGTGGCGGGTTTTGACGAATTTTAGCCAATCTTTGTTCGGTGCTTTGCGATTTTTGTCGATGATCAACTCGCACATGTCGCCACTCTTGAGCGGACGATCGAGCGGGGCGATTTCGCCGTTTATCCTTGACTGCGCAACTTTATTTCCAATTTCGGTGTGAATGGCGTAGGCCATGTCGATTGGAGTTGAATCTTCTGGTAAGTCGATCACGTCACCTTTTGGCGTGAACACAAAAATTCGGTCACGGAACATGTCGAGCTTTAGTTCGTTGAGGTGCACCATGAAGTCATTCGCGTTCAGTTCTTTTTGAATACGCGACAATTCTTCCATCCACTGCACATTCCGTTCCTCGCGTGTTGCCCCGGCTTTGTATCGCCAGTGCGCTGCGACACCGAACTCGCTCTCCTCGTGCATCTCTTGGGTACGAATTTGAAACTCCAGAATCGAACCGCTTTCATCAAAGACGGTGGTGTGGAGCGATTGATAGCCGTTGGGTTTTGGTTGGGCGATGTAGTCTTTAATGCGACCCGGAAGCGGCGTGTACAAGCCGTGCAAAATGCCGAGTACGGCGTAGCAATCGGTGATATCGGCAACAACAACACGCATGGCGACGATGTCGTATACCTTACTCATGTCGCTCTTATACTTGTTGAGTTTGCGATACAAGCTGTAGCAATGCTTCACACGACCGTGAATGTCGACGTAGCCAATGCTGTGATTCAAGAGTTCATCACTCACTTTCTTCATTGCGCTATCGAGCGACGGTCCAAACTTCTTCACACGCTCTTCCAGCAAATGCTTCGTCCAACTATATTCCTTTGGCTCCAGGTAGCGGAAGGCGTAATCCTCGAACAAACCACGGTATTCACCCATACCGAGGCGATTCGCGATCGGGGCGTAGATTTCTAGCACTTCTTTGGCAATGCGCAGACGTTTATGTTCCGGAAGCGCATAGAGCGTTTCCATGTTGTGCATGCGGTCCGCAAACTTGATGAACACCACCCGAACGTCTTCGGCCATGGCGACGAACATTTTGCGGAGGTTTTCGATGTACCGTTCTTCACCACGATATTTCACGTGACCAAGTTTGGTGATGGCACTCACCATGGATGCAATGTCTTCGCCGAATTCGGCATGGATATCCTCAACCGTTCGTTCGGTATCTTCCGGAACGTCGTGCAAGAGGCCGGCGGCAATCACACTGCTCGGCAACTTGAGATCGGCGAGCTTCAGTCCCACGGCAAAGCAGTGGGTAAAATACGGTTCCCCGGTGGCGCGCAGTTGGCCTTCGTGGGCAATTTTGGCAAATTCGTATGCTTTTTGCAGCAATGCCAAATCGTCCGGCCCGTAATGCGAGTCCAGACGACGTTCCAGATCGATGAAGGGAGCAATTTCCATAGAGTTCCTGTAAGTCTCATTGTTTCTATTCAACACGTTTCAGTCATTGCGAGCGCAGCGAAGCAATCTAGGCCTAGATTGCTTCGTCGGCTTCGATAAACTCAGCCTCCTCGCAATGACGGAAATTTGCTACGGGTTCATGCCAAGACAGTATATCGACAATACGGGCGACGAGGTATGCGGTCAAATGCGGTATACTTGTTTCATGACTTCTCAGAAAAATGTTCCAACAAACGAACAGGCTCTTGCCGAAGAGGCTCGTCAACTTGCGGTGAGTTTGGCAGATGCGCTCGCGGCATCGGCAATGCCGGACGACCAAAAAGCGGCTTGGGCAGCGTTAATTCCGGAAATGCGGCTCGATCAGCTGTCTCGTTTTGCGACGGTTCTTGATGTGTATCTTTCTCGCGCAGTAAAAGACGAAGTGGCCGACGTGATCCAAAAAATGCGAACGATTTTGGAAAAGTACGCTGCCATCCAATCCCAAACCGACAACGCCTTCATGACCGACGTCGCCGGCATGGTGCAACAACTCCGTGCGGCCGAGAAATCCAGTGCGCGCGTAGACTAATTGACGAGATATGGCGAAGAAGCAAAAAGATCCGGCGCGTGGTGGTGCTCCGGCGCAAGAACGTGAAGATCGTCGGCCGTTAGACGAACGGATTTCCGATACGTTTAGTGCGCTCTTTTCCGATCTCGATCGTTTGCAAAATGCCACTCAAGTGACCGAGGCGGATATTGAATGGCTGAAGATAGCACAGGCTGGCATTGAAGATTGCGAGCAACGTGCACAGGGCAACTCCCTTGACGCGGGTCCGGCAAAAATTCTTGAGAACCTGGGCATTTTACTGAACGCAGCAATTACGAACGTGAATGAGCGTGCGGAGCTAATAGAGGCTGGAGGAGATTCTCCTCGCGATAAACGTCGTGCAGAACGTGCAGTTGCAGAGCAGGCACGATTAGAGGCTCGTCGGTCGGGAGGGGGTGCTGGAGAAGAGGGAGATGTAGAAGAACTCGAAGACACCGGGTCTCTCGATGAGAGAGTTGAAATTGCGCTGCAGGAAACAGCAGATGTATGGGATGCTAAACTTAATGGCCTTGAACGCCGCCTCTATAACTTCGAGCGCCGGATGGCATATGCAGAAAGTAGAGCCGAGGCGGTGGGTGACTTTGCTCCTATTCATGAATCGTATGATCACGGTTTTAAGGAAATGAAAGAAGCGTTTGGTCAGTTTGATTTTTTATCTCCAGAAGGTGAACCAGCTGTAGAGACACCGGCTTCCTGGTTGGAGCAGTGGGATCACTTGGTTTACGTAGCTGATATCGCGGCACGAATTGGTGATAACCTCAATCGATTTGAGGATTTTAAGCGAGAAGCATTGGAGCGGGCACAGGGCTCTGAAGCGTTGGCTCAAGAATTTACCGATTCTGCGCGCGCAGCAGCTGAAGAATTCAAGCGCGTCGTTGCACTGCCATCAGGTACCGCCGCTGAACGATTCGTGCTTCGTTTGGAGATTGAAGGTTTGGTTGAGGCATTCGCACAATATAATAAAGATTGGCAGCAGAAAGCTGCCGAGCATTTGCCGAATGGGGTGGAATGGGCAGACGTGTGGAGAAAGGCGGTAGATGCAAGAGCTGCTGCACATGAGGCATATCGAGGAGTTAAAGATCGTCGAACCGGGCTTCGTGGTGCAGAGGCGACAGATTGGGAAGAGAATCGTCGAGCGTTTGATGGCAAGCTCGGTATTGTTCGTGCGCGCTTGATCGCTGCGCAGACGATGCGTGGCGACAAACGCCGGGATGAACTTGCCGGTATCCGAGAGTACTATTTTGATATCAAAGATGAATGGAAGGAACTTGCGAGGCAAGCACCAAGAGACGTGGCGACTTCTCCTATTGGGGGAGTGGTACGAGCAATCGAACGTGACATTGACGAGCTTATTGAGGAAAGGGATGTTTACGTTCTGCGCGCTCAGGAAGCCGAAGGGGAATTAGGACGGAATGCGGTTCGAGCGTTTGGATGTTGGAAGGATGAGAAAAGATTCCCGCAACGCAGTCAGTTCCTTCATCGATATTTAGCAGGAGAAATTAACGATGCTGATCCGGAATTCGGAGAATTTGTTCAAAATCGTGATGTTTTCCTGCAGATTGTTGCGCCGCTCGCTCGAGCACACGGACAGGTATTAGAACAAAAAGCTGCGCAGGAAGCGCGAGAAGCTCAACGACGATCGATTGAAGAGCGCAAAAAACTCCGTCATCCGTGGCTCTCGGAATTGCGTGGACGATCAGCGCGAGAATTTGATGCGATTGTTTTGGCACCAATTTGGCAGAACGATATTGATCCTCGAACTCGCGCCCGAACGATTCGTCGCGCAGGGGAACTTGATGATGCACGTCTCGGCGAGACCGTTGCGAATGTCGGAGAGTTCCGTCGAATGTTTGGTGAATATCAAGGGGTCGTTGCTGAATCACGGGGAATCGAAGAAAAGATGCTGGCGGGTGAAGAGATCACGGTAGAAATGTCGACACGTGATTTACAGCGACGAGTTACAGAGTATCGTGAATTGGCTGCTGAAGAATGGCGTCGTCGCGAAGCGTTGCTTGCTCTTGATGGCTGGAAAGCGACCGAGAAAGAACAGCGTCAGAAGGGAATTGGGATGTTCTGGAAGAGTCCAAATCCTGGAACCGTCCACCGACTTGCAGACAAACCTGATCAAGTCGGCCCGGCACTTGATGCGTGGCGAGAAGTGGTGCGCCAGCGTTTGGCTGCGCGCAATGCGCTTCGTTTCTTGTTTGCACAGAACCTCGAAAATGCGGGGAGGGTTCGTGGTTTGCCGAAACAGTTGCAGGTGGTTCTTGAGGAAGTTCGCGCCGAACTCGCGGCGCCAGCTCCGGAGCCGGCTCCTGTGGTGGATGCTGCTCCAGCTGCCACGCCAGATCGTCGACGTGAAGCGCTTGCGGATGAAACGACGCGTCGAGAGATTGGTAGTATTTTGGCGAATGATATTTTCTGGGAGGATCGTGTGAATCGTGGTGCACGGTTCAGTCGTATCAACGCATTATTGCGTCGTGGAAATCCAGACGCGCGATTGAATAACGACAATGGATTACGTCCCGATCGGATTGCAGCGTTCCATGAAGCGAGTGCCTTTACTGATCTTGATGATCTTCGTGCACGAATGGGAGCGATTCAGTTGAGGTTCTTTACAGCTCCGGTGGGAGCTGGCGAGCCTGTTGTGGCTGCGCCGGTTGTGCCACCACCAGACGCCGCGCCGGTTGCTGCTGCTGTTTTTGCACCGGTTGCTGCGATGTCGACTCCTCCTGTTGTTGCTGCACCTCCTGCTCGACCAGCGATTGCACCGCCTCCCCCTCGAATAACGGTTACAGCACGGACTCCTCATGTTGCTGAGTCAGGTCCTGCGGCCGTCGCCCCGACACCTTCTGTTGAATCTGTACCTGTTGCGACCGCCGTTGCGGCTACGGCTACCTCTGCGGAAGCACCAAGAACCGAAACGCCGGTTGCGGCACGTACTGCAGAACCTGTTTCTGTTTCTGCGCCGGTTGTTACTCCAGAAGCACCACGAGCAACAACGCGTCGTGTTGAAACGGTTGCGCCGCCTGCCGCTGCTCGAGAAATTGATCCTAACGAGGATCCATTTGCGGCGTACTTTGAAGCCGAAACTGCGGCGGTCGTAACGGATGTACCTGTTGCACCTGCACGTGCGCCAAGAGCGAGGGCGTCTGCCCCAGCGGCAGAAAGTGCGCCAGCGGTTGCTCGCACCGAGGCTCCTCGCACAGAACGTGCTCCAGTGGTATCGGAGTCAGCTCCCGAGTTGCCCGTCGTCACCATTTCACCTCGTGCCGAAGCTGAAGCAGCGGCTGCATTCTCTGGGGATACGAGCGTTGCCGAGGAACCGATCCGAGGAGCAGCTCCTGATGTTTCAATCGTGGATGCGCCATCCGTTCCGGATCGTGAACCGCATCGTGAAGAACGAGTTTCTGGTTGGGCGTCAGCGGTTCGTCGTCGTGTCGGTGTATGGTTTGGTACTCGTGAAGCCGCTCCAACGCCGGTTGCACCCCGAGAACGTGCTCCGTTGCCGCGTGCGGAAGCAACAACGCGAGCATCGCGAGGAATATTGCGAACAGTGCGAGAATTTTTCGGATCAAGTGTCCTCGCGGACGTCCCTCGGTATTTATCCGATTCATTCATGGCCGAAAATCAGCGCGCAGTGTTGAAGGCGGACTTGCTCGAGGTCATGCAAGACGAAGTTGATGCGCGTTCCGAAGCGTTTGATGACGCCGGACGTGCTCGTGCGAATGTTCAGGCGTCAGAGCGATTTGAGCGTGCGATTCGGACGTCTTCGCTTCCTGCCGAACAGAAAGAACCGATGATTGCCCGTCTCACCGAGCTGCGAACCCGTTATCAAGATAGAACGCGTGAGAATGGCATCGCTCGGAGCAGGGAATTGGCACGAGCGTTGGAAGAATCGGTGGAAGTTCGCGTGGCGGGTTGGCAGTCTGGCAGACAACGACGACCATCAGCGCTGGAAACACTTTCAAGCTTACCGATGGGAATCGGAGCGAGTGTGGCGTACGGTGTGCGCAATTTCCGCGAACGATTCGAGCAGGTAGCACGCCGCGATCGTGATGCAGGTGTGATTGCGCGCGTGGCGACCGTGTTCCGTGAAACGTGGAACGAAGCGCAAGCAAATCTTCGTCGCGCTGGCGCCTTCAGTAATCGCACGATGAATACTGCCGAAGCCGCGCTCACGATTGGTGCAGCGTATGCCATGGGAGCAGCGGTGACGGCGCTCGAACAAGCACTGCCAAGCCTTCGATCGCTGGAAAGCGAGGATGCCGATGGCGTGTCAACATTGGTCGCCGAGGGCAGAGTTCGTTTGCAGACGATGGTGGATCGTGTTCTGCCTGCCGCTGAACGAAGCGCGACGCGAGTCGTTGCAACCTAATCAATACAACGAGAAACGCGACCAGAACGGTCGCGTTTTTCGTTTTATTCTTCGTCGGTCTTTGCTTTCCGTTTCCAGGCACGTTTGGGAGATTTGCGCTTCTTTGCCAGGAGATCGATGGCTTCTTGCAACGTGACGGTGGCAGGATCTTGATCTTTGCGAACGGTCACGTTCGTCTTTCCGTCGGTAATGTATGGGCCGTACCGTCCGTCTTTCACCACGATCATACCGCCCGTCTCGGGATCTTTTCCAAGCTCGGCGAGTGGCGTCATCATCTTGATTTTCTTCGCCACACCCTCCGTACAGAGGAGGATTGCACGCTCGAGGGTTACGGTAGCCGGATGATCTTCAGGCGGTAGCGTGATGTTCACCTCTCCGCACTTGAGATACGGACCAAAACGTCCCACGTTCGCGATGATGTCTTCGCCGTTCGTATGCTTGCCAACGGTGCGGGGGAGAGAGAGGAGCTTGAGAGCCTGTTCGAGCGTGAGCGTGTCCATGGTTTGTGTCTTCTCGAGGGAGGCGCGGCGCGGTTTCTCATCACCTTCTGCTTCACCGAGCTGCACGAACGGACCAAAGCGACCGGTGCGTACAATGATCTCTTTCTTGCTTTCTGGATCGGTGCCAACGACGCGAGACTTCATGATGCTTTCACGCGTCAGCTCGCTCCCTTTTTCCACGATCGCTTTGTGGAACGGCCCGTAGAAATTCGTCATCACGACTTTCCAATTTTCGTCACCATCGGCGATTTCATCGAGTTTGCGTTCCATCGTCGCCGTAAATTCGTAGTCGACGATTTGTGGGAAGTGTTCTTTCAGGAGATCAGTAACCACGAGAGCGATGTCCGATGGAAAAAGTTTCTTATTGTCGTCGCGCAACACGTATCCGCGGTTTTCAATCGTGGCGAGCGTTGGGGCGTACGTTGATGGACGACCAATGCCGTACTCTTCCATGATTTTGATGAGCGATGCGTCGGAATAGCGAGCAGGAGGTTCGGTGAAATGTTGCTCCGGTGTGACGCTTTTCGCTTTGCCAAGGTTATTTCCTTCGCTGACATTTGGAAGGAGCTTATCCTCCGACGCCTGCCACACTTTCATGAAACCATCGAACGTGACGATGCTGCCGTTGCCGCGGAATGTATGATTGTTTGCGGCAAAATCGATGGCGGTGCGCTCGATCTTGGCCGCGGGGAGTTGCGACGCGACAGTTCGTCGCCAAATAAGATCATAGAGTCGGAACATGCCCGGATCCAGCTCGGCGCGGAGACTCTCTGGTTCTGCAGCAACATCCGTCGGACGAATTGCTTCGTGTGCTTCTTGCGCGCCCTTTTTGTTCGTTTTGTACGCTACGCCACCGTTGATGTATTTCTCCCCCCACTGTTTTTTAATGAAATCCTGCGTGGCCGTCATGAACTGTTCGCTCAAGTTCAACGAATCGGTACGCATGTAGGTAATGCGACCAGTTTCATAAAGTTTTTGCGCCAATGTCATCGTTTGTTTCGCGCTCATGCCCAATCGGTTGTACGCCTCTTGTTGGAGCGTCGAGGTGGTGAGTGGCGTTGGTGGTTTGCGAGACGCTGCTTTTTTCTCGATGGATGAAACAACGAAGTCAGCGTCACGAACTGCGGTGACCACGGCGTCAGCGTCGATGTTTGTTTTAAGATCGAGCTTATCAATTTTTCGGTCACCGATGGCCACGAGCTTAGTAGGGAATTCGGTGTTGGTGTGATTCAGGATCGCTTCGACGGTCCAGTATTCATCTTTGACGAAGGCGAGACGTTCCCGCTCGCGCTCCACGACGAGTCGTACGGCCACCGACTGCACACGACCGGCCGAGAGTCCGCGCTGCACCTTGTTCCACAACAGCGGAGAGAGTTCGTAACCGACGAGTCGATCCAAGATACGACGGGTTTGCTGAGCGTCCACGAGACGCATATCGATGGTGCGGGCTTTCTCCAAAGCGCCTTCGATCGCGGATCGGGTGATTTCGTGAAACGTGATGCGCTTGGCGGTTTTGGTATCCAACTTCAAAACTTCGGCAATGTGCCAGGCGATAGCCTCTCCTTCTCGGTCTTCGTCCGTCGCTAGGTAGATTTCGTTTGCATCCTTGGCGGCATCCTTGAGGATTTTGACTTTGTCCTTTTTATCGATCGGCACTTCGTACGTCGGGGAAAATCCGTGTTCAACGTCGACGCCGGTTTTCTTCTTTGGCAGGTCGCGAATATGGCCGAAGGAAGAAACAACTTTATAGTCCCGACCAAGGAATTTCCCGATGGTTTTGGCTTTGGTAGGAGACTCTACGATCAGTAATTTGGCCATAATTCGCGAAAAAAGAGGGAACGTTCGTGCCGACGATACTGGCTAGCGTGAACGTGTGTCAAACAAAGTATAGAGGAGTTGAGAGTTGGATTCACTCACCTTGTGGTCATTTTCTTACTATTCACACCACCCTGAGGCGAACGCCGAAGGGCCCCCTAATGACTACCGGAGGCCTCCTGTCGTCATTTGGAGGTCCCTCGCTTTCGCTCGGGATGGGCTGCTTTTCTCCTAAAGTTTTGTTTGCTTCCACGTTCGTCTCAGGATGGGGTGCTGCGGTGCGCTCTTCCGACGCCATTTCCCTTCACTGCTTCCTTATATAGCGCTTTCCGCCACGGTCCTCGATGAAGCCGAAGACTTCCAGTTGGGTGGCGACGATGCTGGCGGTGACCACCGATAACCCCGCTTTCTCGGCGGCAATATCAATGTGCATTGGTTCGGCGCCGAGAACGGCGAAGAAGGCCTCCTCCTCGTTGCTTCGTCCCGCGGGCAGGGTGCTTGTGGCCGAGGCGGAGGGGGCGACGTTCATGCCAAAGAGTTCAAAAATGTCCCGTGCCTCGGTAATAAGGTGGGCGCCGTCCTTGAGTAACGTATTTGTGCCGGCACTCGTCGGTGCATTAATCGGACCAGGAATCGCGCAGACTTCTCGATTCTGCTCTGCCGCCGATTGCGCCGTTAGCATCGATCCCGACGGGAGGCCAGCCTCGACGATCAGCGTGGCACGACACATGCCCGAGACGATGCGATTGCGAATAGGGAAATGGTGAGCGAGCGGTGGGGCGGAAAGAGGGAACTCGCTCATGACGGCGCCGCCAGATGTCAGGATCTCGTCGACTAAACGATCGTGTCGGGAATTATCTGTTCCCAAAAGACCAGATCCGAGCACGGCGATCGTTTGTCCACCGGCCGTCATCGTTCCTTGATGCGCGGATTGATCAATACCGTACGCAAGACCACTCACAATAACGATCCCACCCTTGGCAAGGTCGAAACTTAGTTTCTTGGCCACGTCGCGACCGTACGCGGTGCAATGACGGGAACCGACAACGGCCAGGTGATGACGGTCCGCTTGCGGAAGCTCACCTCGTACGAATAGGAAAACCGGTGGATCGACGATCGTTTGCAAGAGCGGTGGGTATTCAGGGTCGTGAATGCTGACGAGACGGATATCCTTGGCAGCCATCTTGGCTACAAACTCCTCGGGAGTATGCAATGCACGCCACGTCAAAAAAGCATCGACGGATGCGGTGGTGAGTCCAGCACCGAGCAACTCGTTTCGGTTCGCTTTCCACGCTTCTTCCGATGTGGAAAACGTTGACGCGAGTTTATGCTGACTTGCTTGGCCAAAATGTGGAACATTGGTAAGAGCGATGGTGAAGGGGGAGCGCATGGGGGGATTGTAGCAGGAGTGGAAGTAGGAACGGTTAAGACGGTTAAAGCGGTTAACGGAATCAGTCGGCTATCCAGATACCCTCGAACACCATGACGATAGTCATCTTCCGTTAACCATCTTAACCGAGGCTGGTAACCCAGCCGATTAACCGACAGAACTTTTCGTCACCGTGCTATACTTCCATCACTATGCGGAAGCTCTCGGAGCTTGTTCGGATGTTTGGTATGTGGTGCATGAATCACAAAGTTCTGACGGCTTTGGTGATTGTGATTGGCGTTACGTTGATTCCTGCGCACTACTCGTTGGCCGAAGGTGAGCTCTTTACGAAATTTCTTACCAATCCAATCGACGTGACAGCCTTGGTGTTGGCTGGAATCATTCAGATTATCACCGGTTTTTTGGGTCAATTGGTGCTGATGATCATCCAGATCATCGTGATTCCGGTCTTGGGATACAACGGTTTTTATAACAGCAACATTACCAACCTCGGTTGGTCGCTTGTTCGTGATGTTGTGAATATGTTTGTGGTGTTGGTTTTGCTCGTCATCGCGATTCTCACGATGATCGGACATGCCAAAGCGAATTGGACACAACAACTCCCTCGGCTATTCATTACCGTCATCCTGGTCAACTTCAGTAAATTGATTTGTGGTGTGTTGATCGATATCAGTCAAGTAATCATGTTCACGTTCGTGAACGCCATCGTTTCCATTGCCGCAGGAAACTTTGCCGCCATGCTCGGCTTGTCGACATTCGGACAATTTGGAGCTGAGTTTATTGAAAAGATTAATGAAAGTGGAACCGGTGTGGAAGCGTTTATGTTCTTGGGTGGCGCCTACCTGCAATTTATCGTTTACATGGCGATTTTGGCGGTGATGTTCTTGCTTGCCGTGTCCATGATTTGGAGCATCGTTATTTTGTGGGTGTCGATCATCATGGCGCCGCTCGCATTTTTCTGTTGGGGGATCAAAGATCTCTTTCATGCCGCTGGTGACATGTGGTCGAAATGGATTAAGGGAGTCACGAGTGCCTTGATGTTCCGAAACATCATGGTGTTCTTCTTGTGGCTTGCGTTAGCAGCATCGTCAGGATCATCCCTTGCCGCCACCGAAGATTTTCCATTGCCAGAGGATAAGAACGTCGCGAATCTTCCACTGGAATCGTTCACGATCGATAACTTCTTGGGCATGTTCCTGTCACTCGCGATTCTTATCGCCGGTATGCAACAAGCTGCCAGCGCCGCGAGTGGTATGGGTGGATTTGCATCGAGTGTGTTGAGTGAAAAGAACGGCATGGGGTTGGTGAAGGGATTGGCACGACCGTTTAAATCGTCGAAAGAGTTGTCGCGAAAAGGTACGGATCAGGCAGCAAAATTTGCTCCTGGTCTTACGAACAAAGTCGGCGAAGGATTGGCGAGGGTTGGTGCTGGTTTGCAGAAGCGTGGCTTGACGACGGCGGGCGCAGTGGTTGGTGGTTTGGGTGGGTATGCGGTCGGTAAAGCAACTGATGCCAAGAAAGAAAAGAACAAGAAAGCTGCGGAAGACCTTAAAGACATGATGTCGACCGATCCGCAGAAGGATCTCATGTACAACGCGATGGCGAATTCAGCGTCGGGTCGAGGTCCGAGTATTAATGCATTTTCCGGACTGCCTGCTGAGCAACAGTATGCGATGCGCACGAAGTTTTTAACCGATAGCAAGGAGCGTAAGAAAGTGAAGGAAGCGCTCGAGAAGAAATTTAAATCCTTCGGTTACACGGGTGATGTATTGAAGAATGCGGTGAAGGGCGATTACGAAAATATTCTTAAAGATAACCTTAAATTTGCTGACAGTGATGCTGGAAAAGCTCGTTTACAACTTGACGACACACAGAAGGATCTTGTGGAGGACATGAAGACAGAAAATCTTCACCTCATTGAGCCAAAAGCAGGTGAGTCGAAGCAGGAGGCAATTGCGAAACACCTCGACGCGCGCAAGGCAGAAGGGAAACTTCGTATTGGTGCCGTCAACGATGCGGCCCTCGGCAATGCCGATGTTATGGCAGTGTTGAAGAAAGCCGAATCGCGTCAAGATAAAGATGGAAAGTCCATTTCTTTCTACGACGATATGGCTGCTGGTCGTACCACACTTGCGCAAGCGAATGCGGTTGCGGCGTTTGAGGGAAGAAAACCAGCAAACAAGATTGAAGCAGCAGATATTCCTGGAAAGCCAGATAATGTGCGAACGCTGGTGAACTCCGGAGTTCTGGCCGAAGCGCCAAAGAACGATCCACGAACGGTTGCGGTGTTAGCAGCTGTGGGGACGATGGCTGCTGCCAATCAATTGGCACCAAAGGTTCATGGTGCTGCGTCGGCAGCGTTGATGGATAAGGGATACACTGCGAAAGAAGTCTTTGGAAATGATTTCCCAGCCGATAATGCGACTGCTTTCGACGTCGGAGCTGCCGTTACGAATGATCCACAGCTTCTCGACCGTGTAGGAGGAATGTTGGACGCTGATGCATCGAACGCTCGTCATTTGGACAAGATTGTTCCAACGGATGTAACCAATCCAGACAATGCGAATGAAATGACGCACCTGATTGTGAGTGCGGTTGATAAAGATGATTTGAAGCGTTTGCAGACGAGCGTCAGTGAAGAAACGGATCCGGTGAAGCAGCAACAGAAGCGTGAAGGATTAGAAACGATCAATCGTGCGATTCAGGTTGAAAAGGCACACGCCGAACGTGCTGGCGATAAGCAGAAAGTTGAGCGACTTCAGAAGATGGAAGACCAAATGAAGGTCGGTCGTTATGGTACCCGCGCCCAAGCGGCAAGTCGTCGTAGTGGTGGAGGTGGCGCAGCAGCAGCAGCTGCGGCTGCAGCCGCCGCAGCAGCCGCTGCAGCCGCAGCTGGCGGAGGTTCAGGACCAGGACCAGGACCAGGACCAGGACCAGGACCAGGACCAGGACCAGGACCAGGACC
>ERZ1292630.3484-Hain-H41-02um-R3-3484-length-13798-cov-4_pt1 | contig 13798 bp, 12 predicted proteins | sample MGYA00564408_ERZ1292630 | MGnify/ENA primary metagenome ERZ1292630 (study PRJEB36523, sample SAMEA6512641) | groundwater metagenome | collected 2019-01-08 | study: AquaDiva: Metagenomics assemblies of 32 groundwater samples | reverse complement strand
GCCCACCGGGCGGCGACCCGCAGCCGGAAGCCAGCCCAGGCATGCGCCTTCCAGATCAGGCCGATCGCGAAAACCAGCAGCGGCGCCGCGAGCACGTGCAGATGTTGCGTCGCCGGCTGCCAGGGATGATTCACCATCGCGAACGGATCGTCCGCGGTCGCGAAGTAACGCATCCAGGCGTAAATGAGTCCCGTGCCGCCCACGAGCAGATTCGCGAGGTGCAGGAGCCAGGCCTCGAGTCGTGTCATGGCGAAGTTCCCGGCCGCGCTTCCCGTGCCGCGATCAATCGATGCAGCGCCAGTGCGCGACGCGCCGCGTCCGTGGTCGCCCGCGCCGTCAGGGTCGCGCCGGTCACCGGCCGGATCGCCCGGCCGAGCTCGGTGTCCGGAACGAGCGCGCGCCCTGCGAACTGCGCGTACCATTCGTCGCGCGGCAGGTAGTCGAGCGGCTCGTCGAACGACAGGACTTCGACACGCACGATCTGGCTCTCCGGGTCGATCGCGATCATCACCGTCTCGGCGAGCGTGCGCACACGGTGACTGTCGAAGTAGGCGGTGCCGCAGGGCGCCGGCGCCTCTCCCGCGCGCCGCGCGCGATAGGGATGGACGACAGCGGAGAGGGGTTCGGTTCCGGCCTGCTCGCGCGCCGTCTGCATCTCCGCTTCGGTCAGGTAGATCGTGTCGCGCTCGATCGTGCAACCCGGAAAAGCCAGCGCCAGCGCTTCGTCCGCGGAAAGCAGGACCTTCGCCCAGCCGGCGGGGACCGCGAAGGCGGCGAGCCCGGCGAGAAGCAACAGCGGAGCGAAGGCCGAGCGCTTCAACGATTCAGAAGATGTAACCCAACGCGAGATTGAACTGATCGACGCCGGTGCCGGCGCCGTTGTCGACATCCTGCCAGTCGGCCTTGAAGATCAACTGCTCGATCGGCTTCCAGCTCACGCCGACGGTCAGGATCTCGATTTCGTTGGCCGGGTTGCGCGCAAAGCCCGACGGGACCTCGCGCTGGGTGTCGTAGCTTTCCCAGCGCGCGAACGGAACCAGTGACTGGCGGCTGTCGGCGACGCGGCCGAGCACGTCGTAGCCGGCTTCGAGGTAGTAGCCGCCGAGCTTCTTGCCCACGGAGCGGTCACCGGTCAGCGCGAGCTTCCGATTCAAGCGCGCGACGCCGTCGAGCTCACCCGCGACCCAGAGTCCACGCCCTTGAAAACCGGCGCCACGCCACTCGGCGTGAACCTCGAGGAGACGCGCGTCGACGCTCAGCTCGCCGGCGGCGTCGGCCAGGCCCTGCGACGAGTCGCCGACGTAACCGGAGATTCCGGCGACGAAGCCGGGAATCGCGGTCCAGTCGATCCGGCCCACCCAGGCGAGATCCTCGGCGATCGCCTTGGCGCCATTCTGCCGCGCCGAGCGGATTCCCGCCGCGGCGAAGCGCTCCGCCTCGAGCCCGTTCATGAGATAGGTGCGGTAGGAAACCGGTCCGACTTCGCCGAAGACGCCGACGCCATTCTCGCGCCAGGTCGTCGGCAGGATCGCCTGCTCGATGCCCGGCCGGCGCGCCCCGAGGAAGACGGTGGGCTCGTGGAGCTCGTTGACGAATCCCATCGGCACCAGCAAGAGACCGCCGCGGGCGTTGATCTCGGGGCGGATGCGGCGTTCGAGGTAGGCGAACTCGACCGCCACTTCACAGCGCTGTCCTTCCCCGGCCTTGGCGTGCTCCCATTCGATCTCGGAGTTGAACAGCCAGTCGTCGTTCCACTTGTAGCCGACGTAGAGCACGGCGCGCAGGAAGTCGAGCTCGTCCTTGCGGCCGGAAGTTGCGCCGTCATCGCGTGTCGAGTCGAACCCCTGGTAGAGCATTTCGCCATAGCCGCCGATCGAGAGCCCCTGCTCGACCGCGTAAACCTTGGAAGCCGCCGGACCGAAGCCGCCCACACCGACGCTGGCCGCGGCGAGCACCGGCGCGGCCGCTCCAAGCTTCATCTTCTCGACCTCCGCCGCGAGCAGATCGATCCGGCGGGCCAGCTCGGCGAGCTCGACGGCAGCGGCAGCAGCCGGCTGAGCCTCGACCTGCTGCGCCGCCAAGGCGGCGATCGCCGCCTTGAGCTCGGCCACTTCGCCTTCGAGCCTGCGCACCCCTTCTGCGCTGGCTTCGCTGGCTGCGGTCGCTTCGCTGACTGCGAAACCCGTCACCGTCTCGATCTCGACTTCCGGCGTCAGCGCGCGGGCGTTCGCCGCCAGCCCGGGCGTCACCAGGGCGCGCAATCCGCGGGGCTCGACCAGGAGCAGCACCGCTTCGCCTTCCCGCTCGCGGCTCCAGCGCGACATCAAAGCCGCTCCCTCGCGCGGTCCCAATACGAAGAGGCCGGTCGATCGGCAGTCAGCGACGGTCGCAGAGGTCGCGAAGACCGTCGCGCTGCCGAAGTCCGGCGCCGGGCGACCCGAGCGCGGATCGAGCAGGTGACCCACGGAGACACCGCCCACCTGGAGCTGGCGCTCGGAGTTTCCCGAGGTGGACAGCGAACCGGACGCGGCGCTCAAGGTCAGCTCGAGGACCTGCCTCGTTCGATCGCGCGGATCCGCGAGGCGCAGCGTGAGCGGCTGCGTCCGCCCCATCCAGGCGAGCTGGCCGCCGAAATCGAGCTCGACCCGCGCCGCGGGCGAGAGAGCGCGCGCCGCGGCGAGAGCCGCATCCAGCGCCGCCCCTTTGCCGAACCCACCCTCCTCGATCCGCATGCCGCCGGGCTGCACGATCTCGCGGCGCTCGGGGGCGAGCCGGAGCCGACCCGCGTTGACCAGCGGCAGCGCGCGCGCGATCTCCGCCGCGTCGGGAGATCGCCCCTCGTGCCGCAGGCCCCATGCTTCGACCAGAGGCATTATCGTGGGGTCGAACGCCCCGCGCGTCTCCCGCCAACAGGCGAGCGCGCTCATCATCGCGTCCCAGACCAGCGGTGAGAACCCCACCCTGGTGTCTGCCGCCGCCGCATTGAACGACTGGAGCTCGCTCGTCGCGCGCCAGGTCGACAGGCGGCGCTCCGCGTCTTCCACGCTGCCGACGATCGCTTCGCTCACCGCGAGCGCGGCCGGGCGGCCGCCGCTTTCGACCGCGACCTCGAGTCTCGTCCCCATGGCGGCGAGCTGACGCTCCACGGTCTCCGGGGCCGCCGCCGCGGCGCTCGCCGTCCACGCTCCGACAAGAGCGACGAAGGGCGCCAGCGACTTGCCGCGCCGCGCTCGAACGCCTCGTGGATGCCCCGCCTTCCCGGCTTGCGGACAGCTCTCGCACGGCAGGTCGATCTCGCCGCGCCGGCGCAGACGCAGGCGCTTGCGCACGACGTAGGCGAGCGCCACGGCGGCGACACCGGTGACGATCCAGAACTGCGGGTCGCGCCAGGGGAGCGCCATCTCAGGCGATCCCCGCCGCGCGCAGGCCGTGGAACGCCAGGAACGCCGCGACCCAGGCAAGGCCGGTCATCCAGCCGAACTGCAGGAGCGGCCACTTCCAGCTGCGCATCTCGCGCCGCACGGTGACCACGGTCGACAGGCACTGCATGGCGAGCACGAAGAAGACGAGGAGCGACACCGCGGTGGCCGGCGTCAGGAGCGCCGTGCCGTCGTCGCGCCGAGCGTTGTGAATCCTCTCGAGGACCCCGGCCTCATCGCCAGCGGGATCGCCGGTGAGCACGGCAAGCGTGGAGACGAAGACCTCGCGCGCCGCGAAGCTCGTGAGGACACCCATCGTCAGCCGCCAGTCGTAGCCCAGCGGCGCGAAGGCGGGCTCGAAGAGCCGGCCCAGGTGCGCCGCGAAGCTCGACTCCTGCTGATGCAGGAGGGTGAGGCGCTCCGCCTCGCTGGCGAGCGCCAGCGCGCGTCCCGGATCGAGCGTCGCGACCGCGGCGGCTTCGTTGACAAGCGTCGAGGCCACCGCGGGCGGCTCGACCTTCGGATAGGCCGAGAGCCACCACATCACGAAACAGATGGCGAGAATCACCGTGCCCACCGTGCGCAGGAACGACCAACCCTGTTCGAAGGCCTGCGCGAAGGCGACGCGGAACGACGGACGTTTGTAAGTCGGAAGCTCCAGCACCATCGGCCGCGAGCGGCCTGGCAGGAGAGTGCGGCGCACCAGGAAGGCGCTGCCGAGCGCCGCGATCGCGCCCAGCAGGTAGCAGCCAGCGAAGGCGAAGCCAGCGAGGAACGGTCGCCCCGCGAACAAGAAGTTGGTGAGCAGCACGTAGACCGGCAGACGCGCGGAGCAGCTCATGAACGGCGCCACCAGGATGGTCGCGAAGCGGTCGTGGCGATCGGGAATGAGGCGCGTCGAGAGGATGCCGGGGATCGCGCACGCGTGGCTCGAAAGGAGTGGCACGAAAGCGTTGCCGGGCAGGCCGAAGCGGCAAAGCAGGCGGTCCATCACGAACGCCGCCCGCGCCAGGTAGCCGGTGTCCTCGAGAATCGTGATGAGAAAGAAGAGCAGGCAGATCTGCGGCAGGAAGACGATCGTTCCCGCGACACCACCCAGGAGCCCGCCGACCAGGAGGTCGCGCACCGCCCCCGCCGGGAGCTGCGACTCCAGAAACGATCCGAGATGGGCGAAGGTGCCTTCGATCAGAGCCATCGGCACGGTAGCGAGCGCGAAGATCGCCCAGAAGAGAGCGGCCATCACGCCCAGGAACACGAGGAGACCCACGAGCGGATGCGTGAACGCGACATCGCAGCGGTCGAGCAGCGTGTCGCTCGCCCGCCCCAGCGCCTGATCGCCGCCGACGCACCGCGCGACGACGCTCTCCGCCCATGCCTCGAGCGCCGCGTCGTCGTGTTCGTTGAGAGCCGCCGCGGAAGGGCGTTCGGGCGCGGCCCGCGTGCGCGGCGGCGCCGCCGGCACCGGCAGGAACGCCGCGGGCGTCGCGTCGCCCGCGACGCTCCGGGCCGACCGCCGCCGCCCGATGGCGGTCAGGAGAAGTTCGACCCCCTCGCCACGGCGCGCCGCCACCGGCACGACGGGGGCTCCGAGCGCGGCCGACAGGCGTTCGACGTCCACGGAGAGGCCGCGGCGGCGGGCGAGATCGATCATGTTGAGGGCGACGACGAACGGTACGCCGCTCCGCGCGAGCTCGCCCACCAGGTGAAGATGGCGCAGCAATTTCGTCGCGTCGACGACGACGATGGCGCCTTCCGGCGCGACGCCATCGTTCCCGGCGAGCGCCCCCGCGGCGACGCGCGACTCAGGAAGGTCGAGGCCCAGGCTGTAGAGGCCCGGGAGATCGACCAGCTCGATCGTCCCGCGACCCCGCTGTTCGGTCGCGTCGGGCAACAGCAGGCTGCCCACGTGAAGCCCGGTCGTCGTGCCCGGGAAGTTGGCGGTCTTGGCGCGCAAGCCGCAGAGACGATTGAACAGCGTCGTCTTGCCGGTGTTGGGGTTTCCGAGCAAGAGCCAGCGTCGCGGGCGCTCCCGCGGCCATCGTTCGCGCCGCTCCGGCCGCGACGCGACGGTCATTCCGCGACCCCGTTCGGCGTCGATTCGTCGCGCACCAGGAGGCGCGCCGCGACGCTCCTGGCGAGCCCGATGCGTGTCGAGCGCACCTCGACGATGCACGGGTCGCCGCTCGCCCGCACGGTCAGGCGGCTCCCGATCGTCAAGCCCATGGCGGCGAGAAGACAGGCTTCGCCTTCGGAGAGCTCGCGCCGGTCGAGTCGCGCTGCCCGGCCGGTGGCGAGCTCCGACAGCGGCACCAGCGCCGCGCTCGCTCTGACGACGACACGCGAAGAATCAGGCAATGCGCTCACCGTGCACGGCCGCGGCCGGCGCGAGCGCCACGCAGTCGCGGCAGAGTCCGAGGATCTGCAGCTGGTTCTGCTTGGCATCGAAACCGTGGGCGCGGCAGATTTCGCCCAGAAGCGCCGTGATTCCCGGGCTCACGAACTCGACCATGCGGCCGCAGCGGCGACAAGCAAGGTGGTCGTGCCGCTGTCCTTTGTGCAGGTGCTCGTAGAGGAATCGCCGACCGGAAAGCCGCACCTTGTGCGCCAGCCCGGCTCCCACCAGAAGCTCCAGATTCCGGTAGACCGTGGCGCGCGAGATGGAAAGCCCTCGCGCGCGCACGGCATGCAGAATGGACTCGGCGTCAATGTGCCCGTGCTGTGCGAAGATTTCCCGGATCAAGAGGCGGCGCTCGGCCGTCGAACGCAGGCCGCGCGATCGCAAGTATTCGAGAAAGGGCGCTTCTTCCGGGAGTGGTTTCATCTTGTTGAGACGAATTCTCAGTTGGCGCCAGAGATTCTGGACTAATCTAGTCCCCTTCGTCAAACCGGTGACCGTCCGGCGACGTAGGAGCTTTGGATGAGGATCCGCCTGCCGCGATCGGCGCGGCCGCGCTTTCAGCGCCTGCCGCTTCCCCTCTGGCTGCGTGTGCTGGTGTTGACCGCCGGGTGGTTTTTCATCCTGGTGGGGATCGCCGGGATCTTCCTGCCGGTGTTGCAGGGAGGGCTCTTTCTGGCGATCGGATTCGCTCTGCTCTCGGTGGGAAGCCAGACCGTGCATCTGTGGCTGCGCCGCCTGTTCGGTCGCTGGCCGGGCCTTTGGAAGCGGCTCGAGAAGCTGCGCCGCAGGATCCACCTGAAACTTCATTCGAACGCCAAGCCAGCTCCCCCTGTTTCCGAATCGACGACACCGTCGGGGAGCTCCGAGCCGCCCGCGCCGCCTGGCTAGCCCGCATTTCTCACCAGCGTTCGAAGCGAGGCGCCGCAGATGCCTGTGGCTGCAAGGCGTCGCGACCGAGGAGCGCGCAGGCGGGCCCTACGGCCCGTCGAGCACTCCGACGAAGCGCAACACAGCAGACGCGGGCAGATGCGTCGCCGCAGCCGGAGGTTGGTGAGAAATGCGGGCTAGCGCTGGTCGACGGGAACGAAGTCGCGCTCGGTGGCGCCGGTATAGACCTGGCGCGGCCGGTTGATACGCGCCCCTTCGTCGCGCATCTCCTTCCAGTGCGCGATCCAACCGGGGAGCCGGCCGAGGGCGAACATCACCGTGAACATGTCGGTCGGGATGCCCATCGCGCGATAGAGGATGCCGCTGTAGAAGTCGACGTTGGGATAGAGCTTGCGTTCGTGGAAGTACGGATCCTTAAGCGCGATCTCCTCGAGCCCCTTGGCGATCTCGAGCATCGGATCGTCGATGCCGAGCTCGTCGAGCACCGCGTCGGCGGCCTTTTTCAGAATGCGCGAGCGCGGATCGAAGTTCTTGTAGACGCGGTGGCCGAAGCCCATGAGGCGAAAGCCGGATTCCTTCTTCTTCGCGAGATCGACGTACTTCTGGTAGTCGCCGCCGTCCCGCTGGATCTGCTCGAGCATCTCGATCACGGCCTGGTTCGCGCCGCCATGGAGCGGTCCCCACAGGGCGCAAATTCCGGCCGAGATCGACGCGAACAGGTTGGCGCCCGACGAGCCGACCATGCGCACCGTCGAGGTCGAGCAGTTCTGCTCGTGATCGGCGTGCAGGATGAGCAACAGATTGAGCGCCTTGTCGAGCGTCGGCGACACCTTGAAAGGCTCCGCGGGCACCGCGAACATCATGTGCAGGAAGTTCTCGGTGTAGCTCAAGTCGTTCATCGGGTACATGAACGGCTGGCCGATCGACTTCTTGTAAGAGAAGGCCGCGACGGTCTTCGCCTTGGCGAGGAGGCGCACGATATTCAGCGCCTCGTCGTCGGTGTCCGGGTAGTAGGTCGAGAACGATGCCACCATCGCCGACAGGATCGCCATCGGGTGCGCGCTCGAGGAGAAACCCTCGAAGAACTTCTTCATGTCTTCGTGGATCAGGCTGTGGCGGGTGAGCTTCTCGCGCCACTCCCCGAGCTCCTTTTCGTTCGGGAGCTTGCCGTAGATCAGGAGGTAGGCGACTTCGGTGAAGCGCGCTTTCTCGAGCTGCTCGATCGGATATCCGCGATAGCGCAGGATGCCCTGGTCGCCGTCGATGAAAGTGATCGCGCTCTGGCACGAGCCGGTATTGCCGTAGCCCTCGTCAAGGGTCACCGCGCCGGTTTTTTCGCGCAGCTTCGAGATCTCGATTCCGATCTCTCCCTCGCTCCCGACGACCACCGGGAACTCGAACTCTTTTCCGTCCAGAACCAGTTTCGCCGTGCTCATCGCGCTCCGCCTCTCGCTCTCCCGCGCCCGCTCTGCCGCAGTGCGGCAGATTCTATCGCCCGCCCGCGACGACCGCCAGAGCGCTCGCCGCCTCAGTCGGGCCTGACCGTGATCTGGATGCGCAGCTTCTTCGCCCGGTCCAACCCGTAGCGCAGGGTCGAGAGCGACATGGTCTGCTGCTCGAACCGGGCCTCGCTGTCGAGGCTCTCGGTCCCGTCGTAGCCGTCGATCACCTTCCCCGCCGAGTCGATCCACTCGAAGCGAATCACCGCGTCCCAGTCACTGGTCGCGTCGTTCGAGAACTCGAGCTGAACCTGAACATCCGTCAGGTAGGACGAGCCGCCCGGGCGGAACAGCTTCGACTTGGAGATCCCGCCCAGGGAAGCGAGCCGGATCCGGTGCAGGGTCACCGGTCCGTCCGTGGCCTTGAGCTCGATCCACTGGTCGAGCTCGAACGGAACGGTCTTTTCCAGCGCGACGGCTGGGCAGAGCGGCAAAATCGAGACGGCGCCAATCAGTATCCAGATCTTGGAGCGCAAGCTCATAGTGTCCTCCAGAGGATGATCCGCATCCTAGTCGAGCCGCCGGAGATTCCGGTATCGCCTACGCCTCGCGCAGGGCGGCCGTCACCGGCAGGCGCGCAGCGCGGATCGCCGGGAGGAGTCCGCCGACGAGGCCCAGGGCGAGGGCGAGAACGGCGCCCTGGATCATGAGCGGCGCGGTGACGTCGAAGGCGAAGGTGACCTGGCTGAAGCTGTCCCAGTTCAAGGTCGAGGTGCGGAAGCCGTCGAAGAAAATCCACGCCCCGACGGCTCCGATAGCTCCGCCGACGAGAGCCAGGAGGACCGCTTCGGCGAGCACCGAGACCACCACCGCGCCGGCGCCGAAGCCGAGGGCGCGCAATGTCGCGATCTCGCGGGTGCGCGACGCCACGGCGTTGTACATCGTGTTGAGCGCGCCGAAAATCGCGCCGATCCCCATCAGCACCGAGATCACGAGCCCGAGCCCCCTGATGATTCCGTTCAGGGTTCGCCCCTGATTGGCGAAGTAGTCGCTTTCTCGCATCACCTGCACGTCGAGCCGCGGGTCGGTGGTGAGTGCGTCCTTGAAGGTGTCGAAGGCGGCCGGGGATTCGAGCTTGGCGATCACGGTCTGGAACGAATTGCCGCGCTGAAAAGCCGGCTGGAGAACGCGCGCGTCGGTCCAGATCTCCGACTCCCAGAGGGCGCCTCCGGCGGAGAAGATGCCGACGACCGTCCATTCGTTTACACCCCACTTCTGGGTCGTACCGAGCTCGAGTCCGGAGAACTGCTTCCTCGCTCCCTCCCCGACGATCACCTCGCTCTTGCCGAACTCGAACTTGCGGCCGGCGATCATCTTGAGCTCAGGACGGGTCGCGAAGGCGCCGGGCGAAACACCGCGCAGTGGGACGTTGGCGGCTCCTCCGGTGGTCCGCTTCGGCTGATCGACGATCACGAACAGCTCGGCCGACGAGAACGGCGCGTCGGGCCCCTGCGTTTCGACCGCGCCACGCGCCACACCGGGCGCCTGCGCGATGATCTCGATCGAGTCGCCGAGCATCACGCTCATCATCTCGGAGTCACTCCCGGCGCGCAGCACCATCGCATTGTCCGGCGAGCCCGCGGCGCGCAGCGTCTTGCGGAAACCCTCGCCGATCGAGAGCACGGCGACGAAGACGGCCACGACACCGGCGATGCCGGCGATCGTGGCGAGCGACGAGCCGCGGCGTTGGGGAATCGTCCGCACGGCGGTGGTGGTGACGGCGGAAACCTGCGAGAACCAGTTCGACACGGAGGCCATGATTCTCCTTGTCTTCAACCACGCCGAAGCGCGTCGACGATCTTCAAGCGCATCGCCGAGACCGCCGGGAGCGTCCCGGCGACGAAACCGAGCAGCAGCACGAAGACGATGCCCAAGATCACGTCGTTCGTGGGGAAGTAGAAAATGGGCAGGAAGCCGCCGGTCGGATCGCCGGCGCCGGTCGCGAGCGCGCCCAGAACGAGCCCCAATCCGCCGCCGAGAATGGCGAGGAGACATGACTCGGCGAGCACGAGCCCGAGCACGCCGCGGTCCGGGAAGCCGAGGCTCTTCAGCACGCCGAGCTCGTTGGTGCGCTCGCGCACCGACTGCGCCATGGTGTTGCCGGCGACGAGAAGCATGGTGAAGAAGACGGCGGCGAGGACCCAGGTGATGATCGCGCCGATGTCGCCGATCTGATCGGCGAAACTCTGCGCCAGCGCCTTCTCGGTCACCGTCTTGGTTTCGTTCGATGAGTTCTCGAACAGGGTGTCGATCCGCTTGCCGACCTCGGCCGCCTGCGACGGATCGTCGATCCGCACCACGTACCAGCCGACGATCCCCCGACCGTACTGCCGCGCTTCGTCGAAGTAGTCGTAACGGAAAAGGAACTGCGTCGTGTCCGTTCCTTTCTCGGCCCCATCGTAGATACCGACCAGGTTGAACTCCCAGAGAGCGCTACCGTCCTTCTTGCGGTAGATCGAGGCCTGCACCGGAATCCGGTCGCCGACCTGCCAGCCGTAGCGATCGGCGGTCTTGCGGCCGACGATCGCCGCCTCGCGGTCGGCGAGCCAGGCCGCCTTCTGTTCCGCCGGCAACAGGAGCTCCGGATACATCGCGAGGTAGTCCTCGGGATCCACCGGCGACTGCATGACTCCCTGGAACCCCTTGTTGGGATTCTGGTAGATACCGCCGAACCAGCTCATGTGGGTGACCGCGGCGACGCCCGGAACGCGCGCGATCTCTTCCTGATAGCGCTTCGGCAACGGGAGGATGATCGCGGTCTTCTGCGTGGTGAAGAGTCGATCGGCACCGGCGACGTCGACCCCGGCGCGAAACGCCACCTTCACCGCTGCGAGGTACGCGAACAGAATGAACGCGACGACGATCGAGAGCAGCGTGAAAAACGTCCGCGCCTTGCGGCGCTTCAGGTTCCCCCAGAGGATGGGCCAGTACTTCATGCCGCCGCCACCAGCACGCCCTTGTCGAGGTGGAGCGTCCGGGTTGCTCGCTCGGCCGCGTGCGGGTCGTGGGTCACCATGATGATCGTCTTGCCCTGTTCGCGATTCAGCGTCTGCAGGAGATCGAGCACTTCGTCGCCGGACTTGCGGTCAAGGTCGCCGGTCGGCTCGTCGCACAGGAGCAGGGTCGGATCGGTGACGATGGCACGCGCGATGCCGACGCGCTGCTCCTGGCCGCCCGAGAGCTGTCGCGGGTAGTGCTTGATGCGGTCAGACAGGCCCACCACCGCGAGCGCCGTCGCGACACTTTTCTTGCGCGCCGCCGAGCTCAAGCTGGTGAGCAAGAGCGGCAGCTCGACGTTGCGCTCGGCGGTCAACGCCGGCAGGAGGTTGTACATCTGGAAGACGAAGCCAATGTGGCGGGCGCGCCAGGCGGCGAGGCGCGCTTGGGAGAGATTGTCGATCGAGACGCCGCCGACCTCGATCGATCCGGCGCTCGGCCGATCGAGTCCGCCGATCAGGTTCAGGAGCGTCGACTTGCCGGAGCCCGAAGGACCCATCAGGGCGAGAAACTCCCCCTTGGCGATCGCCACCGTCAGGCCCTGAAGGACATCGATCTTCTCGTCGCCGCGGGTGAAAGTCTTGTGAACTTCGCGAACGTTGACCAGTGTTTCCATGCTTTCCCCTGTCTGCGGAAGGGCGCCCGATTCGGGCGCCGCGTCAGCTCGTCTCTCTCGCTTCTCTCACTTTGGCGCCGGCCGGAAGATCGGCCGGACCTTCGATCACGACCCGCTCGCCGGCGGCCAGGCCGGCCATCACGGTGACCGGATCGCCTGTCGCGCCCGCGAGGCGCACCGCGCGCCGCTCGGTCACTCCCGCGCCGGCAACGACCAGCACGAATTCGCTGCCACCGACGCCGCGGATCGCGGCGCGCGGCACCTGCGTCAGCTTGCGCGCCGCGCCCTCGCCCGCCACTTCGTCGCTCAGGAAAGCGACCTTGACGCCCATGTCCGGCAGAATCCGCGCGTCGAGCTGGTCGAAGCCGATGCGCACCTGTACGGTCGCCTTCTCGCGGTCGGCGGACGGAATCGTCGTGATGACGCGCGCCGCGAACGGGCTCTCGGGATAGGCGTCCAGTGTCGCGCGGACCCTCTGAGCCGGCGTCACCCTCTGAATGTAGGCCTCGTTGACGTCGACTTCGATCTCGAGCGAGCTCATGTCGACGATCGTCGAGATGCCGGTGCGGGTGAAGCCGCCGCCGGCCGAGACCGGCGAGACCATCTCGCCCGGCTGGGCGTCTTTCGAGATCGCCACACCGGCGAACGGCGCGCGGATCACGGTGTCGTCGAGGAGCTGGCGCCAGATCGCCGCGCCGCGGCGAGCCACTTCCGTCTGATCGCGCTGCTGTAGCAGCCGAGCCGTGAGCGCCTCGGCCTGGGCCGCCGCGCTATCCAAGGAGGACTGAGACGTCACGCCGCCCGTGACCAGCTCCTGGCTGCGGGCGAGGTCCTTTCGCGCGAGCGTCAGGTTCGCCTCCGTCTCGGCGAGCGCCCTCTCGGCCGCCGAAACCTGCGCCTCTGAGAGCTCAAGCTCGAGCCGCGCCTGGCGGTCGTCGAGCCGGGCGAGGATCTGTCCCTCTTCGACCTTCATCCCCTCTTCGACGTTCACTTCGACGACTTTGCCGGTGATCTTCGACGAGACCGTCGCCTGGCGGCGGGCGGTAACGTAGCCGGAGGCGTTGAGCACGGCCGCCGGTCCCGCGCCGCCGGCAACTTCGGAAACCAGGACGGTCCGCACCTCGATGGCGCGCGGCCGCAAGAGGCCGAACGCCACGATCGCCCCCAGCACGACCGCCACGAGGCCGGCGAAGATCGCGGCGCGGCGCGGCCCGGACGTCGGCTCTTCGCTGCGGTCGATCTTCAAGGAAGCGAGCTGACCCTTCAGATCCTGCGTCATCCCTGCCCTCCGTCCTTCGCAAACAATCTACGATAACGCAGCCGATTCGTCCCGCCCCCGTCGGCGAATGGCCGTCACGAACCGGTGAATGTCAGCAATTGGCCACCCGAACCTGCTGCCCTGTCGCTTGTCCTCGAGCAGGCAGATCATCAAGAAGACATCACCGAGACCCCGCTGGCGCGGGCCAAACCAGGCAAGTTCGCAGACTTTCTCGACATTCTCCGCGGAGCTACAATGCTCGCGAGCCGAGCGATCAGAGCGAGGAGCACGCTTCATATGGCATCGAAACACGCCGACAAATCAAGCGTTGGCACTCCAGCGACGAAGCACAATGTGGCAAAGGTTCATCTCGATGCTGTCTGGTGGTCACAGAGCCGTGACTAGGATGCCCGTAACAAGTTACTCGAACGGGCGACAGGGCCTTGGCCTGTTGCGGCTCAGTTCATGAATCGTCAGGCGTCGGAGCTAGCTAGGAGAATTCCGTTTCGACTAGCTGAGGAAATCAAGTGACCGCCAAGCTCTGTCCGTTCTGTGCAGAGGATATACAGGCGGCGGCCATCTTCTGTCGGCATTGCAGGAAGCTAGTAGTGAAGCCAGAGATAGTAGACCTCGGCCGTAAGTGGGGAGGACTATCGCCAGAAGGGAGGACAACTCGGTGGGACCAACTTTCTGATGTGGATCAGCAACACCTTCGGGCCACAA
>ERZ1292630.690-Hain-H41-02um-R3-690-length-34343-cov-7_pt1 | contig 13802 bp, 5 predicted proteins | sample MGYA00564408_ERZ1292630 | MGnify/ENA primary metagenome ERZ1292630 (study PRJEB36523, sample SAMEA6512641) | groundwater metagenome | collected 2019-01-08 | study: AquaDiva: Metagenomics assemblies of 32 groundwater samples | reverse complement strand
GCCTCCACCAGGGCCGCCGTCCCCGGCAGGGCTTCCGCCTCCACCAGGGCCACCGCCGCCCCCGGCAGGGCCACCGCCGCCGCCTCGCCCGCCCCCTCCGCCCCCGCCACGCCCAGCATCGTAACGGTGTAGCGGGTACTCCCATTTTCGGCTTGCCCTGCGGTGGAGGACATATGGTGTTTGCAGGTTGCCTGTCGTAACAGTTTGATTTCAGACGCACTTTGTAATGTCGCAGGAAGACGTCGCAGCGACAAAGATTCAAGCCCTTCATCGCGGTCGGGCCGCCCGTGCCCAGGTTCAACAAAAACGTGATCGGGAAGAACGAGCCGCAACAAAAATTCAGTCTCTCCAACGAGGGCGCGCGGGCAGGAAGCGGGTGACGCAGTTGACGTCCCTCCTACCAGAATCGCAACCCGTGAAGCAAGGAGCGGACTACGTTGACGTCCGGATCAACCTCGATGCACTGCGTCAGTCAATTCGCAACTGGCAGGAATTTGAACGAGCGGTCAAGGACAGCGACGCACTCTCCTTGCTGCAGGCGCAGTTGCCGGCGTTCGCACGGCAAGCGACCGTTGGCGCACAGCTCGACTGGAACAAGAAGCAACAGAGTACGGCAGCCGCGTTGCAGGCGGCGCCATCGAAGCACGCACCGGTCGTGGCTGCAGAAGAGCCTGACGCTCCGGACGCGAGGGCGGTGTATTACAGCACCTCGAGAAACCCAAGCAGCTTCGCCAATGTGCTTGACGAGCGGCTCTTGCTTCGCATTCACGCCGCGGATAAAGCGGCCCGCGTCGCCGAAAAGCTTCGAACAGAGCACGAAAAGATTGTTCAAGACCGGGCTGCAGCTGCCGCGGTGGAGGCTGCGAACCAACCGCCCCCCGTCGATCGCAAGCGCGACGTGACAGAGGACGCGGAACAGGACGCCGAGGAGGGTGGGGATGGCGGCGACGGATCCCACGAAGGGGTCAAGAAGACAAAGAAGCAGTTGCGGGAGGAGGCTGCTCAGCGAAAGGCGGACCGAGAGCGCCTTCATTCGGTCTTGGTAGCCGAGCTGGCCAGCTCCACGGAGCAGTCTCGGCTCGCGCACGCCTTCTCGATGATGTACTTACGTGTGCCACTGCGTTCGATTCTGGTGTAACGCTCCATGGGGGGTAGAGCTCCTCTTCCCTTATCGCACTTGTATGGCAGCGTGCCCTTCACTCGGTCGGTGTACACAGGTTGACATGGAGGTTGACAGGGATGCGACTGTCAAGGGGTGATCGGCGTACATCAGCGCGTATTTCCTTCACATGATTGCTGGGTGTGTCACGTAAGCTGAGTAAGTCGAAACGACTTTTCACGGATGGCCTTCGTTCTTCTTGTCGTGTGGCTGGCCGCGGCGCTTTCGGTCATCCAAACGTGGGGGCAAACTACTTCAACGGCAGCTCCCTTCGTCAGCCCGCTGCTAGGACCAAGCAAACCGGTGCTGATGTTTGTGGCCTTGCGACAAGCCTCGACCGCACTTGACGCTGCGCCCGATCGGCGGGACTTTCTCGCCAAGTTGTCGCGGGCCCTCGTCGCCAGCAGCGCCGAATCTCTGGCCGCGGCGAGAACCGCATCGACCGCTACCCTTGGACTGATTGAAATCGCGGAAGTGTTTCCCGTCAACCGGAGCGTCTCGGTCGTGACACTTAGCTTCACGTCGAACATCACCGCTGCCTGGCTCGTTGAGCTCATCGCCTCGCCGAGTTGGAACGGAGCCAAAACGATCGGTATTTTTGCGACATCGTACGACGACCTTGCTCCGGCGGAAGACGACGACGCCGTGCCGCTTGCTGTCGCCGTCATCGCGGGCATCGTGGGATTTGCGTTGGCCACGTTCTTGACGGTGATCGGAGTGCGGCAACGAAGCCGGGCCCGATCGCGAGGGGTTTCGTTTGCCGATCTTTCAAAGCTAGAGCAAGAGTTGACCGCGTATCACGCATCGCAAACGGCTTCTCCGCCTTCATTGCGGATCCCACAGTACCCTACCGACCTTGTCAAGGGCACCACGTCACAAAACGCTGCAGACTCGTCCACATCGTTCCACGCATCGGCTGGTAGGTTCGGCCTCCCGACCCGAACGGCGACCCGTGACCTCTTGTAGCACAGCGAAGGCAACGGCGGTACACCACAGATCCGTCGGTTCCTTTGTCAAGTACTTTCTTCACGTTTAGGTCATGAACATCGAAGTCTGCGTGACCACTCCAGTCACCACCTTGGTCCGTTGAGGGTGACTTTTGAAGGCTCATCGTGTCCGTTTTTCTTCTCTCCCGAAATGTCTTCGTGGACCGCGGCCGACGCCACCTCGACACAAGCCGTCGGTGGGGGCGGGCCACCCCCATCGCTGCCGAATTTTGAAGCGATACCGACCGGCTCCGGCCCTGTGCGGCAACCAGCGGCGGCGGATTCGTCGCAGCGCCGACCAGGTGGCGCCCTGGCGTCCCAGCTCGGCATGGCGGGTCCCCTGAGCAGCGCGCGGTCGTCAGGTCAATCGGGAAAGTCTTCGTCGGATGGTGGAACCAATGACCCTGCCGCCCTGCGGACCCAAGTCGTCCGCCGCTACCGCGCCCAGTCGCCGCTGGTAATGATGAACCCCACGACGCAGGTGCCGATCCCTCCGCCTCCGTCCAGCGATCGAAGAACCACCGCCCCCGCCGCGGCACCGGCGTGCCTGGCAGCCCGCCGCGCCTACGGTCACCAAGCTGTCGGGGATTTATCGAGTCTCCAAGATTTCTTGGCCACGTACCAGTATCATGTTCCGCTCGAGCCGACATTGCGTGACAGTGATGCGGTGTTTTTGTGTCGCGCTGTGCTGCGGCTCCCGTCTCTGATCGAGACCACCCTGCAATGGGCCATCGCCATGGTCTGCCCTACGTCCGTGGACACACTGGTCCAACCGCGATCGCCCACTGGAAACGCCATCCGGCTCACAACGACGATGCGGGTGCCGCCTCAGACCCAAGCCGGAAGAAATGCGCTCGGCCTTCCGTCAGCGGGACGCAACAGTACCGGGCCAGGCCTAGCGGAGGATGCAACTGGTTCGAGCTGCTTCGGGGACGCCGTGGCAGCCTTTTGCGTGACGTCGACGGACTCGTACGCACAAGCCACAGGCGAATCCGCCGCTTCGAAGGCACTTGCGCTCGTGGAGCTGAACGAGTTGGCTTTCGTATTCGACGAGTTTCAGGCTGCATTCGACCACCTCTGCATCGAGTTCGGCGAGGTCAGCAATACGCTGCCTGCGGCCGGCTCCCGACGGGATGCAGCGGCGGCGTCCCCCGATATCGTCTACCGACCGATGATGGCCGCCCCTCAGGGAGAAAAGCCCGAGGCCGCCCGAACGAGCCGCGTCAAGCGCGACGTGAAGGACTTGTGCATGAGTTTCGCGTCCACATGGAAGGCCATTTTAGCCCATCTGCGCGAAATGGAGCGCCACGGCAGTTGCAGTGATTTTCGGAAGAACGATTCCATTACCTGTCAGGAGTCACGCTCCGTCTCGCCAGCGAGCGTCTCGCAAACCCCTTCTGCTGTCGTCAACGCTCATCACCGATTCGGAGCGCTTTTTGCCCCTTGGTGCCGCCCGGCCACGGCGCCGCAAAGCGTTGGCACCCCTGTCATACCAGGCACCAGTCCCGTCGAGGCCGCGAACGGCGGCTTCGACGGCGCAATCGGAGGTGGCATGGCATTCTTCCTCTTTCAGCAACTCGTCGACAACCGATCGATGCTTTTAGGCATTGCCGGTCGTTTGAACGCATGCCTGAGACTGACGCAATCGGATGCCCTACGAGGCATCGCGCACGAAGTCGCGGCATCTCGAGCGCCCCTGGGACCGATCGGTGCCCGCGCGCTGACCCGCGGCCACCAACACGCGACGACGCTCGTCACGCTGACCTTCCCCCGGTCACCGGGGATGGACGTCGTGTCCGCGGTGTCTCGTTGGATCGACGCTCCTGTGACAGTGTTCTACGCTCTGACGGTCCTCATCTGTTTCGCCGTCTTTGCGCTGTCCATGATTCTGGTCGGTGGCATCACAGCCAGCGCCGAATTGGTGTCCAACACATCAGACGCCCTGCCGGTACGCTCGGCTGCATTCGTGTTGTCGCTTCAAATCGCGCCGACCATCGCAGCGTTCGCACTCGTCGGTTTGGGCGCCGTTTGGGTGGCTTTTCGGCGCCAGCAGAAGGAAACGAACTACATGAAGCAGTTTCGGTATTCTCAGCAGCGGATCGTTTGCTGGGTGAACGCCGCGTGCTTTGCATGCACGGCGCATTGCGCGGGACCGCTGGGTGGTCTTCGTCCGTCACGCTCACAAACGGCGGGCGGCCTTGCCGCCGTCACCGCTGTCGGTCAGTTACCGCCCATGACGATTGCTGCCACGCAGGCACTTGTGAGTCGAGCGGCGCGGCAGGCAGTGGACGCTAATCAAGGCCGCGCGGTGGCCAGTGTCACCGGCAGCAACGTCGCTTCAGGGGGGGCGCCGTTGAGCAGCAGCGGAAGCGCCGTCCTTGCTCGGTCGACCACAAGAGCATCTCCCGCGCACGGATCAGAAATCCCCATTCGCGCCGCGGTCGATAAGGGTGCGTTCATTTTGCCCATCCTCCTCGCACATGGCGGGGGGCCGGGCGGCAGCCTCGGATCCCACAACTACTCGCAAGACAACATGAGTCTTGCAGCTCATTCGCTGCTGGGCAGCGGCGTCGCGGACCGAGATTACTCCTGTTTGGTGCCGTTACACCTCATCCACGAATCGACTGTCTGCATCGCGGTGACTTTCAAGTCCTATCCTGTCGTGCCGTTTCACAGCGCACCCGAGGCGATGCAGTCGAAGGCGCGCATCGCACATGCTCGCAAGGTAGCCATCACGAAGGAATTTCAACGGGTGGCGCAACGAACGATAGCTGGATCGGGCCCCACCGCCGTTGGGTCGAAGTCGTCGGATTCCGACATGGAGGAGCTCGACCCAGACTCCCTGCTCATCGATTTTACCGATTCGCAAGTCGTTGTCTGGAATGCCGCGGCCGTGACGGCTACCGGCGTCAACGATTCGGCGGCGGTGGGCAAACCACTGGTCTCATTCGTCGATGAGGACTCCACCTTCGCGCTGAGCAACCTCGTGAGCCCAATCCTGCTCCCGACGAAGGACACGACGCCCGATGTGCTCCCCTCTAACCTTCTCCGAGCCACTGCCGACGAGGCGAAGGTCACCTTCCATAGCCTCGACTGCGGAACGGTCACTATCGTGATGAAAGCGGCGCTGTGTCCGCGTGCGTACGGAGGCAGCATGGCCCCTGCCAGCTCACAGGGCAGTGCGGACCACGGCGGTCCCCGAGGTGGTTCGATGGATGTGAATTCACTTCAGACGATCAACGGCGACGGCGCCACGCGCGAAGGACCCCCGTCCTGCTGGGCACTGGGATCAGACGTGGAGAAGGTTGACAGCCCAAGGCACACCGACTTCCCACTGCCGTTGAAGGGTTTCGATTCCAAGGCAATATTCGCCCACGCGCGGGCCGTCAACGGCTGCGTGTTGTTGCTATTGGGACGACGATTCGACGATCGGGCGCTCACGAACGCCCAATTCGTCCACACCTACCGGCAGGAGCTAGCCATGTCATTTCTGACATCGGCCGACACCGTGCTGAAGTTTGGTCGAGCCGACACATTTGGGCCCATGTCCATACCCCGGCCTATGGCGCAGCTAAACCAGATCATCCTGGACACGGCCATCGGGATGCATTCCCTCCCCTCACCCGATCAGCTGCCAGTCAAGGCGGCGCTCATTGAGGCGGTGGTCGCGGTGTCACATCGCATTTGTGAAAATCCGCCAACCACGCCGCTGACGAAGGCCAACCAGCATTGGTCGCCGCTCACTGGCCTCGATCAGGCGATGGTGGTAACTTCGGCAGGCCCAACGGGCAGTGCGGCGACCACGTCACAGGGCGCCGCCGGGTTGACGCAGCCGTCCGCAGGGAAGTACCGGAGCGACATTCTGGCCGTCTATCAATTCAAGGAAGCCTTCGCGCAACGTGACAGGCAGCACTTGCTGAGCATTGCGATGGATCTGCTCGCGGAGGAACTGCACTGGGACTCGATGCAACGCTGCATTCACGAGATGGACAACTGGCGCCGCGTCAACATTAGCGTGATGCTGGGGAACATCGTGCCGACCGATCAGTTCTGCGAGGTGCATGTTCACCGCTCGGAGTCGCTGCCCAATCAACTGTACTGCCACCCTCAAGTGACCGCTCTGGTGTTCGCCTTCGTTGAGGGCACCGTGAAGTCACTTCACCGGCGCACCGCGCAGCGAAACGCACAGCAACAGCACATCGATCCGAACGCATTGTCGTTCCGTCCCGTCGAGAAAACGACGGTTCTCGTGGAAAAGAATGCCGATGGTTTCATGCCGTCCCTGACGTTTAAAATTCGACCTGCGCTGCCGGATGTTTACGCGACTTTAGTCAAGAATGACGATGTGGAGGCTCGAAAGCGGACGACTGGTGCCGTGGTTTGCCTCCAACGATTCCATCAAGACGACGCCGCCGATGACGATGGGCCGCCACTGACCACATCGCAGACGCCGGCGGACGTCGCGATTTGCATTTACGTGCCGTTTTACATTCAGCGCATTTCGTCGATCCGAGCCGGCGACGACGATGCCACGGTATCGTTTAGCAGACCCAGCGGAGGCGACGACGACATGGACGTTCAGCCGTCTCTGCACCACCTCCCGTCAAACTTGGCCGCCGTCGCCCCTGAAAAGGGCAGGTGCCTGCCCGGCTTTGCGCCGTACATTCTCATCTACGAACCGGACAGGCTCTATTCGTTCGCGCTGGAGAAGGACCTTACGGGTCTGGAATGCACATTTCGATACGTCAAATCGTTGGCGGAGGCGTCAAAATTGGTGCTGAACGGGGCGCGGCAGATTCACGGCGCGATTATTTCAAACGACATCGATGGTCAGGAAATCGCCAAATTAATTTCGCAAAATTGTCCCAACATTGTCCTCGCCATCGCAAAGCCCGATTGGCAAGAGGCCGCGGTGCCGACGACCGCGTTGGCGGGAGGCGGGGCAGCGACGTCGCACACCATGAACACCAGCACGGTGCTGCTGCGAAACTCGAAGCCGACGTCGTCGATGAACCTCCACCGCCGAGACAACGTCAAATTCTACCTGGAGCGCCGCAACCCGCCCGCCGCTGAAGCACCTGATCGGTCTGTTTCCGAGCAACAGAGCGTCGTCATGTTTGGGGCCACCGCATCGCCGAGCCTCGTCGTTTCTCCCCCCACGACGGCTCCGCAACTTGGGCCGTGGGGTGCGATCCCAGACGACGCCGATCCGCCCCGGAGTGAAGATGAACCGTCCCGCGGCTTCGCTGGATTCGACATGGAGTCGCCGCTCGATGACGTCGACTCTGTCGCGCTGTCGAACACCGACATGCAGGCCTCCACATCGGGCCGGCCGACCGACCAATCGCTGTCCCGACAGCGGGAAGTCATGGCCCTGAAGGCGAAAACAATGGTCGTTCGGTGCACCCTGTCCAAGCCGTACAGCAAGGCCGCGATTCGCAAAGTGGTGATCAAGATGGAGGACGTCGAAGTGTGCCGTCGTGTCGAGGAGGAAGAGCGAAAGCGGCTGGAGGCGCTCATGAAGGCGCAAAAGGCGTCGGCTTACCGGAAAACGAAACGACTGGGCGAGGGCAAGTTCGGCCAGGTTTGGATAGCCGAGGACCTGATCACAGGCGGCTTGATGGCCGTGAAAATTATTCCCAAACTCGCCGTTCGCGCGGAAGACTTGAGGTCAGAAGTTCAGATTCTTCGGGATACAAATCACGAAAACATCGTCACCTTCATCCGGTGCGAGGAGCACGAATCCGAGTATGTTCTCGTGATGGAACTCTGCGAAAAGGGTTCCCTCTTGGACTCTCCACTTCTCAAAACCCACGGAATTCCGGTTGCCTGTCGACAGGAGACGCGTGATTTAACGCGGTCCATCTTCGCGCAACTCATTTCCGCCGTCGAGTACCTTCACTCGAAGCACATCGTCCACCGAGACATCAAGCCTGCCAATATTCTGATCACGAACCAAATGAAGGCGAAATTGGCCGATTTCGGCGTGTCGCGCATGCTGCAGGGAAAGTCCGGACGGAGCGGGGCGGCCGCCGCGCAAGCCGAGATTGCTGGAACGATGCTCTACCTCGCGCCCGAGGCTCTGGATGGGCGATTTTCGGCGGCGTCGGACATTTACGCCATCGGGGTGGTGGCACTTGAAATATTCGGCTGGCTGCCCCCTGCGATGAAAGAGCACCAAGGCTACTTCTTCGAGCCCGACCCAGAGCGGCGCATGGCGATCCTTCAGAAGCACATGGTACAGATGAGTGAGTTGAACGTCCGCGCGTCAGACAACAAGAAGGAAGCCAAGGGCTTCGTCGAGCAAGGCCAGAGCTTTGTCCGAGTGTGCCTGGAGCCGGACCCTAATCGGCGGTCGACCGCGTCGGACCTGCACATCCATCCCTTCGTGGCAGAAAAAATGAATGATCCGTCGCAGGGCGAAACGGACCACACGCTGACCACGAACAACCAGCGTTTCCGCAGCATGCTGAAGCGACCCAGCACGCTGCAGCACTTTGACGTTGGGAAGGGCCGCAACGTGGACAGCCTGTCGAGCCTTGCCGGGTCCGGCAGCCACACCGGCGCCGTTTCGTCGCAGCAACGCAACATCAAGCTCATGACGAAGGCCTCCGACCTCGGCACACTGATGAACATGCGGCGTGCGGCACCGCCATCCGACGCGGACCTGCAGCCTCTAGAAAAATCTCAATCGCTGGCGGTCATGCCCAACTCGCTCTCGTTGATGCCCAGTCTGCTCGGCCGCGATAAAAGACTGTCCGTGGCACACAGCACCGACGTGACACCGCCAGCCGCTGAGTTGGCTCCCAGCAAGGACTCTGACTCGTCGGCAGGCGGTGACGCGGCGGCATCGAACGCCACTCTGCAGCCCAAGTCATGCCCGGTGTGGCAAGCCAGCAGTACCGATACACGCCTCATGAGCACAGGCTCCGGTCTGCTGGCTCGCACATCCACCAGCACGACGGCGACGACATCGACGTTGCTCTCCGACGGCGGGGCCCGTGGCTTTGAGATTGCGACCTCATCCCGGACTGCAGACGGCCATTCCGCCGGGTCACACCACGTCGTACTCCATCCGCCCCAGTCAACCTTCGATTCTCCGACAAGTAATGGCGGCGAGGCGGTGGCCGTGACGCCGGGAATCGTCTTGACGCTTTCCGATTCGAAGACTGAAAAGCGGCGGACGGAAAGCCCCCCAACGCGCCTCCCGCCGACAGAAGGCAGTCCACCGACGCCAGCCCTGCGCCGCTCGGTCGCAGCGCCACCGCGCGTGGTGACTTTCAGTACCACCGTACGCGTGCAAGAAGGACCAGAGCTGCCACAGTCCGTGGACGTCGTGGCGCAAACGGCTGCCGCAGCAAATCTGCTGCTCCATCCAGACTGGTTGCCACAGCAACCGCCACGACCTACCGAATCCGTCCCCCCAGCGCGTGCCGTCACTTCGCTGCCTGCGCCGCCGGTCGAACGGCAGCCAACACCGCCGCTGCCCGCGGCTCCGTCGGTATCGGATACTTTTGGTGACCACATCATGGTGGAGTCCGAGGGAGAGTGGACGATCGGATCCGATTAGCCAAAGCTGTTCCCCACCTCTGGTAGCAGTTGAGAAGTTGGTGTGTGTCGCGACACTTGAGGTGACAAATGAACCGCTTGTTGGGGATTCAATCAAAGCCAACCGCTACCGTGGCACGTGTTTGGTGACAAAAAACCAACCAGATTCCCCCCCCCCCACAGTCCCCACCATGCACGCCTGGCCGGAGCTGCGAAACCTGGCACCAATACCCCCGTCCCCGCCAGCGTACTGCGCGAAGAGGCCTGGGAGGTCGAGGCAACAATTTACGTCACAACACGAAACCCCCGCCGTCAAGCGGCCTGCGTGGCCCTCTGTCGCCGATGGAGTCGTCGAACCTCGGCGAGCGGAAAGGCCGATGGCATCGATGGTCGTGGCTCCACGTCAGTACTTTGAGAGGGAACTGCCCTCTGATTCGGAGACGTTAAGCGCCCGTCCAAAATTTGTTGTCACTCGCGACCCCATTCGCCATGTGTCATCGTCGGCCGACACCACCGCCACGCAGCGACCGAGCCACGCACACGATGTTCACGGCGACCCCACTGCTTCCACATCACATCCGTTTCACTTCATTGTGCCACAGCCCGGGCCCGTCCGAACGGTGGAACTCACCTCGGATCGGCTGCCCGCGATGAACCCTCCGCTGAGGGCGCTTCGACGCCCTCCGATACCGCCGTTGCCCATTCCGAGAGCAACGGGGGGAAGGGGCGGACCCGTCGCGAACATGATTTCCAGGCCGCGACTGCACAACGACAAGGGACCCACGTCCGCTCCTAATTGGCACTGGCTAACGCCGAGGGAATTGGCGGCCGCGCCCACAGCGCCGCTCCCTCCCACCGTCCGCAACTCCACCATGGCACGACGTAGCGGCCAGAAAAGGGAGAAACCCGCGCAGTCCGCTACGGGGGCACTGACCAGCCACCTCGCAACGGCCTCCAAGGCGACGACGAGACTCTCCGAGCGCCGAAAACGCATCCTTTCGCAGATCGACGCGGAATTGCGCCAACGCGAAGCTGCAAAGGATGTTCGGAAACAATCACCCCGTCGTCGTTCGTCGGCGGTTGCGACGTTTCTTACCAACGTATCGTCCCGCCAGCGGGAGGAACACGTTGCTCCCCTGCTGCCCGCCTTGGGCCGCCGTCGCAGCTCCTCGGCTCGCGACATACCAGCCACATCTCGCAGCCGCCCGACGGCACGTGTCGTGCCGCAAGCAGCCATCATGCTTCCAAAAGTGGCGAAACGACGAGACAGTACGCAATCCTCTCAACAGAAACCCACGCGCGCCGTGCCCCCGAGTGCCAACCAACGGAACACCGCGCGCACGGCAGCATCCCATGAGCGGCGTTCGCCCCAGTCCGCGGCGCATGCGCCCCCTCCAGCAGCACGTGTTGCCCCGCTTCCACTCGCGGCGCGGGGCGAAGGTGGGCTGCCCCTGGGAATGGCAGGCATCAGCCACCTCGCCCGCTCGATGCTGCACGCCGTGTGGGGCAACGGTGATGCCGTCCCGACACGGAACGCTGTCGAGAACCCTGGGAACTTGCTTGTCGATGACAGCATTGCTTCGACAGCCTTCACGACTCCGTTTAGGGGCGTGGAAATCGAGTCCTTGACCGACGCTCGTCACGGGGAGGAAGTTTGTTCGGCCCCCTCAGCGGTGGGTTCACCGATGGGAAGCATGCCGCCGCCGCCGCACTTTGATGATCGGCGACACGTGCCGACGCCTCCCCCAGAACCATCGTCGCGGCGCGCCCGGCACGTTTCATCGGACGCTGGCCAACCGTCGCTGGAAAGCACTTCATCGCCGACGGCTATCACCGCGGGCCCTGCACCGGCCGTTCCGTCGACGCCCTCTGAAACCACGAACGCCGTGCCATGTGCGATGACACAGGACGCCCCCCCGGCGGAGGAGGAGAACGAGGTGTCTCACGATGTTGCCGTCGTTCCGTGTGCTTTCCAGGGCGCCCAACAAGGCTCCGACGCTACCATTCCGCCCCCGAGTGCGACGACGGGAGAAGTCAACACCATAGTAGCTCAGCCGCAGAGTGCGACCCAGGAAGCAGCAGCGACCGAGGAAGCAGTCGCGACGCGCCAATTCATCGTTTCCACCGCGCAGCATTTTGCGGTCGAGTTGCAGGCACGATTCCGTCAGCAAGAGCGGCGAGCGCGAGAAGCAGCCCTGTTTTTCGAGCGACAACGTCTCAGTTCCGTTCGAGAAGCTGTGTCATTCGTGCAGACCTTACTGGCAGCTGCCGAAGCGACCACCCGGCCCGAGGGCCAGGCGCCGTCGGCACCGTCGCGACGCGGGTCAATATGGTCGCAGTTCACGGCGACGCCAGAGGGCGGCCAAATTGCCAAAGCCCTGGTCAACCCGCCTGTCCTGCTGTTGCAATCGGCACTCCGGGCCGCCCTTTCCTGCAGCGAACGGCGGCAGCGCTTCAACGCGTCGCGGCTACGCGGCACTCCTCCCATCGCGGCGGGCTCCGCACTCCCCCTGCCGCTGCGGCTCGACCCTGACGCGCTCAGTCGCCCGCGGACATCAGCGATGGATCAGCGGACCCACCACGACGACGACTCCTTCGCCGCGGCTGCCCCCTTCACCGGTGGGTCACACAGCGGTGCCGACGGGACCGGTGTGTCGCCGCTCCTTGACGCGGCAACCGTGGTGCGCATGGTTCAGATCTACGAGGGCATGTTTGATGCGCAGACGTGGGACCTCAACGCGGTGGTGCTCACGCCGTCCGCCGGATTCTTTTCGTCCGATCCGTCGTTGGTCGTTGTCACGTAGCAGTTGGCGGCCCCCCATTCCCCAGTCGTGTCTTCCCCTCTCTCTCCCCTCTTCCCCTTCCATTTCTGTGCAGTCACAGTGCGGTCTCAGTGTCACCATTGTACCATTCGCGTCATTTTCTGACGTCACGTCGTCGCATTTATCATTAGCGCGCGGGTGGGGAAGCCGAGTGATTCACGCTTGCGCATGATGGTGTAGGTGTGGAGACAGAACTGAAACCGGTCTCCCTCAACGCAGTGTCGTAATGAGTCACCCGCTATCCCACGTCCCGGACGGACCCAAAGACCCGTGGTCTGTCGACTTTGTCTCAAGGCCGTCGCAAGACGCCGACGCACGTGCCGTCACCAACAATGGTGCCGCCCCGCGCGCCGCCGCCTTCGACGCCGTTATCGGACCCTCCCCCTCGCGCGGCGTCAAGGTGGGCAGCCGCGGGCCCGAGGAGCTCATGGGAGCGGCGCACGACGAGCTGTCGCAGCGAGACCAGCCCCTCGTGGGGGACCTCTTGTTGAGCTCGATGTCGGAGTCAACCTTCCACGCACATTCGCAACAGCAGCCGCAGCATCAAGAACCCGGCTGTTCGGTTTCAGCGGGCGGGCAACTCCCAGCTCGAGAGTTCTCGACGAACATCACAGCATCCTCCGCAGGTGCGGCAGGTCCCCCGCTTCAAATTCCCCCCGGCGCACTGGTCGACTTTCTTGCATCCAGCCAGCTCTCCACCACCGTCGCGCCACCGATGGCGATGCCAGGCGGATATGCCTCGCATGGCGCCAGTGCCAACACCTCATTTCAACATCAGTTGTCAGGTCCCAGTGCCGGACATTCAGGCGCTGCCGCCGCGTCGTCGTCCATGCCGATATTTTCGTCGTTCGCCACGACATCCTCGCACCAAGCCGCACCGTACATCCTGACGGCAGAAGGCTCGGAAGGGCCGCGCCGACACGCTGGAGTGGCGGGTCCGATGGGTTCCGCCGGGTCGTCGACGAGCTCTTCCGGTGGTGGGATTCGTCGGATGGCGACTGGTCGATCTATCGTCGTGAGTGGACTGCCCCCTGACTTCGACTTTTTCAAATTAAAGCAACTATTTTCGGGCTTCGGCAAAATAGTCTCCGCGCGTGCATTGACTCATCCCGACTCCACGTTGTGCACAGGCGTGGGCTACGTGAATTTCGAAAGCTCGGACGACGCCCGCCGCGCGCAGCGTGACATGAACGGCGCCACCGTCGTGGCCAACGGCTCCGATGGAATCACGGCGCCCCCATTCACGATGCAGGTGAAGGCCGCCGACGAGGACCTGACGTACGTGAG
>ERZ1292630.3481-Hain-H41-02um-R3-3481-length-13803-cov-8_pt1 | contig 13803 bp, 3 predicted proteins | sample MGYA00564408_ERZ1292630 | MGnify/ENA primary metagenome ERZ1292630 (study PRJEB36523, sample SAMEA6512641) | groundwater metagenome | collected 2019-01-08 | study: AquaDiva: Metagenomics assemblies of 32 groundwater samples | reverse complement strand
TACTTGGCGCAGCGTTCGTGGTCGGTTTGATCGTAGACGCCTTCCTCGCCCTCCTTCGTCGTGGTGAATGGCCCCCAGAGGATCGGCTCCTTGAGCTCTTCGGCAGGGATCTCGCTGAACAATTTCGGCACCATTTCACTGACAATGGCATCGTATCGGCTCATGTCCGTCTGATCCACCAGGCGGTCACGGAAGGTGCGTGAGCACTCGTGCAGCCACAGGCGGACGAGGGATATCGGGTCGTTGTGGATCTTTATGTGCGCTTTGCAAAGGCCTTGGAAGATGTTGAACATTTCTCTCAAATTCCACTGGTAGTGGAACTTGACGGCGGTCGGAACGAAGGCGCGCACCATCGCGGCGTGTAGGTCGATGGTCGCGTTCGTGAGGTTCGGAACAATGTTTTCGCGAATCTCACGGCTGAACTTCACAAGACGCGCGCCAAAGACTTGACCGTAAATCTTGACGAGGTCGCTCTTGTCGGGCATGTTGGTGGCGATCACGCAGAAGTGCCGGAGCAGACGGTCGAGGATGGAGAACGTGCCGCTCTTCGGGTTCATCGCGCCCACGTAGTGCAGGTCGACCACCTCCTTAGGCGGGCCAATCTTGTTCCGGTCGTACCAAAAGCCATAGTTCACGTGTTGTTGCAAGAGGGCAATCGACTCTTGGGTGCCGTACTTGTCGGGCGCGGGCATGTTCATGTCGTCGAAGAAGAACACCAGCTTCTTGCGGTTCGGCGGGCCGTACGTTTTACCCATGCGCTTCTCCAAGGAGCTTTCCATCACACTTTGGAGGCCGGCGGAGCTCGTGCGGGCGTTGAACGCGACGATGCGGTACAAAATCGCGTTGTTGTCGAGCCGGCGCAGCTTCGACATGATGATGTTCGACTTGCCCGTGCCGGCCGTGCCGACGAGCATGATCGGGCGGCCGCGGTCCACGAAGAGGTCCATGAGGTAGCGCATGCGCACCGTGTCCGCCGTGGGGACCGAGACGTTGCCAAGAGGTTCGTCGGGGTCGTACTGGTAGGGCTGCACGAGCGATGACCACGGCTTCCATTCGTAATCGTTGGTGTCGAGGAAGTAGTCGAAGACGGTGCCCTGGTCGCTCATTTTCATGGTGGGGAAGTCCTTGCGCCAGTCGTTGGAGAACCGCAGGCGGTAGTCAATGCGGCCATCGGACTGCAGCGGCCCGCCGAAAGCCCAGACCACCGCGAAGACGAAGTACTTTTCGTACATTTCCGCGATCTGGGCGTTGATCGCCTGAGTGGTCGCCCCCTTCGGGATCAGCGACTCCTTCAGCATGCCTTCAAGCAAAAAGCAGACGGACTGCACGATGTTGATATCCATGACCGCGACGACCGTCTTGCAAGTCGCCTTCCACTTCTCGAAAACCGGCGGGAGGTACTTGTCGAAGAGGGAGTCAAGAATGCTCCCTTCGCGGTCGTCGTCTCGGGACGCGATCCACTTGTCCTTGAAGGGACCCCAGCCCAAGTCAGACTCATTGATGTACACCACACCTGCGCGGGACACCGTGGCGGGCGAGGCGTTGTTCAGGTGCGAAATCTCAAACAGCATGCGCATCGAGTCGTGCAGCTTGATGCGGTCGTTCGAGACGAGCGTGAGCATCTTGTTGTCGTCCATGACCGTGTTCATCGACTCAATCCATTCCGCGTCGATGATCCCGTCGAGCACGATCCACTTGGAGTTCGTTTTCCCGGCGAAACCCTCCTCGGAGTAGTTCTTGAAGATGGATGAGAGGATGCCCATTTTCCACTCCTTCGACTGCGGATGGTAGTACCCGTACAACTCGTTCGACGAAATGGCCTTCGGGTTGAGACACGAAGACACACATTTATCGCCGAGGCGGGCGAAGGAGCCTTGAAGGCACTTCCAGCACTGGGTCTTCCCGCAGCCCGTTGGTCCGAGGATGAACACGGAGTGTCGCACGTGGAGCAGTTCCTCGAATTGCACGCACTTGGTGATGAAGATGTCGTGCTCGCCGGGCAAGTTGCGCATTTCCTTGCACTGCGCCTTGCAGGCATCAACGAGGATCGGGTTGTCCTTCTTGCTGACGTCCTTTTCGCGTGGGAAGAGCGCCGTGATGAGACCGAGGAACACATACACATCGTCGCGGCTGAGCTTCGCCATGTTCGTGTCGCGGAGGGCGCGGCAGAGCACCTTGCGCTCCTCGGTGCCGGGGTCACCGCGCTTCAACGCACCGGCGATGTACAGCACGGACTTGACGGCACGAAGCCCCCAGTCGTAATGCTTCGCGGGAGACAACAATTCTCGGTTGAGACGGTAAAGTGTGACGAACTTGAGCGCCAAATCTTTGGCTTCCACAAACCCCTCAGCGGCGAGCATGATCTCGCAGATGTTGCGCAAGTCAGGGACGCACATTGCGCACGGACGGAACAGCGACTTGATGTTCTCAGGCAGTTCGGTACGTCCGGCGTAGCCAGGGTTCATGGTGATCCACATGCCAACGGACGTGATGATGGGAATGTCCTCGCCCATGAAGGAGAAGATCTTCTTCTGGTCCTTCAACGCGCTCAGAATCGAGCCGACCTGCGTGGCCACGACGGACAGCACCTCGATGGAGATGCGGTTGAACTCGTCGAAGCAGCCCCACGAACCGCTCATGGCGAGACCCTTGAAAATCTGGCCGATGGAAATGTAGTTCATCTGGTCGGAGCAGTTGAACACGTAGCAGGCGATGCCCAAGTTACGTGCGAGATCTTTCGTCGTTTCCGTCTTCCCGGTTCCGGCAGGGCCAGCGGGGGCACCGCCCTTCTTGAGGCGCAACGCCTGGGACAGCGTGATGTAGCAGCGATCGGTCAACTTCGTGATGACGAGGCAACCGCACAGGCCGATGTACTCATACCCGTTGATGAACCGCGCGTCGCAAACCTCGATCTCCGAGCCAATGTTCTCGTCCCAGTAATACCGCAGTTGCGACTTCCACATGAAGGACTGGTCGGTGTCGACCTTTTCATCGACCATCGATTGAACAATGTCGCGATTGTGCACGTCGATGGTGATCAAGTGCACAAGCATCTTGCGATCTTGGCTGCGCAGCTTGTCGTTCAGCACTTGATTGATGAGCTGCTCGAGCTGTCCCTTTTGGTTCTTGAGGCAGTCCTTCATGCCGGCGTCGTTGCCTTCGCCCATCTGCTGGAACGCGGCGTGCACGTCGGACGTGAACCACACGCGGCTGCCAACGATAATGGCCTGGCACGGGTGCTGATAAATCCACTCGTGTCGCGCCACGAAGCTGTAGCCGGAATAGGCCTCATGGATATGGAACCGGATCGCCTTCTGCATCGTCTCAATGCAGCCGCTCAGCCACACCTCAACGGGGCCTTCGCACGTGAACTGCTGGGGCAGTTTGACTTCCTCGTTCTCCACCGACGTGATCTGGTAGACGTCCTTGGGGTCCGCGGAAGGGTTGGGGTTCTTGTCGATTTCGAATCGGCGCACGGCATCGATGATCTTGGACATGTGGGCCATGACGGACTTGGGATCCGATCCCTTCGACAAAATGTCAATCAGATCCGCGGACGACACGAAGTAGAAGCGCGGGAAGATCTTCCGCTTGGTCTCCAAGTAGTCGGTGAGAGCGCGCTCGCACGCCAGGAGGATGTCCTGCATGTAGACGAGCATCTCTTCGAGCTCCTGGTCCTTGTTCAACTGCTGCTTGATGACCCCCGTGCAGCACACCTCGATGACGTTCGGGTACTTGTGGGCCTTGCTCATGAGCGCGCGGAACGCGTCGTCGGCGGACTGGAACGCCTTGGCGTCCTCCTCGAGCTGCTGCTTGATGTCGGCGGACTCCACGAAGATGGGGAACAGATTCTTCCACTGGCGTTGGATCTCCATCCACTTGGTCATGCTGGTGTCCACCATGCCGAGGTTGCGCTGCCACAGGTTGACCTTTTCGCTGAAGAACTCGACAAACCGGTTCGAGAGCATGCCTTGCAGGGTGTTGTTGTCCGCCTCGAGCTGCTCGACGATTTCGTCAATGGCGCCGAGAAGGTGGGTGCCGAGGCCTTCGTGGAAGTCGTAGGTGAAGCTCATTTTCTCCCATGCATCGATGATCTTCTTCAGGGCCTTTTCGATGCTCAACTCCTTTCGGGCTTTTTCCACGATGCTGGAGACATCGTCCACGTACTTGTGGAGACCGAGCGCAATGAGCTTCTCCAACGTGAAGTCTTCGGCATCGGGGTTGATCTGGCCGGTTTGCTTCGTGGCCGTCAGCAGCTGCTGCCAGTGGCGGTCGCGCATGGCGTCGTCGCGCAGCTCCGCGCACAGTGGCAACGCCTTTTCCATGTTCTTGACTTCCTCCTCCAGGCCCTTGAAGCAGTCCCAGGCGCGGACCTTCGCGGGCTGCGTGCTGAGCTGTTTGCGAATGCTCTTCTTGATCTCCTCCACGAAGCTGTCGGCGTCGACTGTCTTGAACGTTGACTGCATCCAGTCACCAAACATCATCTTGACGTGCGTGGCAAGATCCCACAGGTGCTTGAGCATGACGAGCTCCTGCCGGCAATCGCGCAGCTCTCGGAAATCGCTTGGCGTCAGCTCGAACAACTCTTGGAGGTTTTGGAGCGCCTTGGCATCCTCCTCGATAGTGCGGAAGTTCTTGTTCTCGTTGTCGATGTCGCCGTACACTTTGCTGAGATCGACGCCCTTGTAGGTGAAGAGGCTGATGCGACGAAAGTCGCGCGCGACCTGTTGCACGCGCTCCTCGAACTGGGCCATCTGCTCCTTGATTTTCTCCGCCTCGCGATCTTGAACGAGGGAATTCTTGGCCCGAACGTTGAGGCTCTTCTTGAAGAGGGTGTTCCACGCCTCCGGTGCGGGCTTCCGCAGCTCCTCGAGCTTCTCGAGCGTGGACTGCTCGGCGTCGGAGAGGGGATGCGAGCGCAACATCTGGACGGCCTCCATGATCGGCTGGAACATTCCATTGGAGCGGCCCTCTGCCCCGACAACGTTCTCATGGCGTTTGCGGCAGTCGCGAATGTGGCGCATGACGATCTTCAGCGACTCGAGGTTGCCGTCGAGCACCTCGGTGTCAAGGCCTTCGTCCGCCATGCGGATGAACTCCATCAGCTCCGTCAGATCGTCCTGGCCCTTTCGCGTGAGATACCCGCTGTACAGCTCCTTCCAGCGCCGGCACAGGTCGTTGAGCGACAGCTTGATTGGCTTGACGTCCAAGCGCAGGAAGGACACGTTGTGACGCTCCTCATTGCGCATGATCTCCTCGCTCTGACGCTCGTAGTGGCTGATCATCGCGTCGAAGTCGCTGAGCGGCACACCGAAGTAGTGTCCTGGCGGAGGCGCCGCCCCGGTGGCGTCGCCGTCCGCTGGCGACGAATTCACGGAAGAGGTCGTTGCCGCAGGCTCCTTTGGCGTAATGAACGCGTTGAACTGGCCCTTCATGTCCTTTTCGTACAGCTCCTTGTAGCTCTGGAACTTGGCGACCTTCTCGGTGGCCTTCTCCGCGGCCTTCTGGACCAATTCGTTGATGTGCTTGGCCAACTGATTCGCGTCCTTGTGCTCCAACACGTCTGAGAGATAGTTGTCGGAGGCGTCGCCGGTGTCGAGGCGGCTGATGTACGTGCCCATCTGATTGATGTTCGAAATCGCCTCGTTGACAATCGAGTCGACGCTCTGGGTGATGCCGTCGCGGTTCAGCAGCAACGGCTCGAAGCGTGACTCCGGTCGCTCCCCGCTGGAATCCTTGGGCCGCGTCAACACAAGCTTCACTTCCAGCAGCGGGAGGCCGTTGTTGGCCTCGAGCCACTCTTCGTTCAGCTGATCCCGCAGGTTGCCGAGCGCGTGCGTGACGCATTGGCACATCAAGTCTCGAACGGTGCCGTTCACGTACTCGACATAGTGGCACCACACTTCGGTGTCGGAGTCCAGCTGCGGGAAACCGCTCGACTCCTTCAGCTTGTTGATGGCGGTGAGCGTGTCGCCGAGCAGCTGGTGAATGTTGTGCCCGATCGCCGTGAGTGCGGCTTTGCGTGCCTTGCTATTTTCGTCCAGCTTCTTGCGGAAATCCGCCTCGCTGCAGGTCTTGTCCCCGCGAGCTTGGTTGAAGGGCAGCATGGTGTCCTTCTGTACGAACCCATTCATCTGATCGATCATGGCCTGCACATTGCCGTGCATGGCGTTGACCACCATGTCGATCGCGTTGACCGACTTCAGCGCGCCGGTGATGAACTCATCGATCACTTCGGAGTTCTGCCACTGCAGGTCCCGCAGCCCTTTGGCCATTTCGACTTCAAAGAGGTCTAATTCTTGACGAAGAAGGGGCTTCTCGTCGTCGTCCCGCATCGACGCAATGAACGTATTGTAGGTCGTGACGATGTAATCCATCTTCAGGATTTGGGAACGCAGCGTCTCCTCCGTCTTGTGCAGCTGCTCGGCCTGCGGCGGCACCACGAAGCCACCGTCCTCGGCCGCGTCGAACGAATTTAGCACGTCTAGGTAGTGCACTTCGCGGAGCGTCTTCACGAGCAGGGTGTCGAAGTTGACCGCCAACTTTCCAGACTCATCACGAACGAGGAGATTCAGCTTCAGCTTCTCGCTACTGGCGGCGCCGACTTGGGACGCCCACTGGTCGTACACGTTGTGCACGAAGGCCTTGATTCCTGTGATGAGCGTCTCCCGCAGCTTCATAGTCTCGATCGCCAGCTCGGATGAGAGGATCTGCTTGCTCAGCTCCTGAATGCGGCTATAGGGTTCGTTGACGCGCTCCATCAGGCCACGTCCCCAGATCAACCTCGTCGCGGTCGGCGGCATGTTCGGGAACGCTGCCACGCCGTCCTTGTTTTTGTTAAATACATCTTGGACGAGGAGGAGATCGCTGTTGTACGCTTGTAGCACTTCCATTTGCTTCCGCAGCCACTCTTGTGCAAGCATCGGGCGCTCGGTGAAGCCGTCAAACGTGTCGACCACCTTGAACGTGTTCTGGAGCGCTTTGGCATCGTCGAGCGTGGCCACCAGCATCGAACAAAGACGGCGCTCTAGTTCACGCACCACTGCGCGGAAGTTGCCATAGTCCTCGTCAAAGCGGGGCTCGTCGACGTCCAGCAGGTCGTACTCCACGGCCGTGAACTTTTGGAAGGCCGCGAAAAATTCCTTGCGAATGTCCTCCGCCTTCTCCGTCAGCTCCGCACCGCAGGTTCCTCCGATGCGCATCACGTCGATGCGGGAGAAGAGCGTGACGGTCTCCAGCAGGTCGAGCATGTCATGGCAGTGTTCGAGAAACGCGTCTAAACGTGCGAAGAGAGCGGTGTTCTGGAACTTCCACGGATTGGCGGTCTTGGCGGCCTTGGCCTTTCCGGCGAAGTACGCAGCCTTGAAGTGGCCACAGACGAAGAGGGTGTCCCCGAGACGCTTGATGGCCTCCGGCGTCTCGATAGTGAACAACTCCGACACGTTGACACTCTCGCGTGCACACTCGATGAGGTCGTTGCACATCTCGCGGATCAATACCACCAGCCGCGCGGGCGTGTTGAAGTACGTGCTGCTGGTCCAAAGTACCGAAATGAAATGAAACAGCCGTTTGAACACGCCCTGTGGCACCAGCTCGCCAAACTCCATCTTGTTGCCGCTCGCGGGGGCGATCACGTCGAATTCGGTCGCGAGGGGCTTGAGAAAGCGGTAATTGTCGCGCGCTTCTAACGTGGCTTCCTTGAGTTCCTGCAGCAGCGACGCAAACGGCGGGTAGTAGCTGCTCTGAGCGCGTTTCAAAATGACGAGGATCTTCAGGATCTTCACCGAGTGCAGTTGGTCCTCCAGATTGGCGAGATTCTCGGACTTGGTCTTCCAGAAGGCGATTTCGTCCAGAGGTCCGGGATGCTTCCGTGTACGGGCAGCGGCTTCGAGCATCTCCTCGGGGCTGTTCAGCATCGCGGCGCGAATTTGCGCTGTCCACGCCACCACCGCTGTTTCGAACTGAAAGAGCATGTCCTTGTTGACGGCGGTGGCGGTGTCGTCGAGGCGGGCCGGTAGTGGGACGGGGGGCACCGGCAACAGCGTTTTGCCCTGCGAGAGCCCGAGCGTGACGAGCACCTGCGAGGTGAAGGACGCGGTCGATTCTACCAGCGAGCTGACCGCGACGTCCGGTACGTCTTTGCGGTTTTCCTCGGTCTTGCCGACGAGCGGCGCGAAGAACTGTTTGGTGATCGTGTGGAGCGCGGCGAGGGAGTCGGGCGTGAGATCGCCAAAGGAGACGTGCTGGCGGAACGAGGTCTCGTCGTTGAGCGACACCTTGGCCTCGCGGGGCGCTTGTTTAAAGAAGTACATGCCCTTGCGGCGGACGTCCTCTGGGGGGTCGTTTTTGCACACGTACGACCCGGTTGGCAGTTGCGTCACGAAGCAGTGGCGCGTGTCGGCAACGTCGAGAAATTCGATGAACTGGTTGCGGTTGTCTTCGGAGTCCATGAACTTTTTGAGTTCAGGGCCCTTCAGCTTGAGACTGTTCGCCACGCGTTGTTCGAGCCACTGAACACGCTTGTCGGCCACGTCATCCTTGTCGGCCTTGCTCATATGTGGATGATGATTGTCGATGACGCTTGAAGTCTAAACGACAAACACTCGACAGGAGTAAAGCGCGTTGTGTTTTTTTGTATGGAAAGGGGGGAAATGAAGTGCTGCGAGATGAGTAGAGCGAGAGAGAGGTACCCGTCGTCATCACAACAAACAACATGCATGCGGGGTCGTCGCATTCGTTGCTGGCTCGGTCAGCCGCGTGGGGCATTGAGGGAAGGGAACGATCATTCGATGCGATGTGCACAAAAAAAGTCGAGTCATCATGACAGAGAGAGGGGCAAAACTACCATCCCACCCACATCACCCGCCGCCGCCCGGAAACCGCGCGAACGCAAACACCACACCGTAGAGGAAACGAGGGCGATCTATCAGAAAGGGTCAGCAATGGCACGGCGTGGAAACCGCACACCGCCCCCGGCCGGGAAGGGTGCACTCCCCTCCTCGGGAAGAGCTTCCCAAGAGAAAGCGGGAGATGGTGCAAATAGTCTTTCCGGGGGTGGACCTTTCCGGATCTATGATGATGGAGGGATCCCCCCGAATCGCCATTGGTTGTCTATCGCGGCGCCGCGAGTTAGTCAAATCAGAGAGAAAAGGGACCGAGAAGGGAGCGAATGTCTCTATGTTAGTGTATGGAACGCTTCGGGGGGGGTGGAGCAGAAGCGCGCTCTATGTGCCGTTTCGACGATGCTCGAAGGAAACGGCGCCTCTGAAGGCACACGGCGACGACGGCGTCATCGGATCTTCGTCGTCGACATCGACGCAATTCGTATCTGAATTTCAGCTAAAACGACGTTCCAGATCCTGCCGCCGACGTTGAAGCTGAGCCTCCTCGGCGCGGCGGGCGACCTCCTCCCCGGCTGCGGTTTGAGGGTTCGTCATCTAGCGCGGCGGCCATTGCGGACAAGGCGGCAGACAGCTCCGCAAGGTCATCGGGGAGCCACGCTGCCCCGCGGTGCGGCAGACAGGAAGCCTCGGGCGCGGCGGCAGCCACTCGTTGCGTGGGAGCGGCGTCCTCGTCGCCAACATCGAGTGTGCCGTGCAGCGAAGGCACGGAGATGGCGTGCTCATCGTGACGCTGCGGAGCGTCGGCTGCCAGACCCCGAGTGGCAGGGTGGCGTTCGCCGTCCGCTGGCGGATACGCGGGGAGGGAGAGGGAAAGGGGCTCCGCCTCCTCCATCCAAATGCGACAACGATATGTGCTGTTGAGCGATCGGAGCAACGGCACGAAGTAGACCCGCTCTTTTGCCGTGTAGTAGACGAATAGCTTCTTACGGTCGGCCTGGTATTCGACCGCGCGAATATGAAATCCTGTGGGGGGCGTGCTGATGAGCGTTTCCGCGGCGCGTCGTCGTGCCACCTGCAGCACGTGGTCCTCGTCGGCTTCCAACGATGGCCAGATGCGGGCCACCTCCATGGCGGTCGCCACCCGAATGACCCGGTGCAGCTTGCGACCGCCAGTGGTGGCCTCGGGTGCCGCCGCGCTTACGCTGGTCAGCCGGCCGAGGTCAACGCCCCAGTCTCCTTCCACGAACACGTACGTACCGATCGGTGTCGTCGTGAGAAATGTAGGCAGCCCAAGGACCTCCGTGCGACGACGGAACGTCACCTCCGCGGCCGTCAATGGCTCCGCGGACAGCGCGGCGTGGAAAGCGGCGGTGGCGGAGGCGCGTTGCGCGCTCGCTGCCACCTGAGCGGCGGTCTGAGCGGCTTCCGCCGTCGCGAACTCCTGCGATTGGCTGCTGGCGCTCGCAAACGACTCGCCCGCCCCAGGTATCGGCGACGAGCGGCGGCCACCACTCGTCGATGCCAAAACCGCCTCGCTGGTGGTGGTGCGCCTCACCGGCGTCGCGTGGTCGGCGTCCTCCGTGGCCTTCGCTGGCGTCGATGGGCCTGACGACACGAGGGAAGGGACGGGTCGGCCGTTCAGGTACACCTTCTTGATCACGACGGGCGACTGGCCACCCCCTCCGGCACTGGACGCGGCAGAGTTGGCGGCCGCCGCACTGATGGAGGGCGCGGTGGTGGCGCGGCTCGGCGTCCCACTGCTGGTAGTCTCCACCGCCGCCGTAAGCGGTTTCGAGGGTGGGAACGCCTCGTGCTTGGGTGGTGACGTGGCCAGCGGCGACCGGTGCCCACCAGAAGGCGCCGTCGCAGAGCACGCGGGGCTGGAGATGTGCGGTGCGCTCAGCATCAGCGGACTGGTCGACCGCAACGCGGAAGGCGGCTGCTGCGATGACCACGGAGCGCTCGCTGGGCAGGCAGGCTGAATGTGCGTCGTCGCGAACGACGTGGATGACGGAGGCATCGGGTAGGTTGGGGACACGCCGCGCGACGAGTCGGACATGTACATGCAGGTCAGGTCCTCGGTCGATCCGCTCGGCATCACGTTGGCTGCGTATGGGTCATGCTGGCGGCGCCTTGGGCGCAGCGGCGCCACGGCGGCTGAGCCCTGTGTTGCATCCGAGCCGCTGAGGGTTGGCATTCCCGCGCCCGATGGCTGCGTCATCGCCAGGCTTCCGTCGTGGACGGTTGAGCTAGGATAAATGCGCTCGCTGTTTTGCGGCCCGCTGCCGTAAGTGCCGTAACTGGGAGTGGGCTGAACCGGGGAACCACCGACGGTCGGCGCACCGTAGAAGTGTTGGCTGCCCGCCGTAGCCACGCCCCCGTATTCCACCTGTGGCTGCGTCGACCTCATGCTTCCCACCGCGGCCATGGCCGCCGCGGCCGCCGCAGCAAACGCCGCCGCGTGGAGCACATTGTAACTGGAAGGTGCTAAGGGGGGCGATTGGCCGCCGCCGCTGGGGCCCCCCAGGTATGCCGGCTGATCGAAGGATGGGCACCCGGCGGAGGCGTCCAGCATCATCATGGGACTCTGCATGGCGTAAGCCGTGGTGGAGGCCGTTGAATAAGGGGCAAGATGTGGCAGGCCCGCGGCGGCGGGGGGCATCGCGATGAGGGTCGACATGGTCGCGGCGACTCCCGGGATGGTCTGCGCAGCGCTCAGCTGCGGTGGCGAGCGATGGTGGTTCGTCGGCTTCGCCGCCGCCGAGGCGGAGGAACGATCGGACGCCGCCGTGGAGTGGCGGGTGTTGTCAGATTGGTCCGCGGCGCGCGTGACGTCGCGAAGGGGGAATCCCGTGGCACCTGCGCGCCGAGGGGGAGGAGTGTCCATGCTCATCGTATAAAACGTGTCTCTCTCTTTTTTCGGATACACCAGTCGATACCAGAGAGAAAAGGGAGGGTCTCAACAACGACGGGGCCACAATTCGCACCGTTGTCGACCGGACGGTGAAGAAGACCTGCGAGAGACGTGTCCGTTTTACCACTGCTAACTTGCAGTGTTGCCTGCGCCTTCAAGTGGCAAAACAAAAGGCGAGGAGGGGACCCTCTTGCGACCCCTCTCTCCCTCCCCGTTAACTGCTGAGGTCCTCCTTTCACTCCGCACCGCGGTCCGGTGCCGCCGCTCCTTTGCCGTCTGCCTCGGCGCGGCCTTCGACGATGCCCCGCACGCCCTCCATGATGTCGACGTCGACGCCACCTTCCACCTCCCCATCTTCGTCACCGTCAACGGGTACGTCGCTGCCCGAGGGTGAGTTGGTGCAGGGGCTCGTCGTGTCTGCCGGACTGGCCAACGGCGTGAGGGTGCCAGCCACGTTCACTTCGTAGTATCCGGTATCACCGCGGCACGTGACCAGGAAGGGCATGGTGAGCGCTTGAGCCGCGCTAGGGCGTGCGTTGGCGTCGTTGATCATGAGGGTTTCGATGGCGGCACGCGCTTCGGGGGAACACCGCTGCGAAAATTGCGGGCCGCGGGCAATGAGGTCCTCCAGCTTTCGCATGCGCTCCTCTCGAGACGGCGGACGGTACGTCGCCGGGAGACGGAACGGCGGACGGCCGTTACTCATGCAGAACATCATGCAGCCAACGCCGTAGACGTCCATCTTCGGCAGCGACGTGCGGGTGGACGTCCACTTCGAACGTCCCACACCGCCCGCGAGAATGCCTTGCACGACCTCGAGCGAACAGTACAAATCCGTGCCACACGGCGTGACGGCCACGGCGCCGAAGCCACCGAAGCCACCGGCGCCGAAGGCGGCTGGTGGGGCCGCGTCGCTCGCGTAGGGATCCGCGGTGGCCCGTTCGAACGTTCCAGGCGAGGGGCTGGTGGGAAACTGGTTCAAGTCGAGGTACTTCACCAGTCCGAAGTCGATGAGGCGGCAAGCCAGTTGTTCCTTGAAGCGCGCCGCCGTGATGGTTCCGGTCGCGGGGTCGCGCACAGCTCTACCTTGCGCTCGACCGTGGAGACAATCAAGTTCTCCGTTTTCACGTCGCGGTGCACCACGTTGCACTCGTGCATGTGCATCAGCGCCACCAACGCCTGTCTGGCAATGATGCGGTGCAGCACGTCGGGCACGCGGCGGAAGGTGTCGATGTACGTGAACAGGTCGCCCCCCGTTGGGACTTCGTTCTTCGCGCCCACTTCCACCACGAGAGCTGGAAAGTAGCGGTCCGCAATGATCTCCACCGTCGACCCTTCCCGCGTCGCGAGATCTGCCCACGTGTGCATGATGCTGTCGACCTCCGGTAAACGCGATGGCTTGAAATGGGCGAACAAATGCGCCAAGCGCGTCAGGGGGTCGGGCTTCGGCCCTTCGCAAAGCTCGAGGATCACGAACACGAATTGCGGGTTCTGATACAGTCCCACTTGCCGGTTGAGGTAGGGGTGCTGCATGAGGCGCGACACGGCGAGTTCGGCGCACATGTGGTAGATTTGGGTCGGATTCACGGTGATGCGGTCCTTTCGGATGACCTTCGCGACCCGGAGGGGCTCGTCGGGGTTGCTCACCGATTTCACGCGGTACGCCGCACCGTAGGAGCCGCTGCCCAGTTTGCCGCGGACAGCGTCTGGGTAGTACGTGTACTTTTCCGTAATGTCGCCAACGTCGACGGCGCCGAACTTCTTCAGGCACGCATTTAGGCGCAGTAAGAGCTCCATGGGTGCGACCGGGGGGGGTGGGTGATTAAAAATGGATAGTTAGAAAAAAATGTATCGCTATGAAAACACCTAACTTTTTCGAGGACGAAACTGGCAGCCCGTTCAGTTCAGCGATCTTTCCGCGTGTTTCCACTGCCCGGTGGGATGGTCGCGTGATGCCCACCTGAGCCCCCACCTTCCTTCTGATGTCACCCTGTGTCTCCTTTGAGGTGAGGGCAAATCAACAAGACAGATGGGACACCCTGCTCT
>ERZ1292630.3480-Hain-H41-02um-R3-3480-length-13806-cov-11_pt1 | contig 13806 bp, 26 predicted proteins | sample MGYA00564408_ERZ1292630 | MGnify/ENA primary metagenome ERZ1292630 (study PRJEB36523, sample SAMEA6512641) | groundwater metagenome | collected 2019-01-08 | study: AquaDiva: Metagenomics assemblies of 32 groundwater samples | reverse complement strand
AAAATAAAAAATAAAAAATAAAAAATAAAAAATAAAAAATAAAAAATAAAAAATAAAAAATAAAAAATAAAAAATAAAAAATAAAAAATAAAAAATAAAAAATAAAAAATAAAAAATAAAAAATAAAAAATAAAAAATAAAAAATAAAAAATAAAAAATAAAAATAAAAATAAAAATAAAAATAAAAATAAAAAATAAAAAACAAAATTTTTATATAACAGGTTCTTTTTCATATTGTTTTTGTATATCATCCCAATCATCAATATGCATACCTAAAGAAAGTCCCTTAGAAACTAAAATATCTTTTATTTCTGTTAAAGATTTTTTTCCTAAATTAGGCGTTCTAAGAAGCTCTATTTCAGTTTTTTGTACCAAATCTCCAATATAATAAATATTTTCAGCCTTTAAACAATTAGCAGATCTAACAGTTAATTCTAAATCATCAACTGATCTTAATAAAATTGGATCAATATTTATTTTATCAGAAACCTCTTCTATTTTATTTTCACCTTCTAAATTAACAAAAATAGATAATTGATCACATAAAATATTAGAAGCATATCTTACAGCTTCTTCAGCTTCAATTGTTCCATCAGTTTCTAAATCAATTATTAATTTATCCAAATCAGTTCTTTGTTCTACACGAGAATTTTCAACAAAATAAGAAACTTTTCTAATAGGACTAAAAGAAGCATCAATTTGTATCCAACCCAAACCACTACTATCTTTTCTCAAATAAGAAGGAAAATATCCTTTACCTTTAGAAACATTAAATGACATATTTAATTCTGTATTAGAATTAATATTAGCTATAATATAATCAAAATTAATAATTTTAACATCATGAGGTAATACTATATCTCCAGCTGTAACAATACACGGACCTTTTTTAAATAAATGTAATTCAACAAAATCTCTATCTTCTAATTTAAATCTAATACCTTTTAAATTTAAAATAATGTCAAGAATATCTTCTTGAACCCCATCTTTAGCTGTAAATTCATGCAATACACCATCTATTTTAGCTTCTATAACAGAGTATCCAGGAATAGAAGACAACAATATTCTACGTAAAGCATTCCCTAAAGTATGCCCAAAACCTCTTTCTAATGGCTCTAAAACTAATTTAGTTCTATTAAAACCAATATTTTGAACATTAACTAATTTAGGTTTCAAAAATTCATTAGAATTATATTTCATATTCATCAAATATCCTAAAAAAAAAAATTAAACATTACTTAGAATATAATTCAACAATCATTTGTTCATTAATATCTGAAGATAAATTATCTCTATCAGGAATTTTTTTAAATATACCTAAAAAGTTATCTACATCAACATCTACCCAATCAACAAATCCAATTTTTTTCATATAATTTAAAGAAGACTTAATTCTATCTTGATTTTTACTACTATTTTTTATTTTTATAATATCTCCAGAAAAAACAGAATATGAAGGAATTGATACAATTATTTCTTTTTGATTTTTAAAAGATTTAACAATAATAGATTTATGTTTCACTAATTGTCTAGCTTCTGCTCTAGTAGAAGCAAACCCCATTCTATAAACAACATTATCCAATCTAGTTTCCAATAATTCTAATAACACATTACCAGTTATCATTTTACTTTTAACAGCTTTTTTATAATAATTTTTAAATTGTTTTTCCAAAATACCATACATATATTTTAACATTTGTTTAGCTGTTAATTGTAAAGAATAATTACTAATTTTTCTTTTTTTTACACCATGTTGTCCAGGAAAAACATTTAATTTACACTTATTACTTATATCTGAACCACTTCTACTTTTTAAGCATAAATCTATACCTATTCTCCTTGACCTTTTACAAACTTTTCCAATATATCTCGCCATATTTATACACCTATTTATTTATAAATTATACTCTACGCTCTTTTTTTGGTCTACAACCATTATGAGGAATACCTGTAACATTAGTTATTTTTTCAATATTTAAAAATTCTCCTAAAGATCTAACTGCAGATTCTGCACCAGCTCCAGGTCCTTTAATATAAACCTCTGCAGATATTTTTTTTAAATTTTCAACATTTTTTAAATCTTTTACATATTTTTCTTTAAATTTTTTAATAACTGATTTAGAAGCCATACCAGCAGCGTAAGGAGTACTTTTTCTAGATCCCTTAAAGCCCTGCCCACCAGCTGTAGCCCAAGATAAAATATTACCATCAAAATCTGTCAAACTAATTATAGTATTATTAAATGAAGCTTGAATATAAGCTTTAACATTTAATATAGATTTTTTATACTTTTTATTAACTTTCACTAAATTCATATTCACCATAATATATTCCTAATATTTTAAAAATATTATTTTTTTAATATAACTTTTGATTTTTTCTTTTTTCTAGTTTTAGCATTAGTTCTAGTTCTTTGCCCTCTAACAGGAAGACTCAATCTATGTCTCATTCCACGATAACATTTAATATCTTTTAATCTTTTAATATTTATAGATATCCTTTTTCTTAAATCTCCTTCAACCTCAAAATCATTAACTAAATTTTGTATATTCAATATTTCTTCATCTTTTAAATCAGAAACCTTAATAAAAGTAGAAATACCAACTTTTTTACATATACTATTAGCTCTAAATATTCCAATACCATATATACTAGTAAGAGCTATTGCTATATGTTTTTTGAAAGGTAAAACTACACCAGAAATACGTACCATTTATAACTCCTATAGAAATTATTTATTTAAAAAATTTAAATTAACCTTGTCTTTGCTTATGTTTTTTATTTTTACAAATTATAAAAACATTCCCTCTTCTTCTAATAACACAACAATTTGAACATATTTTTTTACCTGAAGATCTTACTTTCATAATATACACCAAAAAAATTTATAAAACTTATATTAATTTAATCCTCTTAATTTTGATTTTTTCATCAAATTTTCATACTGTTTAGACATTAACTGAGTTTGAATATTTGCAATAAAATCCATAATGACAACAACCATTATTAACAAAGAAGTTCCACCAAAAGATAAAGAAACTCCAATAAACAAAGCTAAAAATTCAGGAGATAAAGAAATAAAAGTAAGATATAAAGAATTAATTACAGTTAACCTCATAACAACTTTATCTATATAAAAAGAAGTTTGTTCTCCAGGTCTAATTCCTGGCAAAAAACCACCAGATTTTTTTAAATCATTAGCTGTTTCTTTTGGACTAAAAACTAAAGCAGTATAAAAAAAACAAAAAAAAATTATACCAAAACCATATAAAAATATATATAAAGGTTGTCCAGGAGATAATATATCAATAATTTTATATAAATACCCAGAATTTTCATAATTTCCAAAAAATTGATAAATTGTTATAGGAAATAAAAGTATACTTGAAGCAAAAATAGGAGGATAAACACCAGACATATTAATTTTTAAAGGAAGATAACTTTTTTGTGCAGCATACATTTTTCTTCCATGTTGCCTTTTTGCATAATTTACAACAATTTTTCTTTGAGCTTTTTCAACAAAAACAATAAAAAATATAAGAACAAATAAAAATAAAAATATAAGAAAAACAATAAAAAAATGCATTTCTCCTTGTTTAACTCTATTAAAAATTTTTTCAAAAAAATCAGGTAAATTAGCAACTATCCCTATAAAAATAATTAAAGAAATACCATTTCCAACTCCTTTTTCAGTAATTTGTTCTCCTAACCACATGAGAAAAATAGTACCAGTAACTAATGTAATACTAACAATAAAATAATATATAAAAATATTACCTTCAATATCTGATCCTATAATATATTTAACCATTCCAGGTGCCTGTAAAAAAGATAATAATAAAGTTAAATACCTAGTATATTGAGATAATTTACGTTTACCATAATTTCCTTCTTTCTGTAATTGAGATAATGGAGCCCAAACAGCAGTCAACAATTGTATAATTATAGTAGATGATATATAAGGAACAACTCCTAAAGCAAATATAGTTGATCTAGATAACGATCCACCAGAAAATAAATTAAATAATCCTAAAATACCACCATCACCACTAGAAAATATATTAGCAAATTTACTACTATCTAAACCGGGAACTGGAATGTGAGATCCAATTCTATAAACAATAAAAGCAAATAATAAAAAAAATAACCTATTTTTTAAACTGGAAGAAGTATCATTTAAAATTTCTTTTTTAAACATATTAAAATACCTTTCCCCCAAAATTTTCAATAATTTTTTTTGCTCCTTTTGTAACTAATAAACCTGATACATTAATTTTTTTTTCAATTTTTCCAGATAATATTATTTTAACTCTTTTAATATTTTCTCTTATAATATTAAATTTTTTTAATGTACTTAAAGTAACATTTTCATCATCAATCATTTTTATTTCAGATAAACGAACCTCTTGAAATAATAAAGATTTTTTAGTTTTAAAACCAAATTTAGGAATTCTTCTTTGAAAAGGGGTTTGCCCACCTTCAAAACCTCTTTTATGAAAACCACCAGCTCTAGATTTTTGACCTTTATGTCCCCTTCCACAAGTTTTTCCTTTTCCTGAACCAATACCTCTTCCAAGTCTTTTTTTCAATTTTTTTATTAATGAAAACCCTATCTTATTTAAATACATAAACTTACTCTTTTATTTTTAACAAATAATAAATTTTATTAATCATTCCTCTTATATAAGGACTATCTTCAAAACATACAACTTGACCAATTCTTTTTAAACCTAACCCTAATAAAGTAGATTTATGAGATTTTAACCTACCAATAGAACTACGCAATAAAGTTATATATAAAACTTTTTTTTCAAACATTATTTCATTCCTTTAATATCAGAAATATTTTTCCCTCTTTTATTAGCAATATATTCAGGAGATTTCATATTAATTAAACCATTAATAGTTGCCTTAACAACATTAGCAGGATTAGTAGATCCTATACATTTAGCAACAACATTATTTATTCCTAAAACTTCAAAAATAGCTCTCATAGATGCTCCTGCAATAATACCAGTTCCATTTAAAGCAGGTAAAATAATAACTTTAGAAGCACCATGGCTAGATATTATAGAATGAAATAAAGTATTATTATTAAGTTCAATATATACCATATTATGTCTAGCATTATCCATAGCTTTAGCAATAGCAACAGGAACCTCCTTAGCTTTTCCTCTACCTATACCAATTTTTCCTTTTCCATCACCAACTACAGTCAAAGCAGAAAATCCAAAAATTCTTCCTCCTTTAACAACTTTAGCATTTCTTGATACATGTACAAGTTTTTCTTTATATCCATCATTTTTATAACCAGAATCTTCTATATTTACCATATTTTAACCTTTAAATAAATTTAACAACTAATTCCACTATTTTTAACAGCATCAGCAACAGCTTTTATTCTTCCATGAAATTTAAAACCAGAACGATCAAAAGCCAATTTTTTTATTCCTTTCAATAACATTCTTTTAGAAAAAAGCTCTCCAACCATACGAGCTACATCTATTTTTTTTATTCCAAAATATAAATTATCCTTGATAGATTTTTCAAGACTAGAAGCTGATTCTATAACCTCTTGCCCATCACAAGAAAAAGCTTGAACATAAATATGTTTTAAAGTTTTATACACTGTTAATCTAAAAATTCCTAATTCTTTTATTTTTTTTCTTGTTTTTAAAATTTTTTTTTCTCTTGAAGATAAAATTTTCATTTTATATTAACTCACTATTTTTTTTTAGTCTCTTTTAAAAGAATAAATTCATCAAAATAACGAACACCTTTACCTTTATATAATTCAGGAATCCTTTTATTTCTAATATCAGCTGAAACTTGTCCAACAGTTTGTTTACAAATTCCAGAAACAATTATTTCAACATTATTCACAACATCTATTTTAATACAAGAAGGAATAGTATAAAAAATTAAATGAGAATACCCTAATGATAATTCTAATAAATTATTTTCAACTTTTGCACGATATCCTACACCCTTTAAAATAAGTCTTTTTATAAATCCATTATTTACACCAAATATCATGTTAGATATTAAAATATATGTCGTACCAAGTAATGCTTTATTATAATTTATATCTACTATTTGTTTAACATATAAAAAATTAGACTCAAATTCAATTTTTATAGATTTATGTAAATTAAACTCTAATTTACCTTTGGGCCCAAAAACATAAATTACATAATTCAAAATTTTTATTTCCGTACCAAAAGGTATAATAATAGGTTTTTTAGCTAATCTTGACATAATATTTTATCTCTCATTCAACAATACACAAAATTTCACCACCTTTTTTTAACATCCTTGCTCTTCTATCACTAACAACCCCAAAAGAAGTTGAAATAATAGATATACCTAATCCACCCAAAATTAAAGGCAATTTATCTTTTTTTTTATAAACTCTCAACCCTGGACAACTTATTCTTTTTATTTTTGATATAACAGGCTTATTTTTATAATATTTCAAATGTATTTCTAAACTAATTTTATTAAAACTATCTACATTAATATTATATCCTTTGATATAACCTTCATCTTTAAGAACATCTAATATATTAATTTTTATTTTAGAACTAGGACTAATCACAAATGACTTTTTTGCCATTTGCCCATTTCTTATCCTAGTTAATAAATCAGATATAGGATCTTGCATACTCATATAAATCTACCAACTAGCCTTTCTTATTCCAGGAATGTCACCACGCATAGCATAAAATCTAAACATATTTCGACACAATCCAACTTTTCTATAAACTCCATTACCTCTTCCTGTTTCAAAACAACGATTTCTTAATCTACATTTATTTGAATCTTTAGGTAAATTCTGCATTAAATATTGAGCTTTTTCTTTTTCTTTCAAATTAATTTTAGGGTCTTTAATTATAGCTCTTAACTCATTTCTTTTTTTTAAATATTTATTAAATAAATATTTTCTACGAGTTTGTCTATCTATCATTCTATTACTAGACATATACGATTCCTTAATATAATTACAATAAAAATGGAAATTTAAACAATTTTAATAACTCTAAACTATCATTATCATTCTTAGCTGTAGTAGTTATGCATATATCAAGTCCTCTTAATCTATCCATCTTATCATAATCAATTTCTGGAAAAACTATTTGCTCTTTTATACCAAAATTATAATTGCCTCTACCATCAAAAGAATTAATATTTAATCCTCTAAAATCTCTTATTCTAGGAATAACAATAGATAATAACCTATCTAAAAATTCATACATAATAACAGATCTCAAAGTAACCATACAACCTATAGGCCAACCTTCTCTAACTTTAAAACCAGCTATAGATTTTTTAGCTTTAGTAACAACAGGTTTTTGGCCAGTAATTAAAAACAAATCAGAAAAAGCATTATCTATATACTTTTTATCATTAATTGCTTCTCCAACACCCATATTTAAAGTTATTTTTTTTATGGAAGGAACCTCCATTATATTTTTAATATTATTAATTTTCATTAATTTAGGAATTATTTCGTTATAATATATATTTTTTAATCTAGACATTTTTTAAAACCTCATTTGTAGATTTATAAATACGAATTTTTTTCCCATTTTCCAAAAATTTAAAAATAATTTTATCTCTTTTTCCAGTAATTTCATTCAAAATTGATATATTACTATAATTTATAGGATATTCACTACTAATTATTCCAGCAACTTGTTCTTTAGAAGGATTACCTTTTACATGTTTTTTTTTCATATTTATACCTTCAACAATAACATTATAAGAATTACCAGATAAATTATTTTTTTTTTTCATATTTTTTATAATTTTTAAAACTGTTCCTTTTTTACCACTATCCTTTCCAACATTAATTATAACTTTATCACCTTTTTTTATTTTCAACATAATATATTCACCATTCTTATATAACTTCAGGAGCTAACGAAATAATTTTCATATATTTTTCACATCTTAACTCTCTAGCAACAGGACCAAAAATTCTAGATCCCAATAATTGTCCTTGAGAATTTAACAAAACCACTGCATTATTATCAAATTTAATTAAAGAACCATCTATTCTTCTAACTCCTTTTTTTGTTCTAACAATAACAGCATCAAAAATTTCTCCCTTTTTAACTTTACTTTTTGGAATAGCTTCTTTAACAGTTATTTTAATTAAATCACCAATTTTAGCCCATTTCTTTTTAGACCCTCCAAAAACTTTTATGCACATAACAGATTTTGCACCGCTATTATCAGCAACAAATAACATTGATTGCATTTGAATCATGATAAAATCCTCTAAAATAATATTTTTTTAATTTTTATTAAAAATACGTAACAATAACCAAGATTTAGTTTTAGAATAAGGAATGGATTCTTTTATAAATACAATATCACCTTCTTTACATAAATTTTCAGGATCATGAACATGAAATTTAGTAAATTTTTTAATAACTTTTTTATAAACATTATGAAGTATTTTTTTTTCAATCTTAACTATAATCGTTTTAAAAGTTTTTTTTACAACAATCCCTCTCAATGACTTTAATTTATTTTCATTTTTCATAATACTTGCGCTCTTTTTTTTTCATTTATAATAGTAAGTATTTTAGCTATATTTTTTTTATTTTTAGAAAACAAATGAACTTTAGAAAATTCTCCAGTCGCTCTATCAATATTATACTTAAATTTTTCTTTAAATAAATCATTTAAAAATATAATTAATTCTTTTTCAGTTTTATTTTTCAACAAAGATATCTTCATTAAATAACCACCTTTTCAACAAAATCTGTTTTAACAGGTAATTTAGCTGAAGCTAATCTAAAAGCTTCTTTAGCAATTTCAGCACTAACTCCTTCCACTTCAAATAATATTCTTCCTGGTTGAGTTAAAAATACCCAATATTCTACATTACCTTTACCTTTACCCTGTCTAACTTCTATAGGTTTTTTTGTAATAGGTTTATCAGGAAAAATTCGAATCCAAACTTTTCCATTTCTTTTAATATGTCTACTAATAGCTCTACGAGCTGATTCTATTTGTCTTGACGTAATTCTAGCATGTGTTAAAGCCCTAACACCATATTCACCAAAAGAAACTTTTAATCCTCGAGAAGCAACCCCTCTATTTTTTCCTTTTTGCTGTTTACGAAATTTCGTTTTTTTAGGTTGTAGCATAAATCAACTCCATATAAATATTTTAATTAAATACTATTTTAAATCCCAAATTTCACCTTTAAAAATCCATACTTTAACACCAATTACACCAAAAGTAGTTTTTGCTTCAGAAACAGCATAATCTATATCAGCTCTAAAAGTATGCAACGGAACTCTTCCATCTCTATACCATTCTTTTCTAGCAATTTCAGCACCACTTAATCTTCCAGAAACAGCAATTTTAATACCTTTAGCTCCCTGTCTCATAGCATTTGTCATAGCACGTTTCATTGCTCTTCTAAACATAACTCTTCTTTCTAATTGAGAAGCAATATTTTCTGCAACCAAACTTGCAACTAAATCAGGTTTTTTTATTTCTTCAATTCCTAAACTTACAACACAATTATATTTTTTACATAATTCTAAACGAAGTTTATCAATGTCAGCTCCTTTTTTACCTATAATAATTCCAGGTTTTGCTGTTTTTATAGTAATTCTAATATTCTTACCTATTCTTTCAATAAGTATATTCGCTATAGATGCTGTTTTAGGGAATTTTTCTAAAATATATTTTCTTATTTCTATATCACTATTTAAAATATTCGCAAAAGAATCTCCTTTAGGAAACCATTGTGAATTACATTTTTGAACTATTCCAAGTCTAATTCCAATTGGATGTACTTTTTGTCCCATATAATTTCTTCTTTAATTTATTGATTATCAATTTCAATTGTAATATGACAATTTCGTTTAACTATACGATTGCCTCTACCTTTTGCACGTGCTCTAAATCTTTTTAAACTAGGAGCTTTACTAACATATATTTTAACAATTTTTAATTCATCTACATCCAAACCATTATTATGTTCAGCATTAGCAATAACTGATTTTAATAATTTTTTAACAATAAATGCAGCTTTTTTTTTGCTAAAAATCAAAATATTTAAAGCTAAATTAACATTGACGCCACGTATTTGATCAACAACTAATTTTGCTTTTTGATTTGACAATCTAGCATAACGCAATTTAGCAATTACTCCCATAATTATGTTCCCTTATTAACAGTTTTTCTATCACCAGAATGAATACGAAAAATACGAGTAGGAGAAAATTCACCTAATTTATGACCGACTATATTTTCAGTAATAAAAACAGGAATAAATTGTTTACCATTATGAACAGATATAGTTAAACCTATCATTTCAGGAATAATCATCGATCTCCTCGACCACGTCTTAATAATCTTTTTAGATTCAACAAATTTTGAATTTCTAACCTTAGCTAATAAATGATAATCAACAAAAGGTCCCTTTTTTAACGATCTAGACATAATATATTTTACCTTCCTTCTGTTTTTCTTTTACGAAACCTTACAATAAATTTAGAACTATTTTTTTTCTTATCTCTAGTCTTTTTACCATCAACAAGACCCCAAGGACTACAAGGATGCCTACCTCCAGAAGTACGACCTTCACCACCACCTAAAGGATGATCAACAGGATTCATAGCAACACCACGAACTCTAGGTCTTATATTTTTCCACCTAGATCTTCCAGCTTTTCCTATTTTCTGTAAATTATGTTCACTTTTTCCAACTTCTCCAATAGTTGCCCTACAAGAAGAAAAAATTTTTCTCATTTCTCCAGAACGTAATCTAAGAGTAGCATATTTTCCTTCTAAAGCTAATAATTGAGCTGAACAACCAGCGCTACGAGCTATTTGAGCCCCTTTATTCGGTTTTAATTCAACACAATGAACTAAAGTGCCTAAAGGAATTTTATTTAAAGGAAGACAATTTCCTACTGATATTGAAGCATTATCACCAGATATAATAACATCATTAATTTTTAAATGCTTAGGAGCTAAAATATATCTTCTTTCTCCATCTGAATAAAGAACTAAAAATATATAAGAAGTTCTATTCGGATCATATTCTTTTCTAACAATTTTAGCAAAAATATCATCTTTATTTCTTTTCCAATCTATTATTCTATAATTTTGTTTATGTCCTCCACCTCTATGCCAAGAGGTAACTCTACCTAAATTATTTCTACCACCAGTAGAATGTTTAAAAACAACTAATTTAGACCATGGAGCTCCTTTATATAATTCATTATCAATAACACTGACATATCCTCTTCTTCCAGGAGAAGTAGGATTATTTTTTTTTACAATAATCATAACCCACCCATCAAAATTCAGAAAAATTAATACTATAACCTTTTTTTAAAGAAACAATAGCTTTTTTAAAATCAGATCTTGTACCAATTTTTCCTTTAAATAATTTTATTTTTCCTTGTACATTAATAATTCTAACGTTTTTTACCAAAACATTAAATATCGTTTCAACACTTTTTTTTATTTTATATTTATTTGAATATTTAGAAACTTTAAAAACAAAATGATTATATTTATCACTAAGAAAATTATTTTTTTCAGTAACATATTGAGAAATTAAATTAGAATATAAATTTTTATTCATTTTAAAACCTCACAAAGATATTTCATAGCTTCTTCAGTAACAACAATTTTATCATATTTTATTAAATTAACAGGATTAATAAAACATACATTTTGCAAAAAAATATTAAATAAATTCCTAGAAGATAATAAAAATTCTTTATTATAATTTTTTGATAAAATTAACATAGTTTTAGCTTTAAATAAATCAAGAAATTTAACCACATTTTTAGTTTTAATATTATCAAAAATTATATCATTAATAATAATAAGCCTATCAGTTCTAATTAATTCAGAAAATATAGAACAAATACCTTTTTTATACATTTTACGATTAATTTTTTTATAATAATCTCTAGGTTTAGAAGCAAATATAACTCCACCGCCACGCCAAAGAGGACTTCTTATAGTACCAGCTCTAGCTCTTCCTGTTCCTTTTTGTCTCCAAGGTTTAATTCCTCCACCCCTTACATCGCTTCTAGTTTTTTGAGCTTTTGTTCCAGAACGACCTCTAGATAAATAAGAAACAATAATTTGATGTATTAAATTATCATTATAAACAATATTAAAAATATTTGGAGAAACATTTAATTTTCCTATATTTTCTCCATAAAAATTAAACAAATTAAGGTCCATAATTTATTTAACCTCCTTTAAAAAATTTAGATTTATTTATTTTATAAATTTTATATGATTTTTTTATCAATATTACTGAACCAACAAATCCAGGAACAGCTCCTTTAACTAAAATATATTTTTTTTCTAAATCTAATTTAATAATTTGTAAATTTTGTACAGTTACACGCTCATTTCCCATATGTCCAGACATTTTTTTACCTTTAAATACTCTGCCTGGAGTTTGACATTGACCTATAGATCCAGGAGCTCTATGAGATAAAGAATTACCATGTGACATTCTTTGTCTACTAAAATTATGTCTTTTAACAGTTCCAGCAAAACCTTTTCCTTTAGATATTCCTACAACATCAACAAATTCATTAACATTAAAAATAGATAAAGGGATTTCATCTCCTAATTTATAATCACAAACTGTAAAATAAAATTCCCATAATCCTATACCACTATTAATTCCAATTTTCTTAAATTGTCCTAATTTAGGTTTTGAAATATTTTTATCTTTAACCAATCCAGTGGTAACTTGAACTGCATTATAACCATTTTTTTCAATAGTTTTAATTTGAGTTATATAATTAAAACCAATTTCTAATAAAGAAACTGGAATTGATTCCCCATTTTCAGAAAAAATTCTAGTCATTCCACGTTTTATTCCAACTAAACCCATTAACATATTTTTCACCATAAAATTAACTAACTGAAATTTGAACATCAACCCCTGCAGCTAAATCAAGCTTCATTAATGCATCTACAGTTTTATCACTAGGATCACCAATAATTATTAAACGTTTATGAGTTTTTATTTCATATTGATCTCTAGCATCTTTATTAGCATGAGGAGATATTAATATAGTAAATCTTTCAATATTTGTAGGCATAGGAATTGGACCATTAACTCTAGCTCCTGTTCTTTTTGCTGTATCAACAATTTCTTTAGTAGACTTATCTATTAATTTATAATCAAAAGATTTTAATCTAATTTTTATACGTTGATTTTGTTTAACTAACATAATTTTTACTCCAAAATTTTAGAAACAACACCAGCACCAACAGTTCTTCCTCCCTCTCTAACAGCAAATCTTAATCCATCTTCCATTGCTATTGGTGACATAAGTTTAACATCAAATTTTATATTATCTCCAGGCATAACCATTTCTACATTTTCAGGTAAAATGATTTCACCAGTAACATCAGTAGTTCTAAAATAAAATTGTGGGCGATAACCTTTAAAAAAAGGTGTATGTCTACCACCTTCTTCTTTAGTCAAAATATAAACATTAGCTTCAAATTTTAAATGTGGTGTAATAGAATTAGGTTTTGCAAGAACTTGGCCTCTTTCAACATCATCTCTTTTTATGCCTCTCAATAACACCCCAACATTATCTCCAGCTCTACCTTCATCTAGCAATTTTCTAAACATTTCTACTCCAGTACAAACAGCTTTAACTGTATCTTTAATACCTATTATAGAAACTTCTTCACCAACTTTTACAACCCCTCTTTCTATTCTCCCTGTTACAACAGTTCCTCTACCAGAAATAGAAAAAACATCTTCAATAGGTAATAAAAA
>ERZ1292630.3479-Hain-H41-02um-R3-3479-length-13808-cov-4_pt1 | contig 13808 bp, 13 predicted proteins | sample MGYA00564408_ERZ1292630 | MGnify/ENA primary metagenome ERZ1292630 (study PRJEB36523, sample SAMEA6512641) | groundwater metagenome | collected 2019-01-08 | study: AquaDiva: Metagenomics assemblies of 32 groundwater samples | reverse complement strand
CAGGAGATGGTGGATAGGTGAATAGCTGCTCCGAACTCGACGGACCAAGGCCAACACCCCGTCGCCTGATCGAAGGGCTCCATGCTCACCCTCTAGTCGCCCAAGAACCTCTTGCGGGTAATGTTGCAAGAACGCGTGCCTGAAATGATGTGCGTGAACCCGGTTTGTATGCGTCGCGATCCCACGCTCTGCTAGGAGCGCCAGATATCGACGCCGTAGCGCATCGGGATCAGGACTCACGGATGAGGCATTGAGTAACCATGCCGCGCTTTGTGCAAACGCGAGGATAGCTGTGGCCCCACGATCATCGGGCATCAAGAGTCGCGCTACACATTGAGTAACAGTCCGTTCGGCTGAGCGGAACTCATGACAAGGCCGCAAGTCTCGAGCCGGGGTATCACTGTCTTGGATCCAAACAGCATGGTCGGGGCAAACTTCTACCCCCGGCACCTGATGAATCCGATGCCAATAACATTCGCCCCATCGCTCTCGGTCTTCTTGCACACACCTTGGGCAATATCTCAACCACTGCGATTTAGGAAGGTTAGAATGCTTGTAGCCAAGAACAAGCTGGATGTCTTTCCGTGTTCGTCCTCGCATTATCTTCTTCAATTCATTGCCCCGTTCAGAAGAGAGAAAAGGAAGATAGAAGGGCAGCAATGTATGTTGGGCGATCACTTGATCGACCGTAATTGGTGGACTGGCAGAGAGCACACTTGCGAGATGCTCGATATAGCTCGGCAGATCGACCGCTGGTATCGCACTCCCAGTTCCACTAATTTCACGCATAAAGGCCACGATGCTTAGAAATCGCATCCTCTGTCGGAGGCGAGCTAGCGCGCTATACACTACCTCATCGGGATACAGTTTCAACGTAAACTGCGCCATGGCAAATTCAGCCTCCGCTAAACGTGACGGAGGTTGGAAACGTGGCCAAACGCAACATGCGATAGACCTCTGAAAATGTAGAACGATCCTTTTCTTGGTATTCCTCCCAATAAGGCTCTATCGACTTGTCGGAGGTATATATATGGCAATACTCGTCAGGCCAACCGCACCGTTGACAGCCTGCTAACCTAGGGACACCTAATCTGTAGCCCCTCCAGATATGACTAGGACACTCCTGATGCAATGCGAATTGCACGATTTCCTTAATAGCTGGAAACTGGAGCAGTTCCGACGACAGTCCGCATGCGGTGAGGAGTTCAATCTGAGACGGAACAATCCCTGCACGCTTATATTTCCGCAAGGCATGCCAAAGACACCGTTTGGCGAAGCGCTCATACGTTTCAATCGTCCGATCGATCTCAAACTTAGCCGGTGACCTGCGCGGGAGGACCAACAATACACTCTGTTCCACGTGAAGAGCATCCGCTAACAAAGCAAGGTCTATGCGCCTCTGAAGTTCTGGATCCCTACGAAGTCGTGTGCCAACTTTAAAAACGGCACTAGCCAGAACTTCTTCGTTGCAACCGAACTGCCGCCAGATATTGGTGATTGATGGAAGGCCCGGTGATAAGACCGGTAGATGCTGGCTTAACCAATCAGGATCATAGACTAAGAGAGTATTGAAAACAGGTCTAATGCCTGGGCTTCTTAAACTCGCCATAGGCGTCATTTCGATCCCATTGAGCCAATCCCGGCGGTTCATCAGAACCGTCACTTCAAGCCATTCAGACCAGAGGCTACGATTAACAAGTCCACGACGATCAATTGGCGAGCTGCTGGCTCCAATCGCGTTGTTCTGCATTTCGAGGGTGGGGACACTTGCAGAGTCACGAGAATTGCATCGAGGCCTCAAATCATAGTCATGGCGGAAAGCGTCTTCCTGACTTCGATCAGGTCCCGCACGTGAGTAACTAGATCCGCACGAACACGCAAAAGTTCCAATTGGCTGATCATTTATGCTCGGATGCTCAATTGCACACTCTGTTACTACTGTTTGACCGTAGTGGGATGATGTTCTATTCCAACAAGGCCAAGGTCCCTTACCAAAAACCTTTGGCACCTCTTTCACACCAGCAATGGATTGAATTGTATGGCCGAAAAACCTCGCTACAAGGAGGTGATAGACAGGGTGCTTGTTAACTACAGTACGTGGGATATAGCGCGTGAGCAGAATGCGGTCCTTCTCTCCAGTCTCCTTCGGCACCGCATCAGCATAACCTTCCAGAAAGCGCTTAAGATCTTGCCTCCACTTTGGACTCATGAAAGCATCCTGGTAGGTTATGTAATGTTTTCCGGCCGCAAACCAGTAGTAGAGCTGATTGAGCTTTTCTGGTTCGAGGATGGTCCCTCTATACGCGAATAGCCAAACCATATCGCTCGCAATATCGAGACATAGCCGGTGATGCGGATTCTTAGGATTGACCTCCCGTACCTTGGAGACCAGCTTAACGCTTTGCTCTGCAACAACCAGATCTTCGTGACAGGGATGAGGCCATGTCTGGTCACAATAGGATTCCAAAAACACCAGATGCTTGCTACAGACACCAACCCAATCTAATTGATGCTCGCGGTGCCAATATGTTTCCCCATACCGGTTCCGATCGTCCTGCACACACGCAGGGCAATACCGAAACGACCGGCATTTTGCGCGTAGGGGACCAGAGTAACATCGGATAACACTGTCTGGTCCTTCGCCGTGGACTGTCAGCAGAAGCCGTTCCCTAGCCTTGGCATCAAGAAATGGGAGATAGACTGGCAATAGTGTGTGATTCTGAACTATGCGCTCTGAATAAAGGTCCCATCTGGGATACAGCTGTTGTTCTACAGTGGGCAGCATGCGGGGAATATCTATGCGCAACGTCGAATGATCCCGATACCCCGCCTTGCGCATTAGGAGAGGACTACCAAAGCGCATTCTGCTTGCGTACCGAGCAAAGACACTGTACCAAGTTTCATTTTCATAGGGTGGGCTAAATCCCTCGAGCATAAGCCGACCTCCAGCACTACACCACTTGCATACTTGGCATCCACCGTATGGACTGGCCCCGACTAACCGACTTCAAATTCACTCACCGGACGAATATGACCCTCCTCTTTCAACAGTTGATACACGGCGACCCTCTCCTTTCCTTTTTTACTCATGGCCCTCAGACAACATCCTCGTACACCCTGTTCGCCGGTTCGATCGCTCTTCTTTTTCGCCTTTCGACCGTCACGTGATACCTTCCCGTATACAAATGTGCCGGTCTCTGTTGAAGCTTCAGGATTGAGAGAAGATGGCACAGCCTCTGACTGCCCTGTTTTCGTCTCACCCCGGGGTTCCGATGAGGCTCCAACATCTGGGCTTGATAATGATTCCGACTCTTTCGGCATCCGGCTACTAAGGTTTTGGGAGGGACGGATAACGGCATAGCGGCCGTTCCGACTAATATCCCTCAATACATGTTTGATGTAATCATCCAGATCCACCGAGACCAAGTCCTGAAGGCCTTGCAACGTTTCCAAATCGTGAGTGCGAAGAGCTGTGATAACGGGCCTGGCAGTCGCAAAATGATCTTGAGCCACTGATCGAATAACCTCGGGCGTGAGCGTCTCAAGGCCAGTCGTCATTGCACGCCATTGAGCCACAATGAACATCTTCACGAGAAAATCAGGAATGCCTTGTGTTTCCTCATACAGAACGTCATTCAGCTCTTGGCTCAAGGGCACAACGTTACGGACATATTGATATTCAAATAGGGTTTCCAGAAGTAGATCCCACTCGTCGTCTTTCCTCATCTGATTCCACACAATGTCGCAAGGACCGCAGCCGCGACGCAGTTGATGCAATTCACCGCACAGAATCCGAATGGCCTTTGGCGTGCCAACAAATACAACAGGCACCCCAATCGTGTTGACCAGTTCAACAAAGAACCTCAGCATGGCATCTGCACCGGTGCTGTTCTGAATCTCGTCAATGATCAAGAGCCCGATACAATGCGTCGACGCGACGACGGCCATCGCGAGCAGCTGATCGTCGATCGTTCGAACACTTCCTCCATAGTCTGTAAAGTACGTCGTGCCAACCATCGCATCCACCCGCTTGAGAAAACTCCCACACAGCCCTTTAATCGTTCCGTCGTACCGGCAGTCCATGTAGAGGTAGGGAATCTGTTTGATACCTAGATCATCATGCTCAATGACATTGTCGTATCGGGAGAGGATCCGCATGAAGTTCATCGTCTTGCCGACACCCGGCAAACCGAGAACCGTCAATCCAGTCGGAGTCGGAATGACCGGGCTCGATTGCCTGATCTTCTCTTCCAACGAGTCCAACCGCTTGGTCGTATCGGCCCAGTAATGTGGATTGAGCGGATTTCGATCGATATAGCCTTCCCGCATCCGTAACGAGAGCTGTTGTTCCAGGAATAGACTGATCGACAATGGTTGGAAGATCCGGCGGATATCCATCGTCGCATGGATCCGTAACTCCGTGGGAAGCTCCCTTTCCTGATGGTCAAATGGCGGCAGATACAATAATTCTCGAGCCGCCTCAGCCTCGGTTAAAATCGGCGGCAATGTCTCGATCAGCGGGTTGCCTCTATATCTAGACAACAACTGTGGATAACGACAGGCCTTGCTCCTGCGAATTCCGTTGATTAGTCGAAGGGGAAGCTCATTTCGTCTTTTCATTTGCCTAAGGCCTCCTTTCTCAGTTGCCTAAGCATCGATACGGGTCTCGCCGGCGGAATATAGGAAACGGCTGCCGTCTGATTCCCCATAGACACTTCTTCCATAGCCGCTATGGAAGACTGCTCTTCGGACCTGACGCCCAATCGCATTGCGTGAGCCTCTCGCTCTTTAGTACGTTCATTCTCCCGATTCGGTCGTATATCCTTTACGCGTTGCGCGTCGGACATCTGGTCAATCTCTGGTGATTTCTGTGCCGTGGCTGCCTCAATGAGTGCCGTTTGTTGATGGTGAAAGTTCGCAGTAACAGAGCGGACGCGGGTCTGTGCGCTCTTGCTGATCACATCTCGCCTGGCATCATCATCCTGTTTTTCGTACCACTCGCGAGTCCTATACAAGGCCTCTTCTGCTCGGAGGTGACACGGCACTAACTTGGTGCCACGGTCAAGGCGTAAGTAAATCGTCTCCGCACAAGGCGGATAGTAAGAAACTGGGAGCGTCAATTGTTTCTTGCCAGGCTTCCGGAGAAACCAGTCCGGCGACAGATCTTCTTCACACCGATAGAGCAATCCATTGAATCGAAGCCCAGCGCCGGATGCGGTCGCCTCACCTTTGGGCAAAAGGTTCATTCGGATAAGGTCCTGAGAGCGTGTTTGCAAATGACCAGTCCGATGCTTTATGCCCCATTCCCATAGATCAATGGGAAAGGCATCAACCCTATCTCTGATCATATATTCGTCCATCCGATACCAGGGCATGTGATGGCCTTGGTTGTGCGCCAAGATGCACCGGATCATGAGATGCCGAAACTCTTGAAGTGTCAGCACCGCATCGAGGCGGTAATCAGGACCGCCCCGTCCTTGGCGCGGGTAGACGGCTCCAGGCACCCATTTAATGCACTTGTCATTGAGCAGGCGAAAATTGCGCTCGACGATGCCCTTCCAATCGGCCCGATAGGGCGCCGTTGTGTCCTCACGGACACCCAGATTCTCGATCAACGTCTCGATATTGTACCCCTCGAGTTCTCCACGATCGGCTAGGATCCGCCAGGGCAAATGATGAGAAGGCCAGTGTGACTCTTCGATGTGGATGCCGTATTGCGCGCAATAGGCCACTTTGTCAGCCGTTGTGTTCTCGAGCGCTTCCATGGCACCCAACCAACTCGGGCCTTCCAGCGTTACCGCAAATCCGACGATCATCCGCGTAAACACATCGATGACGATGTAAATGACCGGGCGTCCAATTATTCGGCTTCGATCGATGGAACTGAGAAGATAGATGTCACCAAGCGTGGCATCGATTTGGAAGGTAGAACCAGGACCAATCTCACCAACCGTCGAATTCCCAATCAATGGTCGGTGACGAAGATTGAATGCATTGGCTCCATCTCTCGCTCTCATCGCACGCGCCATATCCTTCACTGCTTCATAACTGTAACGATACTGATCGAAGGTTGGCATCTGCTCGTCGGGAGGAAGCACCACAAGAATTTCTCCTCCTCTCGACTCATAACAAACCCCATAGTGTTGTTCTAGAAAGAGCTGATGACATTGCAGAAGGCTGCGCTTGCTCTGATGCTCCCATGTTCTTTTGGCATGTCGTGCCATATACCGACTCAGCGTGGCATCAACATTGATACCGATGCCTGCAAGAACACCCTGAGCGGTCTGTCTGGGCCGGCCACGCTTTTTCTCCATGGGAAATCTGGACTTCCCTCTTCCACCACATCGATCATGTCTCGTATCGACTGCACTTAGACTTCCGTTGCCCTTTAGATATCTCCAAAAGTATTTGTAGTACGTCGCGGGACAACAGTTCTGCTCCTTCGAGGCTGTTTCGAAAAGGGCACATCGAATAGCGGGATTAACAATTTCACTTATTCTGGTTTGCATCAGATGGTCGAGACTGGCCCATAGGCGCCGCAACCGCTCGAGAACGCCCTGTCGGCGTTCTGTCATCTTCCGCTCGACAGGCAGGTTGCCTATCGGATCTGACTGATTGAGGACGATCGCACCATTCTGAATACCGATCAGAATGTCAGAACGCTGACGCCGAGGAGTTTCACCTGGACGATCTTTATCCATGTCCACTGTGTAGCAGTGGGATCCGTCAGAGGCCACCCACCAAACCTTTTCTCTTGTATCTTCATCGCCATTCTTGCCCTTCTTAAACGTCAAAACCATGCCCCTAACAAGATCCATAGTCCCTCCAACTGGTAGGGCCTTTGATGATAATGGACATCGAAATCTATGGTTCAGCCCTGAAATATCCTTTTTTTGATCGTTCGGTTCATGGAGTTAGTAAACAGCCGAAGGAACTTCGGACCTTGAACTAGATTTCCTGTCGCTTCGTCAACCCGTTCAATGTCTAGAGGGGTAGAATCGCCCTGATATAGCGGGCCTGAAGAGGATTTTGGCAAACTTAATGGACGGTTGACATTGAGCTGTTTGAATAAAGCCTCAATCGGGCCAACCTCAACCGGCCGATATGGAGGCATTGCTCGGACCAATGACTTCGTGAATTCCCCAGTCGCGGAATCTGCTTCTGACCGAATGACTCGGAATCTTCGCTTTCTAAAAGAATGACGCCGCATATCACACCTCCTGGTGAATGGGTTTAAGATCGACCGATAACAACGCAATCGGGCGCTCCGTATCAAACGGGCTCGACTCGTCGATGATCCATTGCCTTGTCGCAATTAAATGGCGCGCGACGGCTAAACATCGGCCAGCTTTCACGCCGAGTTGATGGTCCAGCGCCGATGCCACTGCATAGAGTGGCTCGCGCGTGTCTTTGACCGCCCGGGTCAATTCCTCTCCGATCATGGTTACTTGAGTCGAAGTAAGCGGGGAAAGGGAAACTACGTCATGGCACTGATGGATCGCTTCAATATTGGCGACCAGCACCTCAGGAATCTCTTCCTCCGTCACCACACCCCACTCAACTCCTCGCTCAGCCCAATAGAGACGTTCTATTTCGAGCTTCTCACAGCAACGTTTATCCTGAAGGTCCTGCACGTACTTAGTTGACCGGGCCACTTCCGTAGGTACACCGTCTTTCTCAACAGTAATTAGGAAATCCGTCGTCATCACGACCAGTTCTTTCGTCCCAGGATCAGTCGGATGCTCAACACCCAATTGCTCAGCGATGCGGATGGTATCGGCAAGAGGGAGAGGGAATTGCTCTCGAATGTCTTTAACGATCGGAGACCAATCAAGGATGTAGAAATACTTTTTTTCGAGTTTGCTCAATAAATGGTGAATCCGGCCATTGGTAGTCCATCCTTTGATTCTGCTGGCGCATCCATCTGATGGCACATCTTGAATCGTGAGCCAGGGCTTGTACCATTCCAAGATTCCCAACCCTCGACCTTCTTTGATCCATCGGGCAATCTTTCTTGCCGTCATCCCACGCTTCCGCTTGGCCATGCTGCCCCCCATTTCTCAGCGACGTTTCTGGCACACCCCTGTTTCTTCCATCACAAGTCACACGGTGTCCAATATGGTTCGTATAGATCCGGGCCATTTTTCTTTGTTTGGGATTGCATTGGATTCGCCCTTTGCAAGCTTGTAACCATCGGCATCGTACGCTAGGCTGAGTACCTGAAGCAGTAAGTAACTGAATAACTCCAAAGTTCCCCACTTGTCAACTGAAAAGGATCCTGTTTGTGCTGATTAATGGAACCGAGTTTGGACAGCGACTGCGCCGCATTCTCGAAGACAAGCACATCACAAGGAATCAGGCGGCCGCCAGCTTACAGATCCCAGGACCGCAATTGTCCCGTTATCTTCATGGCCAAATTCCGGACACTCGTACGTTGTTGAAGTTGGCTCGATGGGGAAACTGCTCAATGGAATGGCTGTTACTCGGCGCGCCTGACGATGTCGACAAAGCACGGGATCTCGACCACCGGGATGACGATACTTCTCGAGCTCTGCTTTGGCATCTTCCCCCTCTAAAAGATGAGTTTGAGCGGCTAAGGCAGCTTTGGAATAACCTAGAACACGATTACCGCCCGCGCGTCGTTCAGCTCCTTGAATTGCTTCAACCGACTGCCCAGACGAAAGTGGACTTAATTGCTTATTTAGACATCTTGATAAAACTGATTCAGGAAGATCATGCTTCCCGTCCATCAATCCTCACGCAACGCCTTGGCTGGTTTCGTACGCTTCAGCAGGTGGCTCGAGAGCGGCTGCCGCTTGAATCTCTTGAACTTCTGTGGGATGAGACAGGGCGGTACCTATACGCCCATCAACATTCGCCCACTTCCCTGTCTTATCCAGCTTTCATTGAGCAGTTAGTAACCAGACTCGATAAGCAGCAGCGGCAAGCTCTTAAGCAAGCGCGCAAAGACATCTGCACTTCCCTTGCTCACTTTCGGACAGCGAGAACTTTTCCTTCAGTGATCGCCACCAAAGTGCTTCAGATCGCGGCACAAATCCCTGAAACTCCCGCTGCCCTTAGTCGGGTCAGTTGGCGAAAGTCACGGGCATTCCGGCGCGATCTCGAACACTTTTTGGGACAAGCGCTCGCCAACGAAATGGGACCCACGGCCTGGGAATCGTTTTATAGAGAAGCATGTCGGATTTTGTTGGACTTGCCGGAGAGGTCGAAGGGCGGAAACGAATTTTCAGGGAAGTAGGCAGCCAAGATTAGCGAATCGACATTCTATTGCTTGTGGAGACCTCGGTTTTTATTTTGCAATGGTTGTCCATCGGCCCTCCACTGACACAAATCTACAAACTCATAGCATATGAGTGAGGACAACGGCTCAAAGAGATTCTAAGCAGTATATAGACAAGACAGAACAACAATACGGACTACTTGGCATTTAGAACGCTTTTCTCATTAATACCGGTACCCATAGTCAGCTCGCCGACCTTCGTACACTGTCCCGGCACCAGTCAATCCGACCGTCCCCCAAAAAGAAATGGCTTCCACAACCTTTACGGCGCCACACTGACGGCATCAGACTTACGGTTCGGTCGGCATTAAGCTGAACCCTCCAGCATGGACTCACCTCTTTTAGTAGATTGAGCTGCACTGCATCGCCACAACCACAAGGACACAACATCGTGGCGCCCCAAGGGTGCTGCTTATCACCGGCAACATATAGCGTGTATGGCTCTAGTTCGTCGGGGAATTCTTCGACGCATTCGTAGTGAATACGGGAATGTGGACGCTCGAAGCGTACAGTAAACCAGCGTCGCAGACTGGTAACTCCGCTTAGAAAGGACTGCGTGAATAGGGTAAACCATCTCACAACGCCTCCTCCGGATCGCTTAGCTCTGGCATTGAGAGCAAGGGACGCACATCGGCCTTCCCGATGTGCGTAAAAAACATGCCCGATGATGGAGGCTCCGCCTGCCGGTGCTCAGCTCCGTGCATGAAGCCGATGCGGACTATCGCGGACTCTCCATTTGGATCGAGGCGGTATGGGTGCAATCGTGCGAGAAACTCGTTAACAGCCACACTTGCCACCTGCATGTTAATACTGATAACGGCAGGACGGTCTTCGTCTACGCCTTTGATATATCCTGCCTGCACCTGATACCTATAAGCTTTTGGATCTGTCCGTCGTAGCCCGGAGGCCTTGAGCCGCGCAAGCGTGTAGACCTTTCGATCAATCAGTGAGGCCCCATCGGGTCGGACGTAGTGGATAGCGCCGGTAGCGCCGTCGATCCCACCCTGGCCATCCGCTTCGAGCTTCACCCCGAGATCAAAGCAGGGAAGCAGGTAGAAAGCCGAAAGGCGATTGAGCATATGCCTGCCTTCAACACCATCCATGCAGCCAAAGACAATGTCGCACTCGGCGACAGCCCGAATTGCACGAGGCGTAGCCAGATCGTCAGGGATTGTTTCAACTTCCGTTTCCAATCCCATTACTGCTATCGCGCGCTTCATCACTTCGACTTTAAACCGTCGTAGCTGGGCATCTTCTCGCGTGGCGTTCAGGATCCGATTCAGATTTCTCTCCTCTACGCGGTCCGGATCAACCAAAACAAGGCGGCCGATGCCTAGGCGTGCCAACAACTCAATCACCGGACTGCCTGTACCTGAGCAGCCGATGACGGCAGCGGACATCCCCCGCAGGCGACAAGTTGTTCCAGATCCAAATAGTTGCGCGTGCCGTTGTGCGAAATTGGGGACACGGTTGCCGGACTCTGGAATCCAGAACTTTATGTCGTCTCCAGGCACGAGAATCGACTCAAGATCCTGAAAGGAACCATCCGAAAGCACAGCACGCCCGAATATCTGACCGCTGGGCAACATGACAGCACTGGCGTGCGGATGATTGCTGTCCGTCCATCCAAATACGGAGTTGAATAAATCAGAATCGGATTCATCATCAAGGGAAGAAAAATTCGGATAGCCGCCTGGGTGGCTGTGTATTTTCAGGATAGCCAGATCGCGCTGGGCAGCTTCCTCGAGCAATGGGATTAACCGCTGCGTACTCCAGGTGACTCGGTCTGGCGTACGACTTTTGCATTCATTGTAGGGGATTGGCACAACAGAACGTACGGTCAAGCAATGCCGCAATGGGCTCTTGCGTCGCCCGCACAAAGCCACAGCCGCAGCTTCAAGACCATCACCTGGTAGTAGATGCTTCTTGAGCGTGGCGTGGTCTCTCTGCGTAATACGCAACTTGACACGCATGATTGTCAGACCTTGCCCATCAATTCAGCTCTCGCCTCAGCCAAGTGTCTACCTGAATCAAGTGAGTACAAACGTTGTCGAGCCCGGGCCGCCATGGATTTATCGGTGTACGATGCCGCGACCACTGCTGATACGGTTTACCGTCTAACACATGCGGAGTGAGGGCCTTGATCATCTTGCCACTCGTGAGCGATAACCCCGGATGGAAATACACCATATCGATCTGGTCGTCCGGATATGAGGGCGGAATGCGGAGCGCCACGTCTGCGACCCGCTGAGTATAACCATCCGGCAGAAGGTAACCTGGAATTATGAGCCACTTCGTGCCTCCCTCTGTGACGGCTTCCCACCTGAAGCCGCCATTAGAAAGACACTCTTCATCTTCCTCGGGCAACTGAAAAGTTCGTCGCATTTGTCTTTATCCTTCCGTGGGGTCCAGCGCGAGAGTTTGGAACCGCTCCACACCGGGCTTATCGAACCAGACTATCTCGTCAGCGGCAACAGGCTTTACGCCAGCCCCACGGACTTTCTGCGAAAGCAAATGGGTTTCAGGCGTCTTACCGACAAGAGCTAGGATCTGGCACCCAGTCATTGAGGACACGGTGACATCCCTCTTCTCCTTGTCGATGCGAATCCTGTAGATCTTTGCTGTCTTGGCGTTCTTTCCAGCCTTTGCCCATTCTTCAAGATCAATCAATTCCTCAACATCGTCCAGTACCGTATTTTGGCTGCGGTCATTTTCTGTCATCGTCAAGTCTCCTTCTTGTGCTTGCACCCAATTGAAAATTGTTAGCCCTTCGATGAACGGGGGTCTCTGCTTCTCGGATAGGTGCGCTCCTCGTCAAACATGCCATTGAGTTTGTGTATCCTTACCGATCCTCCTGGATTGCCGACAACATCCGATAACACCCCTCCTTTGGTGGCGTCTTCTTTGGTCTCAAACCGCCGGACGGTCCTTCCCGTCAAGTCATTTCGTACTGCCCAATCCTCTTTTTGCTGATCGAATGCCAGAGTAAATCGCTGCAATAAGTCAGACATTTTCCCCTCCTGTCATACAGTGCGGGCGAAATTGCCTGCACTGTTCACCCTCACAGAAAACGAAGAACCCCCCTTACTCCGTATGCCGAAATATTTCGCGCAATCTGTTGGCAAGCTCCGCGACATCGAGGGCTTTGCGCGATCGCAATTCCAGCTAGTAGCACGCCGATTGAGAGGAGAAGTGCAGTGGAAATTCTTGGCGTCATCGCGATCCCTCCGTTTTGTTTGTGCATCTGCGTTTTCCAATGTGATATAATCAAACCATAAAGTTGTTTCGTTTGTCAATCTACGTTTCTTTAATGGAGGATAAGATGGCAAGGCGTGCGCTCAGCAGTCTGAGCAAAATGGTGAATACGAGAAGAGGAGACAAGAAACTCCGCGAAACAGCACAGGAAATTGGCATCTCTCCGGCCACTCTGATGCGAATAGAGGGAGGGAGGATTCCAGATGTCGCGACATTTGGGAAAGTCTGTCACTGGTTAGGAATTGAGCCTGGCGAATTCCTCGGCTTCGACGTTAAGACTCCGAGTGCGACTGATTGCACTTCGGTATCCGCCCACTTTAAGGGCGATTCGACCCCAGATCCTGACACTGCTAGCGCACTCGGAAAGATGATTCTATTTGCCCTAAAAATGCAGCCTCACTCGAAAACGGTATTAGACAATGGCGACATTTGATAGGGGGTTTAAAAGTTGGTCTGAGCGAACATCGACCAACATTAGGAATGAGTTAGGACTTGCGCCCCACGATTGTCTAAATGTTTTTAGGCTGGCAGAGTTTCTGGAAGTAACAGTACTGACTCCCAATGACATCCCAGGGCTACCAGAGGAGGTACTGGATCAATTAGCCAGAAAAGATCCGTTTGGATGGCACGCTGTCAGCCTATCTCTTCCTGACGGCCAAATGCTGCTTATCTACAATCCCAAGAAGTCAGATGGGAGAAAGGCAAGTGATATTGCGCACGAGCTTGCCCATATAGTTCTTGAGCACAAACCAAGCACGGTGATTTTATCTCAAGATGGCAGCTTTGCGATGCGCACATACGATCAAAAGCAAGAGGATGAAGCTAATTGGTTAGCGTGGAGCCTGCTACTGCCACGCGAAGCATTAATCAGAGCTATGCGACGAGGTACATCGATTGATGAGACAGCTAACTTGTACGGTGTTTCACCTCAACTAGTTAAATACAGGCTAAGCGTAACGGGCGTTTCTGTCCAACTTGCGAGAATACGAAAAAGATGATTGGCGAGCGACTTGCGAAGCGCGGGCTAAATTCTTCTCATCATTATACGAACAGAAACCTAACGAAGGATGCGTCTAGCCGAGCAGACCCCCTTAGGCTGGTGGGGAACGAGTTTACGACTTTATTCCCAAATTGTTTTGGAGGGCGACGTTCAGTTTACAACTTTCTATTCAGTTTACGTTTTTATTCCCTAAATACAAGTCAATCCCTGCTAGACAGGGCCTTACCGGACTTTGGAAAAGTCCGCGTCGAA
>ERZ1292630.3478-Hain-H41-02um-R3-3478-length-13808-cov-7_pt1 | contig 13808 bp, 12 predicted proteins | sample MGYA00564408_ERZ1292630 | MGnify/ENA primary metagenome ERZ1292630 (study PRJEB36523, sample SAMEA6512641) | groundwater metagenome | collected 2019-01-08 | study: AquaDiva: Metagenomics assemblies of 32 groundwater samples | reverse complement strand
GTGTCTTGTGACGGGCTTTGTTCGGGGGGCAAAAAGAATCTGATGGTGGATCTGACCTTTGATAAGGCTGAGCACCCGATCGTAGTTCAGTTCTTTGGCGCTAAACCCGAGAATTTTTATAAATGCGCGCTTATGGCACAGGAATTGGGATTTGATGGAATTGATATAAATATGGGCTGTCCGGATAGAGGGGTGGTGAGACAGGGCGCTGGATCGGCCTTGATAAAAAATCCTAAGTTAGCCGTAAAGATTATAAAAGAAACTATTCGCGGGGCGGGAAAATTGCCGGTATCGGTCAAGACCAGAACTGGCTTTAATGAACTGGAATATAAGAAATGGATTCCTTATTTGTTGAAAATGGATATAGCGGCCCTCACTATTCACGGCAGGACTAAAAAAGAAATGTCCGATGTTCCGGCGCGCTGGGATATTATTGGCGAGATCGTGAAAATGAGAAACAAGGCTAAGAGCAAGACATTAATAATTGGAAATGGCGATGTTTCAAGTTTGGTTGACGCGCAGGAAAAATATGAAAAATACGGAGTTGATGGTGTGATGGTAGGCAGGGCGCTTTTCGGAACACCTTATTTCTTTAATTCAAAAACCCGCAAAATAACTCTAAAATATAAATTAAAATTAGCCTTAGAACACACGAAATTATTTGAAAAGATATTTGGCGATAAAAAACCCGCCAACACCAAGGAATGGTGCGGGGGTAAACATTTTGAAATTATGAAAAAACATTACAAGGCGTATGTTTCGGGATTTGATAATGCCAAAAAAATACGTATGCGCCTGATGAATGTAAAAAGTTCGGATTCGGCAAAAAAAACTTTGAACGATTTAATAATAAGCCTATAAACTTTTTTTCTTAGCTTTTTTATCCGAAACTTTTTTCTTTTTTGCTATTACATTCAAAAGCTTCTTGATTTTTTCGATGCTGTCAAAATCATAAATAGAGACGGGGCTTATTTTAGTTTTAGGGATTTTTAGTTTTGTTGCCAAGAAGGCCATTTTTTGACCTACGAGGTCCGAAGAACTACGATATTTGGGGCCTCGTAGGTCATTACATAAAACATCGGTTTTACTAAGAATCAAATATTCCGGTTTATTCAAGAGTTCTTTATTGTATTTTCCGAGTTCTTTTCGGATGGTTTTATAGTCTTTAACGGGGGATTTAGATTCAGCGGAAAGAAAATGGAATAAGATTTTAGTTCGCTCCACGTGGCGCAGGAATTTGATACCTAGCCCTTTTCCGGAAGAAGCGCCCTCAATGAGTCCGGGAATATCAGCTAAAATTAGATCATAATAAACACCTAAGTTAGGTTCTAGGGTTGTGAAACGATAATTTGCCACTTTGCTTTTGGCGTTGGTTAATTCGTTCAATAAACTGGACTTGCCGATGTTTGGTAAACCTACAAAACCGATGTCGGCGATAAGTTTTAATTCCAAACGAAGATTGAAGTTCTGGCCGGGCATCCCGTATTCAAATTCTTTCGGGCTAGTATTTTTTGAAGATCTGAAATGAAAATTGCCTCTGCCGCCATCTCCGCCTCGCGCAATTCTAATTCTTTCCCCGATTTTAGTGAGTTCAACTTCTCTTTGGTTGTCTAAATTATGGATCACCGTGCCCACGGGGACTTTCAATGTCAGATCTAGTCCGTCTGGACCATCGCAAAATTGGCCCTTTCCGTTTTCTCCGTTTTGAGCTTTTATTTCTTTTTTAAATCTAAATTGATTCAGGGCGCTAAGGTCCGATATTCCTTCAAAATAAATTCCACCTCCGCGTCCTCCGCTTCCGCCTACCGGACCAAGAGCAAATTTATTCTTATCAAAAGCCACGGCGCCCCTGCCGCCGTTGCCGGCTTCTATTCTAATTTTGATGTCGTCAATTAACATACCAATTTTGTTTAATTTTTTACGCTCTTTTTTGTAGTAAAAAATTAACTACAAAATTGAGTACCCTGTTAAATCTTTTGTTTTTGCAAAAGAAAATCAAAGATTTTATTTAACAGGGTTATAGGATTTCTAGTTCCGCCTAAAAGTCGGAAAGAAATCACTATAAAATTACCACTTTTAATGGAAATTGCCTAATTCGGGGGAGTATTTTATCCCCCACATAGGGTTTATGTGGGGGATTGACAAAATTATCCAAATTTGTTATATTAAAAACTCGCTGTTTGAAATCTAAATATGGGAAAGGAGACTAAAAATGAACTTAGTATTGTTCTGCGTGACGTTTGCAGTGTATTTTGCTGTATCGTGCCTGCTAAGCCGATTGGTTGCTGGCGATGAGAAAAAACAGCCGTTTATTTTTGTGGCTACGAGCTATGCAAAAATAGCCGTTTGTGTGGCATTGCTGGTTGCCCCTTTCAGTATAGGGGGTAACGTAGTTACGGTATTCGGCAATGTCGAAAGCCAAAAGAATATCATCTCTCTGGGTTCCTTATATCAGAAGGCGCAGGGTGATGCGATGGCGCTTATTTTCTCCGGCTGGCAATGGGCAAAAAGAGATGCGGCAACAGGACTTTTTACTGTCGCCCAAGTGGCCGGAAGAGATGCTTCGGCTGGCCTCTTCTATATGTATCAGTCAGCTGGAAGGGATGCAACGGCTGGTATAAGTTTCTCCGGCTATCAAAAGGCCAGGAGGAATACAGCAAGTCCTCTTACGAACGCTCCTGCTAGGCCGTTAGCCAGTTCTGTTAAGTCAAGTCCCAAGCCCAGTTCAAAACCCAGCCCCAGATTTTTTGGGGATGGAAATGGGGCGCCCAGGTCGCGCGCTCTAAGCGAGAGAAAAGCGACGGTTATGCAACCTAGGCCGTATGTCTTGCCAAGGCCCAGTGTTTTAACTGACAGACCCTAAGCACAATGCCCCCCGACCTGAGTCGGGGGGCATTTTTTTATTTTAAAAAACACTTTCTTGATCCCGCACCTTTTGAGGATAATTATTTTATCCTCAAAAGGTGCGGGGTTGATAATTATTTATAGCGGCATTACTATTAAATTAGAAGTTTAAAAAATAGGACAGAGGGGGTGTATTGTATGAAATCGGGAATACCGGATTTCAAAGATTGGACTGAAATAAAAAAGAATGGGCGGGTAAGTTTTTTTGGCGATAAATTATTTGCCGAATTAAGGAGTTATGTAAAATACGAGCCGCCGGATAAATTATTTGCAGGGACAAGTATTTTATTCTACGGAAAAGAAACTATAAAAGTATGGACAATTGCTCTTCTTCCCGGTATAGAAGCTCAAGAAGTAATGGCCCTATGCTTAGAAGACGGCGAATGGGTGATGAGCTTGCCCATTAACAAAGACCAGGATAACTCCAAGATCCTCATCTTAGATGGTAGTCCGGATAGTCCTTATATGAAGATAAGCATCTTAACAGCGTCTGGCTGGAAAAGCAGAACAATAATGAATGAATAGAGCATAAACCGTTAGCCTTAAATTGGTTGGCGGTTTTTTTATAGAATTTTTATGTAGGGTTGATCCCGCACATAAGTTTTATGTGGGGGATTGATAACTATTAATAGTGATAGTATTATTAAATTAGAAGTTTAAAATAATTAGAATCTTTAAATAGATTCTAAAAGGAGGTAAATAGTATGGAACCAGAAATTCCAGATTTCAAAGATTGGACTGAATTAAAAAAAGAAAGGCTTACGCGTTATTTTGATAATAGGCCATTTTCTGAACATAGAAGTTATATAAGATATGAGCCTATTGATAAAATCTTTTCGGGGACATGTATTTCTTTTAAAGGAAAAGAGGTTTTAAAAGTATGGACAGTCCCTTCTCCCGGCGAAGAAAACCGAAAATTAATAGCTTTGTTTTTAGAAGATGAGAAATGGGCAGTGAGCTTGCCTATGTATAATAATTACGATAGTTCTAAGATTTTTGATATACAGGAAGATTCAAAGAACCACTGTATGAAGATAAGTATTTTGACCGAATCAGGTTGGAAAAGCAGAACAATAAAAGTTGAGTAAAAGTATTTAACCGTCCCGGAATGTGGGACGGTTTTTTATTTGCTTTATTTATCGTTGTGTGTTAGCATGCTTCCTGTAGGTCTCAACTGGTCTCGCCTTAGTCAATTATTTGATGTAAGCGAAAAATAGTGAGGGTCGCCCTACGGCACAACATAAATCAAACAATGGCTAAGAAATTATATGTCGGTGGTTTGCCTTATACAACCACTAACGAAGAGTTGAAAGACGTTTTCAGCAAAGCTGGAGAAGTCAGTTCAGCTACCGTTATAATCGACAAAATGTCGGGCAGGTCCAGAGGTTTTGGTTTCGTTGAGATGACAAATGACGCCGACGCTGACAAAGCGATCGAAATGTTCAATGATAAGGAACTAGGCGGCAGAAAGATTCTCGTTAACGAAGCTCGCCCAATGGAAGATCGCCCAAAAAGAGAAGGAGGCTTTGGAGGCGGTAGCCGAGGAGGCTTTGGCGGTGGAAACCGCGGAGGCTTCGGAGGCGGCAGCCGAGGAGGCTTTGGAGGAGGTAGCAGCAGAGGCGGCTACTAAACTCAAATTCGCTTTTGAAAAACCGTCCCGCAAGGGGCGGTTTTTTGTTTTGGTGGTTGATTTATAAGCATGGATACTATATAACTTATTATAGATGTTTTGATAAATTTATTTTGATTAAGGAGAATAAAATCATGATAAGGAAGGCGTCTAAAGAACAGAGAGGGGGTGGGTGGCCGTGGAAGCTTATTGTTTGTTTGCCTAGCTGGATCTTAAAAATTAGATTAATTATTTTAAAAAGATGTGAACAGACTTTAGATGTAAAAGATGAGATAGTCGATTGTGAATTCCAGTTAACTTATATATTTTTTAGAAAAGCCTGCAGAAAATCAGATAAGAATCGCATTTAACCCCGAGAGATTAACGCTTAAGGGGTTTTTTATTTTATAAATATGACTAATTGATATATAATTTTAGTAATTTAAATATTTATTATGCTTACCATTTCCAAAACAGATTACATTCTTTTTAGAGAGTGCAAGAAAAATGTATGGCTTAAAATGCATCGGCCGGATATTTATGATAAATCAGAATTGTCTGAATTTGAGAAATCTATTATAGAAACAGGAAACGAGGTTGAGTTTTTGGCGAGAAAACTTTTTTCCGCCGGAGTTTTAATTGAAGGAAGGGGAAAGGATGCTCAAGAATTAACACAGAAGTATTTGGCTACAATCGCAGAGGGGACTGGATTGCCACGGGCTAATCCGCCAACTGGCGGACTCGCAATGACAGGGGGCGGTCAGGTCTTATTTCAGCCAATCTTTGTTCGAGACGGATTCTTAGCGGCGGTAGATATTTTGGAATATGATACCGAGAAGGGCGGATACAATATATATGAAGTGAAAGCGACCAATGAGATCAAGGAAAAGATTCATTTTTACGACTTGGCTTTTCAGGTAAATTTACTTAGAAAATGTGATATAAAAATTTGCGGTATTAAGGTGCTTCATTTAAATCCAGATTATATTCGCAGTGGAGAATTGGATTTAAAGAACATGTTTGTAATCGAAGACGTCACCGAGGGAGTAGAAAAATTGGTTGATGAAGTAAGCGCGGAAATGGACGGGGCACTGGAATATCTCTCGGCTAAAACAGAACCCGTTGGATACTGCAGTTGTATTACTAAAAGTCGCAATAATCATTGCGCTACATTTTCTTATTCAAATCCGGATGTTCCGGAATACAGTATTCATGATATTGCCCGCATAGGCAGCAGTAAGAAAAAATTACAGCAGTTAATTGATGCCAATATTTTTAAATTCGAAGAAATTCCGGAAGAGATAGAATTTAGCGAGATCCAGAGGAACCAGATTGATGCCTATGTTCTTGATAAGATTTTGATTGAAAAAGAATTGATAAGAAAAGAATTTGAAGAATTAGTTTTTCCTCTTTATTTTTTGGATTATGAAACCTGCCCGGCCGCAGTCCCTCGTTTTGATGGATATTCGCCGTATCAGCAGATACCATTCCAATATTCGCTTCACAAGTTGGCGTTGCCATCGGCAAAATTGGAACATTTTGATTTTTTGCATACGAAATCCGATGATCCGAGCAGACCATTGGCGGAGTCGCTGCAAAAACACGTTGGCGATAAAGGTACGATAATTGCGTGGAATAAAAAGTTTGAGTGCAATATAAATAAAAAATTGGCGGAAAGATTGCCGGAATTCAAAATATTCATGGATTCCGTGAATAGCCGTATTTATGACCTAATGGATGTTTTTTCCAAGCAATATTTTGTCCATAAGCATTTCAAGGGCAGTACTTCCATAAAATGTGTTTTGCCGGTTCTTGTGCCGAAGCTTTCCTATAAAGATCTTCATATTCAGGAGGGGGGCACAGCTTCTCAAAGTTGGGACAAGATCGCTTTAGGCGATATTTCTAAAGAAGAAAAAGATAAAATAGCCAAAGATCTGTTAGCTTATTGCGAGCTGGACACTTTTGCGATGTATGCGATTTGGCGAGAACTGGAAAATATTATTTCGTAATGAATTGTCATTGCGAGGAGTCCGCGACGCGGCAATCCAGTTGAGTTATCAGATTGCTTCGCTTCGCTCGCAATGACAGAAAAAAAGTGTGGATTTGCTGATTCATAAATTTGATGTAAAATACTAAGTAATTATTATTAAAATATACATAGTTCGGTATGATCAAAAAAATATTATCAATCTTAGCGCCGATATTATTCTTAACACTAGTTTATTTTTACCCCCCCACCAAATTAGAATTGGCGTCTTCGCCGCAAGGAAATGATTCTAATTCTGGTGCGGGGGTTTACGGCGGAAATATATTGAATAGTGAAAATAAAAAAAACACACAAATGAAAAAAAATAAAATTATAGCTTTATTAAAAACAACGGAAGGAAATATTGAAATTGCTTTGAATGATAAAGAAACTCCAATAACAGTCAATAATTTTGTTACTTTGGCTAAAAAGGATTTTTATAATGGCACTATTTTTCATAGAAGTATAAAAGATTTTATGATTCAAGGCGGAGATCCGACCGGTACCGGTATGGGCGGTCCCGGATATAAATTTGATGATGAAAAGTTTTCCGGAGAATATACTCGCGGTACCGTGGCTATGGCAAATTCAGGTCCAAATACCAATGGCAGTCAATTCTTTATAATGCATGGAGATGTTCCTCTTCAAAAAAATTATGTAATTTTCGGAAAGGTAATAAAAGGAATTGAGGTGGTGGATAAAATTGCTTTAGCACCGGTTGTGGCCAATTCTTCGGGCGAAATGTCTAAACCAGTTAAGCCTGTGGTAATAAATTCGGTGGAAATAATTGAGCAATAAGTTTTAAGGAAAATTTGATAAAACAGCCTAAATACGTTAGACTGTTTTTAGTTGTTTGAAATCAGAACCTATTCCGATAATAATTTCTAATGGAGGCATTCTATGAAAATAATTAAGGCGTTTTTCGTGATTGAAGACGCGATAGATGGAGAAAAAATCCTTAAAACATTAGAAAAATACGGTCGAGTTTGTTATAAAAGCGAAGACAAAGCGACTGAAGATTCGGCCAGGAAGTTTGTGGCGAATATTATTAAATTGGGCCATGAATCGGTTTTGGAACACGAAAAAGTAACCGTTCGGATCATTTGTGATCGCGGGGTAACCCATGAAATAGTACGCCACAGGATCGGCTCTTACAGCCAGGAATCTACCCGTTATTGCGACTATGGCAAGACTGGAGATATCGTTGTTATTGAGCCTTGTTTTTGGAATAACAATTATTCCAAATATTTAATTTGGAAGTATGCAATGGAGGATTCTGAAAGGGCTTATAATGAATTAAGAAGGCTCGGCGCCACTCCTCAAGAGGCGCGTTCAGTTCTTCCCAACTCTCTTAAAACCGAAATCGTTATTACTTTTAACTTGAGAGAATGGCGGCATTTTTTCAAATTACGCTGTTCAAAAAAAGCGCATCCTCAAATGAGGGAAGTGGCGGTGCCTCTTTTGGCGGAATTTAAGAAATTAATTCCGGTTATATTTGATGACATCATTATAGAATCTTAAAAAATATAGAGCCCCCCCCCGCACCGCGGGGGGCTTTTTTATGCTTGTTTTCAATTTGGTGCGGGGGTAGACTAGTGGTAGAAGTTTTATAAAAAAATATAGGGTCAAAACATTCTATGAGAATGTTCGCTCAAGGAGGCAGGGTTATGAAAAATATCCGCATGGGAGTTTTGCTGCATTTTTTCCAGCCATATTGGCAATTTCCTCACGTGCTTCAAAAAATAGTAGAGCAGTGCTATCGGCCCATTTTTCACTTCGTGAGAAATTCCGGCTGTGGGTTTGCCTTTACCGCGAATATAAATTATTCGCTTTTGGAGCTGCTTAAAAAACACGGCTATGATGATGTTTTGGATGATATTAAATATTGCGTTGAAAACAATCTTATTGAGCTTGTTGGCACAGCGGCTTATCATCCGATAATCCCGCTTATTCCGATAAAAGCCGCCGGTATTCAGATTGCTGAAGATTTTTGTAAAAAGAAATTTATGGGAATTATAGCCAACTCAAAAGGCTTCTTTTTCCCGGAAATGGCTTTTAGCAAAAAATCTTTGCATCTTTTGAATAAGCTCGGTTTTAATTGGACAGTAATTGAAGATGTGGCTGTGTTTCCGGATAAAATTCCATTTGATCACATCTTCAGCTATCATGGCTATTCTGTTTTTTTAAGATCTTCCCATTGGAGCAAATATGTGTGGGACAACCACATAAACTTTTGGGAATTCTCTGAAAAGATAGAGAACGAATTTTTTAACTGGACCGGCGATAAACCGAGCTATTTGGTAATCGCAATGGATGCCGAAACTTTCGGGCATCATGTTCCGGGGCTTTCCGAATCTTTTCTGTTTCCCTTGATACAAAATTGGGGAGGCGGGAAGGTTGTTTCAAGATTCGAAGAGCTTTTGAAAATGTTTCCGCACAGGGAAAACAGCGAGATAAGGGATTGCAGCTGGTCAACCAGTTATGATGACTTATATCGCAATGATCCTTTTCCTTTGTGGAAATCTAAATATAACGGCCATCAGCTCATACTTTGGGACCTAGTTTATATGGCTCTAAAATATTGGAATTGTCAGGAAGCGATACACCCGTGCTTAAAAATAACAAATTCCTGTCATTGGTGGTGGATAAGCAGGGGGATAGACAGAGGGTTCTGGAATCCGCAGTTTATGCTCATTGGCGCTAAAAAGGCTATGGCAGTAATAGAAAAATGCGGAACCGCAGAAGAAAAAAAGAAGGCAAGGTGGCACTTTGAAGTTCTGGAACAACTTTGCCGCTAGGAAGGAGTAAAATGCCCGCACGATTAAAATCGCGCGGGCATTTATATTTTCACCCTGTTAAATCCCGCTTTTGCGGGAATTTCGTTAAAGCGAAATTATTTAACAGGGTAAATTTTAATTTATCTAAATGTGATAATATTAAAGGGATTACTGTAAACTTTGAAGTCCGAAGGACGCACAAAGTTTAGTTAGTAAACCTTTAACCCTGTTAAATAATCCGTCATTGACGGATTACTGCGGAGCAGTATTTAACAGGGTGCTCAATGTTATAGTAAAATTTACTTCGTTCAGCATTGAGCTTCACTCATAAATTTAAACAACATTGGCATGAAAATAAAGAATTTTAGAAAATTAGCGGTTTCGGAAGAAAGAAAAAAACTTCTTAAAATTATTGAGGCGGGATTGGAAGCCATAGATACAAAAAAAGCCATTTCAAATGCCGTAAAAATAGAAAAGGGAAAACTTTTGATTTATAACCACGCCTTTTCTTTAAAAAATGCAGAAAAAATTGTGGTAGTTGGAATAGGCAAGTGTTCTTTGGAAGCCGCTGCGGTTCTGGAAAAAAAACTGGGAAAAAGATTGACCGGCGGAATTGTTTTAGATGTGCACGAGGGCGAACTTAAAAAAATACAGACTTATACCGGCGACCACCCACTGATGTCTCCGCGAAATATTGACGCGACTAAAAAAATTATTGAACTGCTTTCAAAACTCACCGAGAAGGATCTGGTCATTTTTGTGATCTCCGGCGGCGGTTCGGCTCTCTTGTGTCAGCCAAAAAATTTTACTTGTATTGAAGAGTCGGCAGTTGTTGATGGCCTGATACATTCCGGCGCGGATATTTACGAAACCAATACCGTTAGAAAGCATTTGTCATTGGCTAGAGGAGGGTTTCTGGCAAAATACGCTTATCCGGCGAGAGTTGTCTCTTTAATTTTTTCTGATGTCATAGGCGACAACCTTGAATTTGTCGCTTCCGGCCCGACTGTAAAAGACACTACTACCTTGGAGCAAGCCAAGAATGTTTTAGAAAAATATAAAATATATAAAAAAATCGGACTCCCCCCCTTAAATCTTATTGAAACGCCAAAGGACGATAAGTATTTTGAACGGGTAAGGAATATTTTATTTATTTCCAATCAAACCGCTTTAGATGCTATGTCGGAAAAATCTTTAGAATTTGGCTATATGCCGAGAATTTGCAAAAATAATTTGTCGGGGGAGGCTAGGAAAGTAGCTAAAGAGATTATTGATGAATTATCAAAAGAAAAATTAGGAACAGTTTTGCTATACGGCGGAGAGACGACAGTAAAAATAGAAGGCAGGGGAAAGGGCGGCAGAAATCAGGAGCTTTCTCTTTCAGGTTTAAGATATATAAAAGATAATCAATTGTTAATTTCAGTGGCTTCAGACGGAAGAGATAACTCCGAAAATGCGGGGGGAATATGTGATATAATTACGAAAGAAATGGCAAAAAAACATAATTTAGATATAGAAAAATATTTGAAAGAGAATAATTCCTATGATTTTTTTGCCAAAACCGGAGATTACTTAAAAACAGGCGATACAGGGTCTAATGTGTCGGATATAATTATTGCAATTAATACCAACGAATAATGAATAAGGCGTGTCTACCGCCTGCCCGCCCAGCTGGCAGTCTCACAGACAGAGGCGCGCAGAAAGCGCGACAATCGCTTCGCTAAATCGCGCGAACGGAGAGCGCGCCTCCAGAGCGAGACACGCATCTGGGCGGCCATGCGGTAGGCGTTCGTAAATTCGTACAAATTCGTTATTCGTTGATTTATATAAATATGGAAAAAGAAAAACAATTAGTTCTATGGTTTAAGGATTTAGAAATTAAAGACGTACCCTTAGCCGGAGGAAAAAATGCCGCTCTTGGAGAAATGTTTTCCAATTTAATGCCGCTTGGCGTAAACATTCCCAACGGTTTTGCTTTGACGGCATTTGCTTACAGATATTTTTTTGATAAAACCGGACTTGATAAAAAGATCAGAGAAATTTTGGCAGATATTAATACTCATGATATTAGAAATCTGCAGAAAAGAGGCGATCTTTGCCGAAAGGCAGTTATGGCGGCAACCTTTCCGGATGATTTAAAAGAAGTTATTTTGTCTAATTATCGCGAGTTGGAAAAAATGTATGGAAAAAAAGTTGATGTGGCGGTTCGATCTTCTGCTACGGCTGAAGATCTGCCGGACGCTTCATTTGCCGGACAGCAGGAAACTTATTTAAACGTTTCCGGCGACAAAATGCTTTTGGAATCCACAAAAAAGTGCATAGCTTCGCTTTTTACAGACAGGGCTATTTCATATAGAGCCGATAAAGGTTTCTCTCATTTTGATACCGCGCTTTCCGTGGGTGTTCAAAAAATGGTTCGCGCTGATATGGCTAGCAGCGGAGTTATTTTTACTCTGGATACGGAATCCGGTTTTAATAAAGTTGTTGTAATAAACAGCATTTATGGCTTGGGTGAATTGATTGTTCAGGGAAAGGTAATTCCGGACGAATTCATTGTTTTTAAGCCAACTTTTGAAAAGGGCTTTGAATCAATTATTGCGCAAGATATGGGCAAAAAGGATATTAAAATGATTTATGCCAGCAAGGGAACGAAGGTTGTGAAAGTTGATAAAAAAGATATAGAAAAGTTTTCTTTAACTAAAAAAGAAGTTTTGAAATACGCGGATTGGGCAGTGAAAATTGAAAAGCATTTTTCCGCGAAAAAAGGAAAATATCAGGCCATGGATATGGAGTGGGCTAAAGATGGAAAAACTGGAGAATTATTTATAGTGCAAGCCAGGCCCGAAACAATTTTTTCTTCTAAAAGCGGAAATGTTTACGAAGAATTCAAATTAAACAAGCCGGGGAAACTATTACTGGAAGGAATTGCCGTGGGCAAGAAAATTGGTTTTGGAAAAGTGAATATCATTAAAGACGCAAAAAATATCATTCAATTTAAAAAAGGCGAAGTGCTGGTGACGGAAATGACCGATCCGGATTGGGAGCCGATTATGAAGATCGCTTCTGCAATCGTTACTGATAAAGGAGGGCGCACTAGCCATGCCGCTATTGTTTCTAGAGAATTAGGCATTCCTTGCATAGTAGGTTCCGAAAAAGCTACAAAGGTTTTAAAGAAAGGAGTTGAAGTAACTGTTGATTGCGCTTCCAGTGAAGTCGGCAAAGTTTATGAAGGCAAGCTTCCATTTGAAGTAATAGAACACAAACTTGATAAGATTCCTAAAACTAAAACACAGGTGATGCTAAATATCGGTTCGCCGGACGAAGCGTTTAAAAATAGTTATTTGCCGGTTTCCGGAGTTGGTTTGGGAAGATTGGAATTTATAATTGCTTCTCATATAAAGATCCATCCAAATGCGCTAATTGATTATGAAAGTTTGAAGCAGGCGTCCACCGGAAACTCTCGAGGAATTAACGACCTCCGAGGTCCCCGCCTCCGAGGACCTAAAATTCCGGGGATTAATATCCGGGTCCTCGGAGGCGGGGGAAATGAGTTCCTCGGAGGTCAAAAGATTTCTGCTTCAGATATCCGGGAACTGAAAAGAGTCGTTAAAGAAATAGAAAAAATAACAGTTGGCTATAAAAAGAAAGCTGATTTTTACGTTGATGAATTGGCGGAAGGTATCGCTAAGATCGGAGCGGCTTTTTGGCCAAACAAAGTGATCATAAGATTTTCCGATTTTAAAACCAACGAATACAGCAAACTTATTGGCGGAGCGATGTACGAACCGCATGAAGAAAATCCGATGATCGGTTGGAGGGGAGCTTCAAGATATTATGATCCGAAGTTCAAAGAAGCTTTTGGTTTGGAGTGCAAAGCTCTTAAGAAAGTTCGCGAGAAAATGGGATTAACAAATGTGATACCAATGATTCCTTTTTGCCGAACTCCGAAGGAGGGACAAGAATGCGTTGATGTTATGAAGGCTAATGGCTTGGACAGGGCAAAAGATAAAGGCCTGAAAATTTATGTGATGTGTGAAATTCCTTCCAATATACTTTTAGCTGACGAGTTTTTAGAAATTTTTGACGGTATGTCCATTGGTTCCAACGATTTGACCCAGTTGGTTTTGGGTCTGGACAGGGATTCCGGAATTGTGACGCATATTGCCAATGAAAATAATGAAGCGGTCAAAAAAATGATCGCGGAAATAATCGCTAAGTGCATAAAGAAAGGAAAATATATCGGCATTTGCGGACAGGCTCCAAGCGATTATCCGGAATTTGCGGATTTCTTGGTTAAAAATGGAATTGAAAGTATTTCCTTGAATCCAGACACAGTTATAAAAAATATTTTGAGGATTGCGGAGAAAGAAGGAAAATAGAAAGTAAATTTTATTCATAAAATGCAATGCTTTATAAAAATAATAAAAATCCTAAGCAAGAGAGAGAGAGAGAGAGAGACAGAGAGAGAGAGAGAGAGAGAGAGAGAGAGAGA
>ERZ1292630.3475-Hain-H41-02um-R3-3475-length-13818-cov-7_pt1 | contig 13818 bp, 12 predicted proteins | sample MGYA00564408_ERZ1292630 | MGnify/ENA primary metagenome ERZ1292630 (study PRJEB36523, sample SAMEA6512641) | groundwater metagenome | collected 2019-01-08 | study: AquaDiva: Metagenomics assemblies of 32 groundwater samples | reverse complement strand
GCTTTGTACAACGTTATCAAGGCCGGTTAATGAATATTCATCCTTCATTATTACCTGCATTTCCAGGTTTGGGAACGCATGCAAGAGCACTTCAAGAAGGGATTAGAATACATGGCTGTACCGTACATTTTGTCACGGCGCAGTTAGATCACGGTCCGATTGTGATTCAGGCTGCTATTCCTGTCTTACCGTCAGATACTGAGGAAACGCTAGCAACCCGGGTTTTACAGCAGGAACACCGTATTTACCCTCAGGCCGTGCGCTGGTTTATGGAAGATCAGATCCGATTGAATGAGAATCGCGTTGAAGTGATAGATTCTAGTGTCAGTGAAATTGCGCTTTATTCGCCAGGATTACCCGAATGAAATTTCTACCACCGATTCTTCTGTTGTGGATACTCAGTTTTTCAGTATTTGCTGCGGATATACCGTCGCGCATTGAAATCAGTTACGCCGTCACAACGGATATCGGTCAAGGAGAAATTAAAGAAGTGATGGAAATCAAACATGTCAATGGCACACATAGTTATACGATTAACAGCGAAGCGCAAGCTACTGGTGTTTTTAAAATCATAGAACCCAATAGCATTGTGCGCCATAGCGAAGGAACCATTACTAAACAGGGACTACGACCCACTCGCGCTTATGAAAAACGTGGAAAAAAAGCGCCCAGTATGGCTATTTTTGATTGGGAAAAACATGTCATAACACTGCAACATAAAGGACAAGAGGAGCAAAAAAGATTACCCGAAGGCACTTTGGATCGCCTCAGCTTATCGTACAATTTTATGTTTGCCCCGCTCCCTAAGCAGTATGTGGAGAAACATGTTACCGATGGACGTGACCTGCAATTAGCGCACTATGCGGTATCTCAGGAAATGCTCCACACACCCATCGGTGAAATAGACACGATCGTACTAACCCGGCAAGAAAATAAAAATGCCAAAGTAAAAAGAAAACTATGGCTTGCGCCAAACAATCACATGCTGCCTGTTCGCATCGTATCCGTAGAAGAAAATGGCCGCGAAATCGAGAAAATAGTTACCGGAATCAACATTAGCTATAAAGCCGATCATTAAGCAGATCGGATAAAAAAATACGCATCATAGACAAACTTAATCAACGTTTATCCCAGTTGATCAAACACACGCCAGGAAATCAATGCAATTAACGCCTTTTCAGCTAGACTCAGCTATTGTTGCCCTAAGAACTGTACTTCCTTTGGAATATCCCGCCGACGGAATTCTACGGCACTTCTTCCGGGAAAACCCGCTGCTGGGTGGACAAGATCGCGCATTCATTGCAGAGACAGTCTTTGGCATATTACGCCACCGCTTTTTTCTTGAAAGCCTGACCGAACGCATCACGCCTCGCTCACTGGTTTTAGCCTATCTGGTAAAATTTAATGGCATGAATTTGCGTGAATTGACATTGCTTATCAGCGAATCCGAAACGAAATGGTTAGCAGAAATCAAAGCGATCAAATTAGAGACACTCCCGCTGGCGATTCAAGCAGAATTTCCGGAATGGCTGGTAGAGAAATTAAAACAATTCATGACGGATGCAGACATTCTCAACTTGGGATTTTCCTTACAAAAATCCGCATCGCTTGATCTGCGAGTGAATACTATTCTTGCAAAACGTAATCAAGTGCTTGAAACGCTCAGCCAGGAAGGCATTGAAGCACAGGAAACACCTTATTCCCCCTGCGGGATCCGGCTTACCGGAAAACCTGCGATCAATCGCCATGAACTCTTTTTGTCTGGAAAAATTGAAGTACAGGATGAAGGCAGTCAATTACTCGGATACTTGCTGGCGCCCAAGCGAGGGGAGATGGTTGTCGATTTCTGTGCCGGAGCAGGCGGCAAATCGCTGCTACTGGGTGCCTTGATGAATTCAAAAGGGCGTCTTTATGCTTTTGACATCTCAGAAAAAAGATTAAATAATCTAAAACCACGCTTCAAGCGTTCGGGTTTATCCAATCTGCATGCGCAACGCATTGCAAATGAGAACGACCTCAAAGTTAAACGACTGGCAGGAAAAATAGATCGGGTATTGGTGGATGCGCCATGCAGTGGTCTCGGAACATTGCGACGCAATCCGGATTTAAAATGGCGTCAGTCTTCACAGAGTATTGACGAGCTTAAAGCAAAACAAGCTGCCATTCTTTCCGCTGCCGCCAGCTTGCTCAAACCAGGAGGACGGCTGGTGTATGCAACATGCAGTTTCTTGCCGGAAGAAAATCAACAAGTAGTGCAAGAATTTCTAAACACACATCCACAATTCAGCCTGTTAAATTGCGCCGAGCTACTGGCACAGCAAAAGATTCCGCTGGATACCGGTGAATTCTTACAGCTATCCCCGCTGCTGCATCAAACTGACGGCTTCTTTGCTGCGGCTTTAACGCGCGGTGAAGTGACAAAACCGGAATAAAGAATTAAGCAATATGTTCTTTATTTTTACTGGTTGAATGCAACAAAACCGGCAGGATTATTAGCACGCAAACCAGCGTCAGAAACAATCCAACTGTCAAAAGCAAGCCCATACTGGCGGTACCCTGATGTGTCGAAAACACCAGGCTGCCGAACCCCACTAAAGTGGTTAGTGCGCTATAAAAAATGGCGCGCGCAGTACTAGTATGCAATAAATTCTCATAAACCGCGCCGGTGTTACGGCTTCTATGCACCATATGCAAGCTACTATCAATACCAATACCTAGTAATAGCGGCAAAGCAATAATATTGGCAAAATTGAACGGCAGCCCTAGCAAAACAGTGCAAGCACCTGTGAATAGAGCCGCCAATAAGAGTGGTATTAATACCAGCACTGCCGCTGAAACACTTCTGAGCATCATCCATAGTGTAATTATGACGCCCAGCAACGCCAGCGAGAAAGCATGAATAAACGCATCCACTACCGCCTCGCCCGCCTCCAGACTGATTACCGGTACACCGGTCGCAGTGGGTGCTATCTTTTGCACAGCATGAACAAATCTACGCAATGCGTCATTATCATTAATATTCTCTGACGGATACACGGCGATGCGATATACATCATCACTCGTATGCCAGTGCGAACTCACAGATGCCGGTAATGCCTCTTGCGTAAACGGTTGCGCTGCCAACGCCAATTGCAGCCGTTTAATAGAACCTGGCAACAGGCTGAGTAAATCGTGGTTAACCGCACGCAATAATTTCTCCCCTCCCTGGTCATTTTGTATCGTACGCTTATCCAGATCAGCCAGTAGATTCGACAGTGATGCACGCAACGCGCGGGCAGAAGCCTCAGAAGGATTCCCCGGCTTCTCGCTGATAAACCGGTCTAATGCAGTATTTAGTTTTTCCAGCGCCATTCGTTCCTCTGGAACCGTATGGTGGTCTGGAATTAGAAATGCTGTGGGGGAAAAAGAAATAGGGCCGAGCGTCATCGCCATTTCCTCAATCAACAGGCTTTTTTCTTCCTGTCCTTGAGGTACCAGATCAAGCAAACTGACTACCTTTTCTATTTCCGGCAATGCTCTAAGTCGTTGCACAACCTGTACCGTTTCCTGGGCATTATCAACTAAAATATTGATATGCCAAGGTGAGTCTTCCGTGTTTCTCAATAATTCCTGCAGAGTCTGAACTGATTCCGCACGTGGGTTATTCAGATTCAATAAATTATAATCGAATTTGATGTGCGGCAAAGCCATGACAGAAGCGAGAATTGCGATGATTGTTACACTGTATACCAATTTACGCGCGTGTCTTGGTAGGTCCAGAACCTTATTGATTGATTGAATCGAAGCTGATGACTTTCTGACTGGGGTGGGGAAATACCTTTGTAAGGCAGGGATCATCGTCATGGTAACCAGAAAACTGATCAGCATTCCTGTTCCTGATATCAGACCCAATTCTGCAACGCCTTCATAAGCCGTTGGCATGAAGGCATAGAACCCAATCGCAGTGGTTATTGCACAAATCAGTAGTGCCTGCCCCATATCGCCACCAGCTTTATATAACGCTTCTGAAACAGACTGTTCAGGCTTCCTGAGCTCTTCATGTCGCAACAAAAAGTGGATGGCGTAATCAACACCAAGGCCAATATATAAAACAGCAAATGCGATAGAAATTAGGTTTAAATGCCCCACGGCAGCAGTGGCAAATGCTGCGGTCAGCAATAAACCGAGAACCAGGCTCACAATCACTGTGACTATTGCTCCGGCAGAACGAAATGCAAAGAGTAATACCATCGCCACCAGCACTAGCGCTAATACTCCAGCATCCTGGGCACCGTGCATTGCACTGAGGAGTTCATCGTGAGCAAGTGCAACTTCGCCCGTAATGCGCAACTTCTCAACAGCGTTCGGAGTAAATCCCATATCCCGCGCAGCAATGCGAATTGCATTGATCGGCTCTTCAGCAGCAAATATTTGAGAATAGTCGAGCTTAGGCTGCACTATGATTAATTCTTGATAAGTTTCTTTCTGTGCTTCGCCACCCAGTAATGCTTGCCAGGATAACGCACGAGATTGACCAGCAAGCCGTGCATCCAGTGTTGCACTGACCCCATTAAATACAGGCTCCAGCTCTAACTGACGCCCCGCGTGCAACTCATCGACAGCTTCCGTGAGAACAGAAAAAAATGTATAGAGCGTGGGACTTTCTGCTATGCGCGCAATCAGCGGTTGTGCTGCGGCTAAATAATCGGTAATGCGGCCCAATTCTGACAGGCTCTTGAAAAAGAGGCCATTCTGCTCAAAAAAAGGTTCTCCCGTTAGATAATACGTATTGGAAAATTGCGTGCTATCTTTTTGCAGATAGTTGGTAAAGTGTTTTGCAGCCTGATGTGCTTGTTCAGGTGTCGGCGCATTCAGTACCAGCAAAAACGTATCTTCATACTGGGAAAATGATTTTTTATAACGGATATGATTGGCGCGGAACGGAACATCCTCGGAGAGCATGTCCGTCGTATCGGTGTGAACGCCAAGATTATTAACTGTATAAACAGTGCTCAGCGTAGTCAATAACAATACGAGTAGAATAATCCAGATAGCATTCTGATAGGAGAACTCGGCCCAACGTGCAAAAATCCGGTAACTACTACTGTGTGAACTTTCCACGTTTAAGAAAACCTTCAGAAAAAAATGAAATCATCGAATGATTAATTCTACTGAGTCAGAACAATTTTTTCCTTAATCATATCAATCAATGCCTGGAAACCATCCCGTTGCAAAATAGCGCGATACTCCCCACGTTTTATTGCGAGATCACTCACACCATCAAACAGGATATTGGCAATACGCCAACGCCCGTCTGTTTGGTGTAATACATAATCAAAATTTACTGTACCGCCATCCGATTTAGTTAACCGGCTACGCACCAATACTTGTTCGCGCGGCAAGGCACGCTGCTCTACAATCTGGAACTGCTCTCCCTCATACTGATTAAACCGTCCCGCATAGGTAGCAATACTGAGCTTGCGAAATGTCTCAGCGATCAAATCTTGTTGTTCTTTGTCCAACTGCGACCAGTATGTTGCACCCAATATTGTTTTGATAATCAGATTAAGATCATGAGACTCATCAATTATTGGTTCCAGGAATTTGAATCGCCCTTCGTAACCCAATTTATCACCCTCGCGCATAACCTGAAGCAAGGAAGATTGTAATTTTTCTATAACCTGCTCTGGGTTCTCTGGTTCTGAATTGGGTGTACTCAACGCAACAGAAATTGGTAACAGCATCACCAATATCAGGCACCACTCAATCAGTTTAATTGTTCGTATTACTTTCATAGCGCCGGTCTTTCCAACAAGCGCGTTCCCCACGCCAGTACCGCAGTGCTGATGTCCAAGTCATGCCAAGGTACAACGTACCAATTACGGGCAGTGCTAGACTCCAAAGTGGAGAACGCTGATAATAAATTAAAGTTGGCATATAGGTAATAAACATAACCATCCATGCTAGCGTACTTACTATATATGCTTCCTGAGCAGGTAACAGCAAAAATGCTAGTGGTGCTGCCCAAAACATGGAAGTCATAATCAATGTGCAGCTGACAAGTAAAATAAATGAGTATCTTAATTGGGTAAAAGCAGTACGAGCCACCATTTCCCAAATCGGCTTTAAGTCTTGATAACCACGATGACTACGAGCCGCACGACTCAGTCCAATAAAAGTACGCAAACCTGAACGTTTGATGTGTGTTGCCAAAGTACAATCGTCAATCAGCGCATTGTGCAAATTGGCAAAAGCGCCAACTGAACGCAATGCTTGTGTTTCTACTAGAATACACCCGCCTGCAGCCGCAGCAACCCGTGATACCGGCTTATTTGCTAGCCCAAAAGGATACAACAACTTAAAGAAGAATATAAAAGCAGGCATCAATAAACACTCTATGAAATTTTTCATAGGGGGCTCAGCCATCAATGATACCAGCGCAAGATTTTCATTGCGCGCTTTTTGCTGTAATTCGATCACAATCCCTGGAGCCAGCTCAATATCGGCATCCAACAATAACGTGTAGGGTGTTCTGACCTCACGCAATCCCTGTTCAAGCGCCCATAATTTCCCGCTCCAACCAGCAGGTGGCGCTGTACCAGATAGCACAAGCGCACCACAGCGCTTAGCTTGTTCTGCAGTGTCATCCGCCGATTGATCATCAATCACAATGATACGCAAATTCTCGTTCTGTGCTCTCACACCATTAAGCGTATGCCGGATATACGACCCTTCGTTACGGGCTGGAATTAATACGGTAATATCACTCAGCGTCCCAGGGGAATCTACGATGCCTTGCGTTTCAATTTTCTCACGGACACTCCAAGGACGCCACGGTAACAGTATCAATGAGCACCAACACACAACACCGAACAAAGATAAATACAATACCAATTCCACCATTATTCGTACTTGTAGCAAATTCTATAAACCAGTATCAAAGCCTTATTGCTGTTTATTTGTTAATCAATGTCACCGGTATGTCGGAGAGCTTCTTGGGTATTTTATTTTCTTCGCTTGTCCATTTTGGAGTAGGCTCAGCCACCATAGGGCCTGTCGTTCTTGGCCCTCTCAGCGATGCTATTAGTGCTTTCCATGGACGCTGAAGCGTGTCTTCAACAGCTGTAGCTTCATAGCCGCAATGCGCCATACATTGGGCACATTTTGGATTATTGACAGTACCATATTTTTCCCACGGTGTATCATCAAGAAGTTCCTTGAAAGTCTTTGCGTAGCCTTCATCCGACAACAAGTAACAAGGTTTCTGCCATCCAAAAACATTTCGTGTTGGGTTACCCCATGGCGTACATTCATAATTCTGGTTTCCTGCCAGGTAATCCAGATAAAGTGCTGAATGATTTAGTCTCCATTTTCGCTTCAGCTTTTTGCCTAGTTCAAAAATACCACGAAACAATACCTTGGTATCCTGACTTTTTATAAAAACATCTTGTTGCGGCGCTTTCTCATAGCTGAATCCTGGCGCAATTGTTGCTGCTTCAACACCCAATTCCATCGCATAGTCCAAGAATTCAGACACATCCTGAGGCGTCTCGCCTTGAAACAACGTACAGTTTACCGTGACCCTAAATCCCTTCTCTAGTGCCAGCTTTATCGCTTCAACCGCGCGATCAAAAACCCCATCCTGACAAACTGAAGCATCATGCCGCTCTTTCATCCCGTCCAAATGGATCGAAAATGTTAGATAAGGTGATGGTGTATAATCATCTATCTTTTTCTTTAACAAAAGCGCATTTGTACATAAGTAAACATATTTCTTACGTTTGATTATGCCTGCAACAATTTGTGGCATTTCTTTATGTATCAATGGCTCACCACCTGGAATTGAAACCATCGGCGCGCCACATTCATCCACTGCCTGCATACATTCTTCGTAAGAAAGTCGCTGATCAAGAACATCTTCGGGGTGAGCGATTTTTCCACATCCAGCACAAGCCAGGTTACAACGAAACAATGGCTCCAGCATCAACACCAGCGGATATTTCTTAACCCCTTTTAACTTTTGCTTGATTAGATAACTGCCAACCGCAATCTGTTGACGTAAAGGAACTCCCATGAACAAACCTCCAAAAATACTTCAAAAACAAGTTAATGACGAATATTACATAGCAAAATAAATAATAAAATAAAGCACGTTAAAATTAATTAACTAAAATTTAATCTGGGAAACATTACTAAGTACGCAATCAGTCGGTTCTATAACACGAGACTCATCTTATGCTAAGGAATTTAAACACTATGGTAAAGATTCGCAACCAATGGATATGTTCAGCATCTATAAATCTATAATTACTGAAGCAGCTTTAAATCCAATCTTTATGATTAACTATAGAACAGGACACTTCCTATGGCAAATATTTTTAATCAGCTAAAGCAAACAAACAACATCAGTATCGCGAATCAAGCAAATACCCTACTCATTAGAAATTTCGTATGTATCAATAAAAATACACCAAGAGCCGAAAGCTCCTGATGTATTAAATAATCAAGCTGCTCTTAGTTCTTTAGAAATCGACACCTAATGCACGGAGCGTTTTCTTGGTGATTTTACCTGCTGGAATGCCATTTTGTTTCTGGAAGCTTTCGATTGCATTTACTGTTTTGGCGCCACTGACACCATCAACCGGACCAGGATTAAACCCAGCATTTACCAGAGCCTGTTGAACTTTACGCATTATTGCAGGCGTTACTGTTACAACGTCGTCTCCATCATCAATTACCGGCGCTGCTGAGCTAGATCCAAGACTTTCGATACTTGTTACTTCCTCAAGGCTAGTTACCGGCTCAGCTGGTGCTGGTGCTGGTGCCGGTGCTGGTGCCGGTGCTGGTGCCGGTTCTGCTGGTGCTGCCGGTGCTGCTGCAGCAGCACCATCCTTAGGAATTGGTTTTTTCTCAAAAATCGGTTTACACCCGAATAACAGTCCCGCCGATAATAACAGAACGGCACAAGCTTTTAATGTACTGATTCTATTAGATTCCATTGCTACCCTCCTAAATAAAGATAAATTTGTGAAAAGTCGTTACTATGCACGAAGCCCACTTTAACGACAAATTTAATTAACTCCATTGCCCTTACTCAATTAGCCCACAAAGCTATAGAAATACTTTTAATTTTATTTATAGTGTCATGGACTAACTTATAATGTTGCGGTGTGAACTATCACATTTTTCTGACCATAACGCAATCTGAATAAGTTAATTAATGATAGGCTTAACGCCACATAAAAAAGATTTACGTCTGATTGGCGGTGGACACAGCCATATCGCCGTTATCAAAAAATTGGGAATGCGCCCAATCCCTGGTATCAGAGTCACACTCATCAGCAATAATACACTCACACCTTATTCAGGTATGTTGCCTGGATTGATTGCTGGACATTATACTTTTGAAGATTGTCACATTGATTTACGGAAACTGTGTCAGTGGGCTGGCGTGCAGTTTGTTTGCAGTGAAGTTCAACGTATCGATCCAATTGCAAGGCAGATATACTGCCATCAATACCCATCCTTGCGGTACGATTTATTGTCTATCAATGTTGGGTCTCAACCCGCACTCACTGAAATCAAAAACGCCACGGTACATGGCCACCCCATTAAACCGATCAAACAATTTTTGCAGAATTGGCGCCAGTGGCTCGAATCAGCACAAGCATCCCGTCAACCAAAGCGAGTTGTCGTAATCGGTGGCGGGGCCGCGGGTGTAGAAATACTACTGGCTATGCACTATAAGCTCTGCAACACGACTGCTATTCACGCTGACTTTACTCTGGTTTGCGCTGATCAAAATGTCCTCAGTGCACACAATGAACGCGTGCAGGAATTTATTAAACATCACTTGCAAACGTTAGGTATCCGCATCATCTTTGGAAAACATGTCATTTCCGTTACTGAGCACCAACTGGCTTTAAGTGATGATACAACGCTGAATTACGATTTTTCCGCCTGGGCCATACATGCTAGTGCACAGCCTTGGCTAGCAGAAAGCGGGCTTGAGTGCGACGGACAAGGCTTCATTCAAGTTGATCAGCACCTTCGCAGTATTTCGCATCCGGATATATTTGCTGCTGGCGACAGCGCCGCTTTCATGCCTATGCCATTACCCAAAGCGGGCGTTTATGCTGTCCGCCAAGGCCCGATCCTGGCAAAAAATATTGTCGCTCAGCTCGAGAATCGACAGCTTTTGCCTTTTAAACCGCAACGAAGCTTTTTAAGCCTAATAACGACAGGAGAACGTTACGCGATCGCTTCTCGGGGCGCACTATTTGCGCGCGGAAAGTGGGTTTGGGTTTGGAAGAATCACATTGATCGCGCATTTATGGCACGTTTCAATCCGCAACCTATGGCTAACACCGATAACTCAAGCGATGCCAACGAGTCTATGCGATGCGGTGGTTGTGGCGCAAAAGTAAGCAGCAATATATTACAGAATGTTTTGTCTCAACTGCACATCCAACCGCATCCGGATATCACCAGTGGCCCGGGGGATGATGCCGCGATTATTAATATACGCGCCAATACTCGATGGTTACAATCCGTTGATTTCTTTAGAAGCTTCATCGACGATCCCTATTTGCTGGGTCGTGTCGCCGCAATTCATAGCTTAGGAGATATTTATGCGATGGGTGGAATTCCTCATTCTGCATTGGTAACTGCAGTTATCCCCTATGGCAGCGATCCTATTATGCAAGAAACATTATTGCATTTGATGCGAGGTGTATTAGAAACCTTGAAGACTGAAAACACTGCGTTGATTGGTGGACACAGTGGCGAAGGACCCGAAATAGCTATCGGGCTAACTGTTAACGGAACACTCTCATCAAGTGAAGCTCTGACAAAATCTGGATTAACTCCCGGCGATAGTTTAATTCTCACCAAACCTATCGGCAGCGGTGTTTTACTTGCAGCTAACATGGCTGCACGCTGCAAGGGTTTATGGCTTGATCAGGCATTGGCCTATATGTTGCAAAGTAGCCTGGCCGCGGCAACCATCTTACGTTCTTGTGCAGCGCGCAGTTGTACCGATGTAACAGGATTTGGCCTACTCGGACATTTACAGGAGATGCTACTAGCTTCTCGATGCAGCGCCTCCCTATCAATAAACGCCATTCCAATCATGGAAGGCGCACAACAGTGCAGCCTACAAAGCATTCAAAGCACACTCTATGCCGCCAATAAACAAGCCAGCCGATGTCAAGATTACACTGGGCAACACCCAAGCTATCCTCTACTCTTTGATCCGCAAACTGCGGGGGGATTACTAGCTGGAATACCCGCCGAGCGTACCGATGAATGTCTTCATGCGCTTTCCACTGCTGGCTATACTTCAGCGCAAATTGGCTGTGTCACGCCATATAATACTAATTCACTTATTACATTAATAGATCACTAATTGGCCTTGCGCCTTGCATACGATGTGGGTTGATTAATCCAATAAAAATTCGATTCTGGCTATCGGTGTTAGAACTTTGGGCTTGTCTTGCACTTCATCGTTGAAAGATGGCAAGACTGTCTCAAGGAACGGGGTTATTGAATTCGTCGATCCACTGGTATTAGTGAATCCTCGGTTGCGGATCACTTTCTTCAAGCTGAATGAAGATGCTCGTGGATTAAACTCAAATATGAGTGTATTCGTGAAAGCAAAGACAAGGCTTGTGTTAAATGATGAAAATGGATTCCTTCTGGCACTTAAATCTGTATACAGCGAGCTGACAACAATTATCAGTGCCTGCCCATTAAAATAGGCAGTTGCATGAATGGCTTCGAGCGGTTGCGGCAAACCATCTACTGCAGGAATTCCTGAATATCCGATCGCGGTCGCATTATCGATGCATACATCATGATTATTATTATTAAAGCGAGGAATACCGCCAGTTAAGCTTAATCGATAGATACCATCCCCAGCATCTTGTATGATTTCAAATTTGCTCTGTACTGGTGTACCTTTGGGCGTAGGGTCATTTGTATCTACAGCATTTAGACACTCAAACCCGTTATATACAATACTTGTCCCAAAAACATTGCTTTGAAATAAGAAAGAAAATAATGCTAATGCCAGCACCTTCATTAATTTCATAGTAGCCCCTCGCTTTGAAAACTGAAGCAGATTCGACTAAGCATTAAGTAAAATATTCAATTTTTAATCAGAGATGTATCCTTATTGATAAATTCTCGGTATTCGCAATACAATTAAATATAAAAGCAGATGCTAATTTACGCGCTAGAAATATATGGACTCGATCATATCTTGCTGTGCAACGTGGCAAAAGTATCGCCCACATATTTGATTTGTTCTGGAGTATGCGCGGCATTTACACTGCATCGTACGAGCGATTTGCCTTCCGGTGCAGCTGGCGGCAGAATCAAATTCACATAAATATTATGTTCGAGCAAGCTTTGCCAAAGCTGGAGCGCCTGTTGCGGCGTATCAAGAACGGCGGCAATTACTGGTCCTGGATCAGGACCTAGCAGGTAGCCGGTTTCCTTGAGCTGTGAATAAAGCTGCGTACAATTGGCCCACAGTTGTTTGCGCAGATCACTTCCTTTGCTTAGTAGAACCAATGCTGCACGCGTTGAAGCAATCGTTGCGGGTGACGGTGACGCTGTAAAAATATAGGGATGACTGATATAGCGCAATTGCTCAAGTTGCGGATGATTGCTCACACAAAATCCACCGATACTACAAAGGCTTTTGCTAAAGGTTCCGGTAATAAAATCGACTTCTTTTAACAACCCCGTTTTTTCCACGAGACCCTGACCAGTTTCACCCAATACACCCAATGAATGTGCTTCATCAAGAAGCAGAATACAATTATATGCATTCTTTAATTTAACTATCTCAGCTAAAGGCGCTTGATCACCAAGCATACTATAGATCCCCTCAGCAATAATCAGCGTTGTTTCAACACGATCACCCAATCGACGCAGTCGTTTTTCCATGTCAACCATATCATTATGCTTAAAGCGAATGATATCTGCGCCACTGAGGATGCAGCCGTCATAGATACTTGCATGAGAATCTCCATCAATCAATACAGTATCTCCAGGACCTACTAGACCTGAAATAGTACCTAAATTAGCTTGATAACCAGTAGTAAAAACAATGCCGGAGCTACATTGATAAAATTCAGCGAATTCTCTTTCCAAGGCACGGTGACCAAAATAACTGCCATTAGCCATCCGAGAACCTGTGGTCCCCGTACCCTCTTTGTCAATTGCCTCATGCGCTGCGCGTATACATTCCGGTGCAAAGGTTAAGCCTAAATAATTGTTAGTGCCAAGCAGCAGCACACGGCGATCTCCAATCCTAGCTTCCGTCGCCGAATAAACTTCCTCAATCGGAATACCAAAAGCACCCACGCCATTCGGCAGAAGTGATTTTCTTGCAACTGCTGCTGCATCTAATTTCTCAAGTAAATTCATTATGAGGCAGATTTTATTTTATGTACTAAGTCAGCCAATTCTCGTACAGTGTGAATATCTGTTAGTGCATTAATGGGAATTGAAACATCAAAAGTGTCTTCAATTTCCATTATAAGATTAAGTAGTTTAATAGAATCAATCGATAGCTGACTAATCATGTTCGTTTCAGGAGTAATCTGAGCATCAGAATTGGTTAAACCACTTAGTCGATCACAGAGTAATTGCATGATCTCATCGTAATTACTTTCAGTCATAGGTTAGTTCAGAGTAGTTAAATTTTAAAGCTAGATTACTTCAGATAAAACGTCTTGTAAACGAATACTCGGCTGCCACGCCGGCAGAACGCGGGTCAATGGCGCATTATCACATACCCTGTCGCTATGTTGTAACTCATTAACCTTT
>ERZ1292630.2981-Hain-H41-02um-R3-2981-length-15279-cov-6_pt2 | contig 13820 bp, 5 predicted proteins | sample MGYA00564408_ERZ1292630 | MGnify/ENA primary metagenome ERZ1292630 (study PRJEB36523, sample SAMEA6512641) | groundwater metagenome | collected 2019-01-08 | study: AquaDiva: Metagenomics assemblies of 32 groundwater samples | reverse complement strand
GCCGGAGATGGATGGAACCGCGAGCGAGCGAAGCGATTTTTGGCGTACTTCCCCTTATTTTGGACTCAAAACATGCAATGTTTGGTCAGAAAAATATCTTGCGTTCGGTCTTCCCCTCTATTTCGGATTCGAGTTAATCGCGAATACGAAATTAAGCAAAACGCATTGTTGCGTTTTTTCGATTTTTTTCGGTTAGGGAAACAACTAGAACAGCCAAAATTTGTTTTCGTGGTTGCGCAACGTACCGGTGTCCGTTTTCAACGAACCTAATTTCCTTTTAAGAGGGAGCCTTCAACACGGCGACCGCAGCTCTGATCGATAAATGAGGCCGCGCGGAGCACTGCCATGGTTCTTCAATTCGTGCCGGGAGGCAAATGGGGTGACGTTTTTTGTATCTGGCATTTCGGGACCCCGCCGCCAAAGTCTCTGCAAACGTGAGCGATGCCGAAAACAATGCTTTACTTTTAATGATACGCGCACAGATACTGTGCGTCGCATAACTTCCGTTTCCCCGCGCTAGCAAGCGGCAGCAGGGTGGATCGCGCACACCGACCGAATGGGCTGCGGAGCGTCCAGCGATGGAACAGGACACGACGATGACGCGGACCGGCGCCGGCACCGGTCTCCACGGTCCACCGTCGCTGAGCAGGGCACGGTGGCCGCTCGTTCGTCACGGTCGTCAACGGCGACGACGTCGAGCCGAGGCGGACCTGCTGCACCGAGCCGGCCCTACGCGCTCGCCGCCCCAGTAAGCAGCACTCCGTCCGCCCCGACCGCTGGAGTGGGGGTGACGTCGCCGCCTCCCGCGCCGTCGCCGTGGTCGCCGTCCGACACGTCACTGGTCGCCGATGGGCACCGCGCTCCTCCCTCACCCGTCAAACTGTAGATCAGACCTCTTGGACTACGCTTCTTGACGTCGCGTTGTTGGTCACCGCCGTGGTGGCTCCTCCATCTCTCTCTACTCAACGTGTCCCAGATATTTACGCCCGTCGGCCCTCCCCGCGTTCGTGATGCGCTCCGACTCGCCGTATCCGCTACCGTCTTTCGGTCTCGTTTTTTTCAGTTCATCCCCCCCCCTGCCCCCTCCGCAAACACACAAATGGATGCACACACACCATTGGAGGCCCGGTACTTCCTTCCTTCCTTCCTTCCTTTCCCCGACCCGTCGGTGGGTTGTATCTCCGTGGCACTACGTGCGCTCAAAACACCTCCAAGCTACCCCTCAGTACGTGCAAACACAATTGGGTGTCGTGTCGTCGCCCGAAGACCCGTCGCATCGCGCCGACAGCACCATCCTTGAGGGTGGCAGTTGTACAATTGTCCTCCCTTTTCCCTGGGAACCGCGAGAGAGTTGTCCTCCCCTTTCCCCTCCGTTCCCTGGTTAACTCGACTCCCTCTCGTATTTTCCCTCTCTCCATTTTTAAAGAGTGACCGCTATCATGGCAATGGCTTTTCGTTTCGCCGATCGCCTTCAGTGCCTCATGCGCGCCGCCTCGAAGTCGCTGCGGTTCATGGACGGCGGTTCGCTGGCCAAATGCGTCGCGGCTGTGCCGCAGCTCTCCGACACGCCGCAGTTCCTGCCGCCCCGCGATATCGTGAGCTACGTCGTGGATACCCTCCCCGACATGGACGCCATTGACATGTCCCGTGCGCTCTGCGGCCTCACGGAGCTGCAAGCCGCCGATGGCCCAACGGTTGACCACCTCCTAAAGCACTTGCTGCGGTCGGGGAACCCCGACCCCGGAAGTAACAACCCCCCGTTCAACGTGGGGCTCACGACCTCAGAGCCAACGCCACCGCCGCTGGGACTAGGTACCACGGGGTCGACCGCCACGCTGCCGATGGAGGCCCTTGACAACGTCACGCGCGCCTTGAGCCAACTAGGCGACGCCGGCCGATACCAGCAGTTCGCCGTTCAACTATTGATGGCGTCGTCGGCCTCCGCTTCGTTCCCGCCGCGACCACTAGCCAACGTGGATGGGACGCCGGGGCCCTCCTTTCCATCGGATTGCACGCCGCAGGCCGTTGCTGAGCTGCTGACGCATTTCCGGCCGGCCTTTCCGATTCCGCTGCCCCTAGCGACCAGCGCTCTCCCATACCTCGCGCAGATGACCGCCGAGCAGCTCGTCATCGCGTCGCCCAGCCTTCTCGGCGCATTACCAGATTCCGACGAGGGACGCTCCATTCTAATCCAGTGCTGCCACGCCATGTCGGATCGGCTGTTGCTCCGAAGCAACGAAGTCCTGTCTCAGCTCACGCCCGCGGGGGCCTCACGCCTGTTGATGCTGCTAACCCACGGCGAGAACGTCGCAAGTGCCGTCGCCGCGATGGGTGCCGCGTCGAGAGGTACAACGACGACGCTACTGGCCGTGCCGCATCTCATCGTCTTCTGCGTCAAGCAGGTGCACTTGCTGGGCGCAGAGGACACTGTTCGCATCCTTCACGCGATCGCTCGAAACGGCGAGCCGCGCAGCGACCAGGTGAGCGACCTCGTGATGAAGCCGTTACTCGGAAGGCAGGCGGCGACCTTGATGAACCTGCGCGCGGCGCATATTTCAATGCTACTCGCGGCGCTCGCGCACCTTCGCCTCGAGCAGCATGCATTGGCCCGGCAGGCGGTGAAGCGAGTCGCACAGGTCGTCGACGCCTTCACGGGCGCCGAATGGCTGCAGCTGTTGCGGGTGCTCCATGCGCAGTACTTTTACGGCAGCTTGCAAGTCGCCGCCGCGAAGGCGAACCGCCGTGGGCCCCTATCGCCGCTGCCCCTATCGTCTTCTTCCACGCCGCAGGCGAGGGTCTCCCAACATCTCCTCGACTGCATGGAGCACTTCCGCGCCAATCCCATGGTGCCCCCTGCGTTGGCCGCCGACGTATTTTCCCGCGTGCTCGGCCCCGTCATGGTCGACCCGCGAAGTGCGACGGGTGCGAGGTTGACGCTGAACAACATTGTGGTGCCCACCGTGGGGGCGTCCCTGTTGGCCCCCTCAAGCGGCGCGCCCGCCATCGACCAGTCGCAAGGAGATGCGGCGTTGGAAGGCCAACTGGGCGGTCGGGCTCCTCCGTGCGGCTTCCTGGCGTCCTCGCACGCACTTATGATGGCGGACGGCGTGAGCAGCAGCGGTGCGAGGACGGAGCCGTCAGCGCCGCCCGTGAACGGCAATGCCAGCAGCAACATCAGCATCACACCACAACATCCAGTTGACCCTCTGGGGGGTGGTGATTTGGCCCCCCGGTCTTCCTTTCCGAACGGCTCCTCAACTACGCCCAGCGGGTCGACGTTCGTCGACGGCATGGAGATACGCCGCGTCGAGGTGCCCTTGCACAAGGTCCGGTTCCTCGCCACGTTCACTCCCTTGTGGGCCGATCTCACCGAACATGTGAAGCCGTACTCTTCCGGCGTATTGGACATGTGCGCGGTTCTATTACTCTCGAGTGCGGATCTAAGCCGCGACGCCTTTGTAGCGCTCGTGCGAGTCCTGCCGACGCTGAATGTGCCCCCGGCATTGGCGGCTCGCTTTGACGCGCTGATGGTGTACGGCTGCCGCCAGGTCATCGCGCGGGAATCGACGGGGCTCGCGGCCTTCACGTCGGCGCAAGCAACCGTGTTTCTCACAGCCGTTGGGTACATGTCCAATGCTTGCCGCAGCCAGGGAAGCCTTGGCATTGTGCGGGAAGCTGCCCTGGACGTTCAACGGAGACTTCTGGCGACGATGGCATCGGGTCCCAATCCGTTCGGAGCAGCTTCTGCCGCATCAACAACGACGACGACGTCCTCCTCGGCTCGCGGCGACAGCGCCCAAGGAACAACCGCCGCGGGGGCGCTGATGTCCCCGGCGCAAATCGCCTCGTCCATCAGCGCCTTGGTTCATGTCTTCGGCCTGCGCTTGGCGGAGCACCTACCCACAGTGATGGCGGCGGTGGAGGTGGCCGTGGTCGCATTATTGCCCAATCTCGTCGCTGAGCGCCTCGCGGAAGTGGCAAATTCCATGGTCTTGCTCGGCAGCAAAGACCTTGCCGTTGCCAACGCGACGATCGAGCGCCTGACGTACCTGGGCGACCTGGACGTGGCGCTCGGGAGGCTGGATAGTCAGCATGCGTTCTTGTGGCTGGAGGCGGTGACGCACGCGCTGGTGACGATGCGGGACGTGGCTCAACGCCGCGACGGTCAGTTGTCTATGACGGCGGTCGATCAGCAATTTGCCCGGTCCGGGGTCGGCGTCGTGAGTCTCTGTCTGCGCATCGCGTCCCAGTCGCAAGCCCTCACGATTCAGCAGCTCCACAAGACGCTGGAATGTGTCGATGCCATGTCGGCCGTGCTTCCCGCGCATGTCTACGACGCGTTCGCCGATCGGCTGCGTTCCCCTTGGGGCCAGCAGCTGACGCCCCGGGGCTGCACGAAGCTGTTTGAATCCGCGGCGCGAGCCCTGCATCGAAGCGCCTCGCGGAGTGCCGCGGACGCGCAGTCAGGCGGCGGCACATCATCCCCTGCGACGATCGTCCTCGTAGGCCATGCGAGCCTGCACCGGTTGCTGAGTGTCGTCGCGCGCCGCGGCGTCGAACTGGTCGACGACGTGTCACCCAAGGAGAGAGAGAGCCTCTTCCAGACGTTCGCCTGGCTGACGCCATTACTGTCCGAACAGTTCCGGCGATGCCAGCACGATGTGCGCACCGCCGCGGACGGTCAGTCGAAGTACCCCTCCGCCATCGTGCCCAATCCCGTGGCGATCGCGGAAGCATGCCATTCGTGTGTGACCGACGTGACGAGCTTCCGCGATGCCCTCACGGCTGCGGCTACGCGATCGTTATCGCCCGCTTACACCGGCGTCACGAACCATGATCAACCTCCAGTTGACCAGCCCCTTCCCCTCGAATCACGAGGAGACGACCGCCGCGTGCCACCCCCGACGACTCCATCGGCGGCATTCAACAACCACCACTCATTGCCACCCACTGACGTCGTCTCGCGCCGCGCACCATCGGACCCAAACGCCGCCGAGCGCTCCAGCGGCACGTTGCTGGACGCCGTCATCAATGAGATCGTATCAACGAGCGCGGCCGCCGCGGACCCCACACCCGCCGTCCCCTCTCCTCCTCGCCATCCTCTGCCGGGGGACCTCTCCGCCGTGACGGATGGCCGACGTGTCGACGGGCATAAGGGCATGCCGCCAGTCCGCCCCGCCGCATCGGGGGGAGGGGTGGGGGTGTCAGGAGGTGACGTGCAAACCAGCCTTGAGTGGCAGAGGTGGGCGGTGCACCAGCAGCCCCTTCCGATCGTGGCGGAGCGGCAGCAACGGAACTCCGCCTGCCATCCGTCAGCACCTCCGTCCAACGTCGGACGAACATGGCAAGAAGGCGAGCAGACGCAGCAGCACTGGGCCGGGCACGTCGTTCAGCCGAGTCGGAGTGATGGTGTGTCAATTCCCGCTGCGTCAACGATGACGGCAGCAAAGTCCCCATCGGCACTCGCATCACAGCGGCCGGCACCACCGCAGAGCCTCGTCGCGGCTGAGCAGCAGGACGATCCGCCCCCGCTGCCGTTTGACGACGACGACGAGATGACGGCGCCCCTTGCGGCCGCTCAGCCTCAGCTATCAACGGTTCCACGGCCAACGTCTGAATCGACAAAGAAGGAAGTCCCCGCGCCCATGCCCTCAGCGGCCACTCCCGCCCCGATGTCTTCCCCGGCCGTGAACGCCTCGTCGTGGACTTTCTTCAGCGCAACGGAGGCTTATCCACCGGCGTTTGCCACGAATGCAGCAGCGCCTTCCGCTTCGTCACCACCTTCGATCGGCGTGCGGACCGCGCAGAGGCCAAGCCCTCCTCAAGCACCCATCGCACGGGCACCGCCTTCGGCCAGTCACGACCGGACCCCGCCGTCAACAGGACAGGGCCCCGCCGTCAACATCACAATGGCCCCCGCTACGTGGCAGCACGCCCCTCCCGCCGCCGCTGCCCTCCCGTTCATGCCAGCCTTTCCTTCATCGCACACAACGCCTGCCTTCAACCATGATCCATTTCCGGCGCCGCTCGGAGGTCCTGGAAGCCCTACGCCACTCCACCGCGACCCGGCGGCCATGGGCAACCCGGCCGCCGTCGACTTACTCCTCGCGTCCGCGACCGTGCAACATCACGGCTATCTGCATTCCGCTGCAAACGACGACCAACAGCAAGCAGCACTACAGCATGGACAGTTCCCCCCACCAACGAGCCATCAGCACACCGCCTCCGGCGTCGCCTTCGCGGCGTACACGTCCAACGGCGCGTCTTTTGACCGGACTGTCATCGCACCACGCGCTGAGTCGTTTCATGGCTCTTCCGGTCAGCCTACTCAGGTCGAAGCCTACTTTGAGAAGTTCCGAATCGCCGACCAGGCGACGCACGATTCGCTGCCACGGCAGGACGCGGCGGCGCCGTCCCCCACCGCGGCGGGTCCCCCCGTTCAAGCGGCGACCTTACGCTCCTCGCACATCGTCGCGTCGCGGCATGACCGCAACCTGCGCTACATGGCTCCCACCACCGGGGCACCGATGACCCCTCCGCCACACGGGGCGAATTCGCGTCCGCAACAGGTGGCCACACACGCCGCCAGCAGGGCGGATCCGCAGCATCCGATGCACCATGTCCAACATGGACACCACGCTGCGGCTGGGCACCACGCTGCGGCTGGGCACCACGCTGCGGCTGGGCACCACGCTGCGGCTGGACATCGCGACTCACTGCATCCCCCGAGTCCACAAGAGATGGCGGTTACACCACGCCCGACCACCCATGCTGGCAGGGGCGCGTCGGCGACCGCACCCGCGGCGGACGACTTTGACGTCGAGTCGCTCCTCGCTATGGCGCCCCCGGAAGTTTTATTGCAGCCCCCCACCCCAACGGTCAACAGCGGTTCCCACCCTGTCGTAAATTCATCGTCCTCTGGCGCGGCGAAAGCTCCCCCTGGGGCACCTCGGCCGCCAAAGCAACCACCTGCGCTGCGAGCTTCGATGATGGTGACGTCGCCTGCCCAGGGCGAGTCGGTCGTACTCTTCTAGATGTAGATGTACCCCTCATTGCTCAAGTGCAAAAAAAAACGCACGAGTCCTGTCAGGGAGGCGAAGGTGCGCGGTGTGTGTGTGTGTGTCCCTGTCAGGGGGGCTGTGGTCCCTGAGGCAGGGGGCTGTGCTCATTCCGTCTCCCCTCATAGGCGCGGCGCAATTCGCTAGATCGACAGCGTCAGAGATGGACCCCTCTGGCTTAGAGTTGGGGTGCACGTTCGCTGCGTGACAAGGGACGAACGATGCGTGTTGGGCGAAGCCTCCCAATCCCAGGGGCTTCTTGCTAGCGAAATTCACGTGCAGAACAGGGCAAGGGCCGGCAGGGGGGAAGTGCGGACGTACCGATCGATTATGCGAGATACGACCGCGTTGTTGTTTGTTCCCTCGTTGTCATTTCACCATTCCGGATGCAAGCGCGGAGAAATACACGACAATCAAAATGGGGAGCAGCAGACTGTGGTTCCTTCTTCGCGCGCGAACGAGATTACCTTGCCGTGCATCCGTTCTGGGGCCTCCTCCTCGAATCTGTCCGCCGCAAGGGACGAGGAGCCACGCGCCCTGGGGCGAGGGTGGTGGTGGTGGCTCGCATGAGTACTCACAGTACGTACCGGGAGGCGGAGATGTGATGGTCGTCGTCCTGCGAAGGGAGCGGCTCTCCCCGATGTGCGTCGCGCCACAACGTGGGCATGTCGACGTTGCGTCGCAGAGTGGAGTGTCAATCGCAGCCGCCCCGCCGGCGCCCTCGACGCCATGCCTGCCCCCGCTGCCGCCGATCAATGCGCCGCGCAACGCGATCCCGCCTGCAACGGAGAAGCGAACCACGACGGCTCCGTCGGTGCGGGCCCATGCCGACAAGCCGCAGTCGGCGTCGCTCCCTCCCCCTAAGCCGTGGATCGCGCCGAAGGTGGAGACGATCGTCATTGACCGGTCGCGAGAAGCGGCCACAGCCCTGGCAGCCACCATGGCGAATGCTGCGGATATCCTACGACACACCGACGACATTATTGGTGCGTTGCGCGTTCATGTATGTTCCGGACCGTGTCCGATCGAATCGCTGCCAGAGGCATTGCGAGGACGTCTCATCGGACAGCAGTACGCCGCGGCCGGCAGCGGCCAATCCGGTGCCGGAGTCGAAACGGGCGCGACGGCAGCCGAGCGTCTTGCAAAAGTGCTGCAACCCACCGGCGTGCTTGTCGTCGACTTGAAGCGAGGGACGGTGAAAATTCGCCCCGGTGTGGAAGCGATTGCCTCCAAGGTGCAGCACTACCTCGCGACGACGTCGGGGAACAAAGCGGTCTCATTCGGCGCGATCCTTCAAGGTAGCTCTGGCTGCTTGCTTCCACAGGAAGCAGCGTTCGTTCGGTCAGAGTGTGGCGGCCTCGCTCGCGTGCTGTCGCTCTTCCACACTGTGCTGCCGTTGACGCCGAATCGTGATGCCGTCGAAAAGGTCAACGCATTCATCCCTCCCCCCGGTAGCCCGCGCGGCCGCGTGCTCGGTCTCGGACAGGGCGGAAACGCCAACCGCCCACCGCGGTCGACGGAGCCGCAACCGGCCGTGGAGGCGAAAGCGCGGTCAGAATCGGGTCAGACGTGGGCTGCCGCACGATCACCGAGCGGGGCGGCGGTGGCGGCAGCACCCCCGCACCTGGAGATTGATGGTCGTCACTATTTCAACTCAGGGAGATCCAAGAGCGCTGTTGTGGAATCTGTGTTCGCAGAGGCCGACGACGAGACCGAGCAGTGGCCGAGGAAGAGCAACGTTGGACCGCGGCCGGATCGGGCAGCGCTCGTACGAGAGGCACTCTCAACGTTTCGTGCCGCCGTTGCGGCGGCTCTTGCGGCAACCGATAGCGACGACGGGCCGAGTGAATGGTCCGAAGTGTTTTTCTTGCTTCCTCGCAAAACGATGACGGTCCCGACGACATCTCCTCACGGCGGCGCTGCCGACGCCCTCGTTGATGTCATCCACCTGACGTTGCAGCGCGAATGGTCGGTGGGGGCCGCGGCCGGTAGCGGCGGTCGCGACCTCCGGGTGCCCGCTTTCATCGAGACCGTGACTCAGGAAGCAATGCGAGTCGATGCGGTGGCGTGCCGGCGACTACTGCTCGGACAGCCGTTTGCCAGAGCAACAGGTGCGCCGGTATGGGCCACAGCGCGGTGCGACGTTGTGGAATTTGGCGGTGGGAACTCGTCACGGTGCCCTCCGACGGCCTTCTTCTTGTTGGCGTCAACTGCCGCCGCGATGGAGTCGGTTTCCCCGCCGACCATGTCCGCGGCAACCGTGGATCGCGTGCATGTCATTCTGGGCCTCTTGTGGCTTCACCGGACTTACCCTGCGGACGTTTGTTTTTTAGGGTTTCGCTGGATGGCATCGTACTGCTGTCCATTGGGAGCCGATGATATTCAGTCGCACAATGGTGGTTTACCGTCCGACGTCCTGTCTCCATGGTATCTTCGCTTAGCGCGCCAGGGAAACGAAGCACCAGGACGTCGGGGTCAAAAGGTCGACCGCCTCAGCGCTGACAGCTGGCTGGCGGCCCACCTGGCGTCACGCCTGCAGCGCTTGACGGGATCGCCAGGGGGAAACCGCTCGCTATTCGTGTCCATCCCGCGGGCGTTGCTGCTCGCGGTGCGGGATTCTCTTGGTGCGTTGGTGCTGTCACATGCCGGACGCGGTGCCATCGCTGAATCGGCGCTCGTCACTGACGCCTCGCTCCAGGCAGGGAAGACGGCGACGCCGCCGGCAGGGGGCGATTCCACCACCGTTGCGTCGCAACCGGGGACGTCGCGTCCACCTCAGGAGCAAGCCGCCTTGGCCAGGAAAAGAACATCCGTAGTGCGATGTGACTGGCGGCAGTCGTCGGTTGCCGGTCGCTTCCTTGTCGTTACTTGCGCCGCGGACGTGTCGATGCCGGACGACCTAACGTGGGGGCGCCGCGGTGATCAAAGTGCCTTCGACGACACCGAAAACGACGTGGGCGTCGGGATCGGCGGAGCGTCTACTTTTGAAGTGCGGCTGACGGCTCCTCGTGGAGGCTGCTACGTGGCGCCGCACCAACTCCCGCTAGAGTGTGGCTGCGATGCGATGCTTTTCATCCTCCGGGCCATCGTCACGCACACACAGGGGGGCACGGAGGCGCTGTCCTCCACCAGCGATAGCGCGTCTCCTCTCGTTGTTGACGATACCTTCGCGGCGACGAAGGTGCTGCTGGCCCCCGCGACCGCACCACCGCGGAATAGCCACCGGAGCGTCGAAGGGACGCCATCCTCCTCCCCCTCCGCGTTGCCCTCGGTCGATGATGCGATGTACGTGCGTGTCGCGCACCTCGAGGCGTCGCTCGCGCCACCCTTCGGGGAAGACTACGACGCCAACGTGTGGAGACTGCTCAGGGGGGACGACGACGACGAGGCTGGTCGCGGGTTGGACCATGTGCTGGCGTACGGGGCGCGGCGCGGATGGCTGTGCGTCCAAAAGGGACGAATGCGTCGTGCCGAGTCGGTAATGGACGGCGCGGAGGCGCGCGACGGTCTTGACGAGGACCAGGGAGACGCGATGAGGGTGTCGGCGGTGGCCATCACATCTGCGGGCCGCGACCAACTAGCGGGCTGGCGGGGCCTGTCGGCTGGCGCACCCTCGATGTCCGTCGCAACTCTAGGAGACGGCACCGCAAGCGCGGCGTTTCCCGGTCCGTTTTGGCTGTCGATCGACGACGCCGATGATAGCTTTGCCGTGGCTTGCCCTGCACGCTTCGCGGTCGGCTCCTCCCCTCCCCTGAAGTGGGCGCCGCCCGTGTGACGGCTGCTCTCTCGAACCAGACACGTCATTGTTGATTTTGACATGGAGGCACGCTGTTGTGAGTTGCTAACTTCCTTCACCTCATCGAGTACTTAAGTATACCACCGCGCTCACATTTCAGTGCCCTCCCGCAAGGCAATTTTAATTCGGACACGCGAAATCGTATCTCTTCGTTGACATCATATGACTGCCACGGTACCGGCTGACCATTGCGTCGTGACGGTGATCAATCCGGCAGAGGGCAAGCGCTACAAGATGACCCTCAAGGGCGACGTCTCCCGCTTGAGCGTCGCCAAGCTGAAGAAGTATCTGCAGCCCACGAGTGGCATCGCGATCGACGAGCAACTGCTCAAGTACAACGGCGTCGAACTCGGCGACGACGTCCTCGGCGGCGAGGTCGGCATCACGCATGGCAGCACGTTGACGGTTGAGAAACGTCTGCCCGCCTCCGCGCCATTCGTCACGTCTCCCGGTCGGGGCAACCTAGAGTTCGAGACGTTGGACCAGCAGAAAGCCATCCTCGTCCATGAACGCATGCGACGAGAGGAGGAGTACCGCCGTCAAAACGAGACCGTGCAGTCTCAAATGCAACTCGCGGAGCGTCGCCGCCAGGAATTGGAGCGCGAGCGACTGGAGCGAGAGGCCGAACTCGCGCGGCTGCAGGAAGCTGAAACCATTGCACAGATCGAACATCGACGGCTGGCGGAGCTGCGCCTTCAAGAGGCGGAGCGCGAGTCCCTGAAAGCGCGCGATTTAGAGGCTCGCAAGGATCAACTGCAGGTCGAAAAGAACCTCCAACGCCAAATTGAGATGCAACGCTTGGAGAATGAGCGCAAAAAGATGCTCGTGCAACAACAGATGGCCGAGTACGAGGCCGAGCGCGCGCGGTTAGATCGCGAGCGCCGGGAACACCAAGAACGTGTCAAGCAGCACGAGCTGCTCGTGAAGGAGAAGGAGCTGGACTTGGAACGGCTCATGATCGATGGGGAGCGCGCGAAGAAGGAATTAGAGCTCGAAAAGTTGATTCTACAGCAGCAGCGTGGCGCCGAGATCGACCGCACGTTGCGCGAGCGGTACGTGGACCCAGAACGCATGTCGGACCCGCCGCTCCGCGGTCCCGATGGCTCCTTCGTGCCCCCTCCCGTGATTCTCGCGGTCCCGGCGCACCGCTACGGCATGGATCCTCCTCCCTCTCACCTCGCCTACTCCTCGCAGCAGCCCATCTCCACCCCGCCGCCGCTCGGGGCCGCCCAGGCCGCGCATCACCAGCAGGTGGCGAACGCCGTGCTGGGAGCGAACTCGCCCAGCGGTGCGGCCTTGCCAACCTCCACCTCCTCGCATCACACGCCCCCAGCTGGCCACGGCCTCGTGCACAGCTCGAATAACAGCGCGATCGGCGGAGGAGGCGGCAACAGCGTCGTGACGCCCCGCACCGCGTCCCTGATCGAAAAGGAACGCGAGCTCGAGCAGCTGCGCCGCCAGCGGCAACAAGCGGAACATGACCGCATCAAGGAGGCGGAGATTGACGCGCAAATTGACGAAGAACGCCGTCTGATCGCGGAGCACATTTCGTCGTCGGCGTCCTCCGCGACGGGCCGCCACCATCATCAGCAGCAGCGTCGATCGCGATCGGCGGCGTCGGAGCAGAGCGTTCAGCACCACGTCGAGGTGCAAGCTGGGGGCGACAGTGGGACTGAAGGCCGTCCCAACAACGCAACCCCGCCCGCTTCGCGCGTCGGCGGCCCCGCCGCTTCCCAGCAGCAGCAGAATCTATTGTTAGAATCGCACATCGACGCCAGCGGACCTCTGTCGCCGGAGGAGCTCCGACGCCTCGCGGTCGACAACCTGGCCAATTTAGCGGTCGATCTCGGAGTGCCGGCTTTACAACTCGACTCCAACAACACCTGTGTCGTCAGTGTCGAGGACAAATACACCCTTTTGATCACCTACGATGCGGCCACGCAGCGACTGTATCTGTATTCGACGTTGACGACGTTCATCCCGAAGAACGCCGAGCTGAAGCTGAGGCTTTACGAATTCCTTCTGGAGGGGGCCCTGCTGGGCCGCGATATGTGTGGCGGCGGTGTGGGCTTGAGCCTCAAGAATGATTTCATCCTGTTGTCGACGTCTGTCTATTTGCCCAAGAGCGGGACGAACGCACTCGCAGCCGTGACGCCCACGTTCGTGGAGTCGCTGTCAAAGTGGCGAGGGAAAGTGCGTGAGTTTTTGTCCATCGACGATACGACCATCGGTAGCCAAGCCGGCGGGGCCACGCCGCCTCCGGAGCCGCAAGCTGCCCCGATCGCACCCGATCCTCCGCTAGTTGGATTAGAAGTTACGGAGCCCAGCGGCGCCGTCGACGTTGTCGGCGTGGTCGTCCTCAACAGCAAGGGTCCGGCCGCCCGCGCGGGCATTCTGGCGGGTGATTTAATAAAGTACGTCGGGGGTCGCCGCACCGCCACGCTGCGGGAGTTTCAGGAAACCGTGCGCATGCTGAAGCCTGGCAATACGGCCGCCTTCGTGGTCGAACGCGCCGGCAGCCAGCTGAGCTGCAGTGTGCTCGTGGGCTCCGGCCGTCGAGGCGATTCCATGGCACTTGCGCCGATGCGAACGAGCGCACAATCCTCCCGAGCACCAACCGAGTCACGCGCCAACAGCGCCCAACGGGGCCCGTCACCCAGAGGAGGCATGCCGGCAAGCTACACGTACTACTAGGCGAAAGCGCGTGAGAACCTGAGAGAGCGCGAGAGAGAGAGAGAGTTTACTCCCCCACTGGCTTCTTACCGCGCGCATTCGTCGCTTTGTACCCTTTTCCCTTTCGATGCGCCCCCCTGACGGCGGTCGCTTGGCCGTGGGGGCCCGATGCATCGTGGAAGGTCGGAAGGCGTCCCCCTTTCTTGTCTGTCGTTGTGTTGTTCCCGCGTTTGTGTGCTTTAGAGGACACGAGGGGCGCGACAAGGCGGCGGCTGCAACGAAGCGTTAATGAT
>ERZ1292630.3474-Hain-H41-02um-R3-3474-length-13824-cov-6_pt1 | contig 13824 bp, 4 predicted proteins | sample MGYA00564408_ERZ1292630 | MGnify/ENA primary metagenome ERZ1292630 (study PRJEB36523, sample SAMEA6512641) | groundwater metagenome | collected 2019-01-08 | study: AquaDiva: Metagenomics assemblies of 32 groundwater samples | reverse complement strand
ATCGCCGCGCGCGTGGTGTGTTCACCCGATATATATTTCCCCCATTTTCTTTTGCCCCCCTTTCTCCCCCGTTTTCAAAGCCGAACCGCTTCGGAAGCTCCAAACGCGCGGGAGGAGTGACAATAGCCCTTCGCAAGCGCAAAGCCAAATAAATGCTACAGGACGACGATTCTTTACCTGAGGGCCACGGGGGGTCGGTCGCCGCCGACAACGGTACCGTCGGATCGCACAAGGCATCGACGCCAACAAACAGTCTGGATCATGGCCAGGTGGCAGCGGCGGCGACACCCTCGGACACCCCTGCGGTGCGAGCTGCCCGGGAGGCAATGACGCCGCCGTCTGCTCAAGCGCCGTCACCTCCGCGTGCCGCTGTCAAACCGATGCCCTTCGACCGTGATGACGCAGAAGTGGGCCGCCACCTCGCCGCCCTCGAGGACGACGGCAACGGCCCCGCATCCACCACCACTGGCAACGGGCCATCACTCACTGAGGCAACGGCGAGCAGCCATAAGGTACCGCCGGTGGCCGACACGGCGGCTGCTGACCGGTCGACCGCCGCCAGCGCGGTGGCGGCATCGGTTCCTGCCGGTTTGGTCGTGATCAGCGATGCGGGAGGCTATGTCCCTGCGGAGGCGCTTCCCGGTGGCGGGGTTGAAGTCAACAAGGCGGCACCCTACGAAAAGATCAAGGACGGACTCAAGGACGTGGTCCCGGACGTGGTGCAAAACGCCTTCAGCAAAGTCACCAACATTGCAGGTAAGTCACGCGCCGCGATCGCCGAAGCGATGCCCCAGCAGGTAACCGTGGCGGCGTCGGCGATGGGCCGCGGCGTGGCCAAGGGCGCGGCGACCGCCGGGGCGCTTATCAACAACGCCGGGGATCGCATTTTAGACGGCATTCCGGACGCGGTGATGTCGAAGGAGCTAAAAACGCTCATTTTCACCGACTTCAACAACACAATTCGCTGCTTCTTGCACACCAACGTCTTGGCCTTTCCGTACATTGTGTCCGAGGCAGGTCTTCTCGGAGGCGTCATCCTGACGGTTTGCTTGTCATTAGTTTGCGAGCACACCACGGAGTTGTTCTTGCTCGCAAAAAATTCGCTCCCGAACCGGAATAACATGTTCGTGTACGGCGAGGTTCCTCGGGGCATCTGGGGTCAATGGTACCCGACTGTCAACGTCTTTCACGGCGTGATTCACTTGCTCTCCTTCGTCGTCTTCGCTGGCCACAACTTTCAAGTCATCACGGGGCAGTTCGTTGATCCTGCCGACTCCTATTTTTGGGGAATGGTCATTCCGCTGCTGATCGCGGCGCCCTTCCTGATCATCAAGGACGCGACGCACCTGCGTCCGCTCGCGACGGTGGCAAACTTTGCGATGTTGATTGCGCTGTGCCTGCTCATCGGCGCCATCTCATCGGAACAGCCGGCGGATCCGTCGGAAATTGACTTCTACCCGAAGACACAGGTGGCCGTGCCGCAGCAGGTCACGAGCGGCACCATCGCGACGGTCACCTCCTTGTTCTATGTGGATACCGCGAAGCAGCGCTGGGCCGTCGCGCTGGGACTCCTCGTCTACGCCTTGTCGGGCATTGGCGGCGTCATCACGGTGGAACGTACGATGGTCGACCGCCCAGGATTGTACATTCGGCTACTAAGGACGGCCTTTGCCGTGACGCTCTTGGTGTTGCTCGGCTTCGGCATATCGGGTTATTACAGCTCGGGCCGCGGCACGTGCGCCGTGTACACCCTGTCCTTAGACCCCGGCCCGCTGCGCAACACGATCTCGGTCGTGCTATTTGTCGCATCGATTTGCATTATTCCGCAACAACTCTTTCCCTTCGCTGAGGTGATCGACCGTCGTTTCTTGGGGCTCAAGGGCCAGCTGCCGTACTTCACGACGACGCCGAACGTGGTTCGCCTGCTGGTTGTCGCGGCATGTGCCATCGTGGGCTACAACGTGCCCTTCTACGGCCTTATTTGTGCCTTCGGAGGGGCGCTCGGGTGTGGGCTGCTGCAGCTGATGGTCCCATCCGCGATGGAGGTGACGCTCGTCGTTCGGCAGGTGGAGGCCACGAACTCTTCGTTACTCTCCCAGGAGCTGTCGTCGCCTCCAGCCGTCCCACCGGCCGCCGCGGCTTCAGCTGGCGCACCTGTCCCGGAAACGGTCGTGTTGTCGTCGGCTTCTGCGTCGTCGCCAGCCGTCAGCCAACAGGCTGCGGGAGGTCATCACTCTTCCGCCCACCGATCGGCGGCGCAAGTGGCGGTTGCCGCCGGGGCCAAGGCGGCCGATGCGGCGGCGGCGGTGGCGTCCTTCGCCCAGAAGGGCGCAGCCAACGTCGTGTCGTGGCAAGGGCGACTGCTGAAGGCGATCCCTTACATGACATGGGGCCAGCGGGCGACGACGCTGAAGGACGTCCTCATCTTCGCGTTTGGTTTTTTTACGTTCTTCGTGTCGACGTTCTTCGTGTTGCAGGATATCATGCAGAAGGTGCACCTCATCAACGTCAATCAGCCCCACAGCGCCGATGTGCAGCACGGCCACAAGTGCTACTGACGACGACGGGATATTGGCGACCAAACCATCCGCCGCCTGCTAAGTGGACTCGTAGCGCTTTTTTTCCCCCGCACAGAACGAGGAATGGCGAACCGGTTTTACCACGCGACTTGCAGCCAATATTTTTTTGTTGTGCAAAATGACGCTCGGATGCGAATTCGCCGTGTTTCTGTTTCACCGGCTCCCTTTCCAAACAGCGGCGCACAGATTTCGAACAGCGAAACTCACTCTACCTTCACGAAACAGCGACGCTGAGTGATCGGAGAGAATGGAACACAACGCTGAACCGCGACGGTCACCGCTGGGATCATCTGCGTTTACCGGTCACCAAGATGACGATGAGTTCTTCGAGCAAGGAGGCGGCCGTCGATTGCTGGGGCGCGACGGCGCCGCTGACGGGGAGTGGATGGCAGACGGGTCACCATCGGCGGCGGCGGACCTTCCGTCACCCGCCGTGGCCGCCGTGCTGGTGGTCGCGGTGACGTTTGTGCTCGTCTTCGTGCTGCGGCGGCGGTGGCGACACTTTGCGGTGCTGATCATGCGGTGGTTGCCCATCGGATCGGCATCGGCGCAACATGAAGGGTTCGCGTTCCCAAACGGAGGCCAAGTTCGGGTTCGAACACTGACCACATATCGCGAGCGAATCGTTAGGGACCGCGCATCCACCGGATCATCCGCCGAGTGCTCTCTTGTTTCGGCGACGTACGACTTCGTCGTTGTGGGCGCCGGGCCAGCTGGACTATCCGCGGCCGCGACGCTAGCCCGCGAGCTGTCGCTGCCAACAGCGTCCATCTTGCTGCTCGAGCGCGGCCGTGCCGTGGACGCCGAAGGCTACACTTCCGCTGTTTCGTGCCCGGCCCTTTTTTACAAACTGAACTCGTCGGCCCTTGGCGTTCAATGCGTCGACGTCATTCGCGGAGCCGCTTTCCCTTTGCTCAACGGCGGCGCCACCGCCCCACCGCAGCAACAAGTCACGGTCGTGCGCGCTGGTCAAGGCATCGGCGGTGGGGCGCTTCGCGACTGGCTAACCTGGGACGTCACGAGGGGAGAAGCGGTCAGTGGACCAAGTGACCCAATGGCCATCTCGCCCCCGGCCCCCGCGTCGTGGCCGTCCGTGCCGGCTCCCTGTGCGTCTTCCTGTCCTCCCGCTCCTGTTGGCGTGTCCGTCGGGGTGCATCGCTCACCCTTCGCCTGGGCATTCGGCTTCGGCATTGGCAAGGTCATCGCCCCGACGCAGTCACCCGTCGCAACGGCCGCTTCTGATGGCGCCGATGGCGACCAGGAGGAGGAGGCCGCACAACGTGAATCGTCTTCCGCGTTGCGTCGTATGCTTCAACAGTGGCGCGCTCAACTGCGGCCTCACTGGGTTCGCACCATCTCGTCGTCGTCGCCTTCGGTGGCCGGTCGTCGCGTGCCGTTGTGGTCCGTGTTTAAAGCGACGCTGCTCAATCCCTGTCGTAATGGAATGACGATGGAACCTACGACGCTCGCCCCCTCGGAAAGGCACGTGACCATTGACATGGTCACCGGGGCCTGCGTTTCCGGGTTCACCACTGATGATGCGCGCGTCGTGCGTGACGTTCAGTGTCTCCCCGCGGTGCCCCACCAACGCGCGAGTGATGTCGGGAAGAACGTCCAGCCGGCGACCAGCTTTGGCGTGCGCCACGCAGTCATGCTCGCCGCCGGGTGCCACGCGACCAATAAATTACTAAGGCAAGTGAAAGCGGCTAGCGGTGGAACATCTGGTGGTGCCAAAGGTGGGCCGCCGCCGCAACCCATCGACCGAGGAGCGGCGCGCGACAGTGTCTCGGTGTCGTTCGTGTACCAGGCGCTCCCCGGTGTGTCGTGCGACCCCGTCAACGTGGCGACGAAGTGGACCTTGTTGACGCACACCCTCCGCCAGATGTTCCGCGCCACCGCAAGTGACCCCATGCCCGTCCGTCCAACCTTGCCCTGCGCGTCGACAGCACCTGGGCAATTCGTCGAGCCGCCGCTGGTGGTCCCGGTGGACACCAGCTTGGAGCTTCGCATCCAAACACAGTCATCGTCGGCGTCGGCATCGTCGTGCGTCGTCAGGTCGTTTGCGGTGTGCGTCGAGCTGCTTCCCATCGGGCAGCACGATGGCGATGTCTATGCCAGCATCGGGTTGCCCGTGAAAACCCTCGGTCTGTTTGGCGAGGGGTACTGCCTCCGCATCACCGCACGGCCACTGCTCATGGGCAGCGATGATCATCAGTTCCGGCCATCGCCACAAGCAACAACGGGAGCAGGTGAAGGAGGCCCGCCGACTGGCGACGACCCCGCAGTGACGTCTGGGTTGACGACCGTGAACGAAGAACGGTGTTTGCTCAAGGCGCTGATGGCGGCCGCCCACGGGGTGCGCGAGATCGTCCGGCTCCAGCCCCTGTGCTACCTCGGCACGGGGAAGGAAGCGGTCGACGTCGACGTGCTGTGCCAAGCAGCGGTCGCACTTGGCGCCACGACGACGGCGGCGGGGACTGCCAATCCCGACCGGATCAATGCTGCACGGTCGGTCGCGGCCCTTTCGGTGATGGCTGGAGCCGCGATCATGCCTCCTCCATTCGCGTCCACCATGGGCGACGCCGAGGAGAAGGAGAAGGAGGAGAGAGGCGGCGCGGCCAGCTCACTCTGGGTTTCGCACTCTCAGAGCTCCGAGGCCACAATGGGTCACGACGGGGTGGATGATCCTGCTTCCATCGTGCCCAGTGTCGGCGATCAACCGTTGACGGCCGATGAGCGGAAATACTTTCCGCCGACGGCCGAGATCGTAAAAAGGTTTCTTTACGCAAAGGCGAAACGAGAGCCGCGCACGGAAGGAGAGCGCCGTGCCTTGGATGCCACCCGCGACGCCATCCGCCGCGTGGCCTCGTCGTCCCATTATTTGGCGGCGTACGTCTTGAAGCACAGCCGCTTCGACGGCCGTCCGTACGGAGGGGCCGAATGGGCGATCGCCTCCACCGGCAACTTGAGCGACAGGGAAGAGATCACCGGGCAGCTGCCGACTGCGGCGAATGCCATCGCCCGCAATCTCTTCGTTGCGGACTCCGCCGCGCTGCGAAGTCTGGACGACGTAGACATGGTCCTGAACCACAACCACAATAATGATGATAACAATGACAGCGCAGGATGCGGTCGTGGCGCAGGCGCATTGTCCCTGTCGTCCGACGCCCACGGGCCGGGGGTGGCGACCGCGTGGGCCCTAGGCGCCGCCGCGGCACGGGCTGCGATGTTGTCGGCGGCGGCGTGATTCCAGCGGTTTTCTTCCCTCGGATAGGACTCCTTCTTTCGCAAAATCAGTGGGTTCGCCGGTTTTGAAATCTTGATGACGCGTCCCCATTAAAAAGCCCAGGTGGAGATAAAGAGAGAGCGGCAGTGTTGAGTCTCAAAATGCCCTTCGCCAACCGTGCTGATGCGGTTCCAACGAGGCGCACTGATGGTTCGCGTGTCACTGCCCTCGAACGACCCACGACCCTTCAGCGGCTGTCGATCGCCGACGCAGTGGTCATCGTCCTCATCATGTCGTCCACCGTCGCAGCCGCCAGCGCCCAGGCCGCGGCAGCCCTCATGTGCTTCCCGTGCAACGATATTCCAGGCACGTGCTGCGGTCCGGGCAACAGCTGCCCGCCGCAGTACGGCGGGGAGCTGTGTTGCAGCTGCCCCCCAGGTTTTCCCGGCGGCTGCTCGTGCAACCAGTCGTGCACCCCAGACTGCCGCAATCGCATCTGCGGTTCGGGCGGCTGCGGTTCGTATTACAATCCCTGTGGTTCCTGCCCGACTGGTTTCGTCTGCACCTCGCAGGGTAGCTGCGAATGCACTCCCTCCTGCAAAGGGAAGCAGTGCGGCGGTGATGGCTGTGGCGGCTACTGCGGGTTGTGCCCGGATTCGTCGGCGGGATGCTCCGCGACAGCGGAATGCCTTGGCCCGATGCAGCCCGTGCTATCCATTCGCCCTGCAGCCTATGTCGCGGCGGTCAACCTCGAAGTCACGGACAACTTCTTTTGCGGGTCCGGGTTTGTGTCGAAGCTATGCCCTTCCCAGCCACAGTGCGGCTCGTTGACCAATTTGCCAGACGACGCCACCATGACCTTACAATGGGAGCACCAGGGCCATTTCTGCGGCTTGAGCACATCGGGCTTCGCGCTCGTCAATCTGACCGGGACAACGGCGGCCGACGCCTTGCCTCTTGACGTGTTCGTGTCGTTTGACCGTGTCACGAGCTTCAACGCCGTCGTGTACGTTGCGATGGTCACCTGCGACAATGGAAATTACTCAGTCGTCGATTGCCAAGAAGCTACGCAATTTGGCTGCTGTCCGACCTTTTATACTCCTGGAAGCGGTTCCGATCCGGGTCTGCACTGCCTCGCGCCGTGCACGCATGGTGACAAGGATGGCCTCATCGCTGCTCGCAAGGAAGTGCCGCACGGAGCCACCGGCGCTTGGCTCACCGCCATGGCCCCCGTCTTTTACGTGTCCTTTTACACCGCGACGCTCGGGGGGTCGCAAGTCAGCGCGGCACGACGCATCGCCAACGTCGAGGTGTCTTGGAGCGGTGCTGTGTAAGGAAGAAGCGTCTCTCCCTTTTACCTTTGAACACCGATACCCTCTGCCGGACGGGTTGCTTGTTCCCGAGATTTGCGAAAAAATTGCGCGCTTTCCATGATGGAGAGATCGACGCGTCTGTCATTTGGTGTTTTGGGTCGGCTACCATCGCCTTCCATTCTTCCAGTGGGACTTTTTTTTTGCGATTTTGTCATATGCGGTACGATTGCACCGGTCCAAAAAAATGTGGTTGGACAACGTCATCACGACGTCGATGAGTCCGCGCTGCGACCTTCAGCTGGCGGTCGTGACAGCTCTGTTCCTCGTCTTCCTGCTACCGTCTTACATCATGGGCACGAACATCACGACGCCCGTCGGAAACGTACAGAGCTTTGTGGGCGGCGCCGGCGGGGGCTGCGTTTCTGGCTCGCCGTTGTTTAGGAATCCCGACGGCATGGTGATCAATGCGACAGGATCGATGATGATGTACGTCGCGGACTGGGACAATCACGTGATCCAGTCCATCACATTGACGTCACCCATTACGGTGGCCGTCTTCGCCGGTACGTGCGGAACGGGATCCGGCTTTCGAGATGGCGAACTGGCGCAGGCACAATTCGCTCAGCCGGTGGGGTTGGCGTTTCATGACAATGTGCTCTACATCGCGGACGAGTACAACTGCGCGATTCGCCGCGCCTCTGCCACCGACGTGACCACCATCGCCGGTGTGGGGGGCTTCTGCGGCGCCCGAGACGGTGAATTGGGCGTTGGCAAATGCTACCATCCCCATGGAATAAAGTTCGCTCTAGACGATCGCATGTTTGTGACTGATAGTGACAACCACGCGATTCGCATGGTGGTGCCCAGCGGCGACATGTCCACTCTCGCGGGTGAACTGACCGTGCCAGGATTGGACGACGGTGCCGGTAATGCCGCCCGATTCAACTTCCCTTGTGGACTGGCGATCAACACGACAGGCTTGGTGCTATACGTTGCCGACAGCAAGAACCATGCGATCCGGAAGGTGAATATCTTGACGGGCGAAGTGACAACTTTGCTAACCAGTGTTGACTTGCTGGGCAAGCCGCGGGGCGTCGACTTGCACCCAAGCCTAGGCTTTCTGGTCGTAGGAGACGACAACACGAGCGTGGTCGCGGTACACCTAGCTAGCCTCACCGTCACGCGGCTCGTAGGGGATAATACTTCGCTCCCGGCAGTCGTGAATGGTGTCGGACAGGCAGCACGGCTCAACAAGCCTGGTCACGTCGCAGTGCACCCCACGACGGGACGGATCTACGTGTCAGAGCGGTTCGCCAACATCGTTCGTGTGATCGACGTCGAGTTCATCACCAGGACGGAGACACTGACAGCCACGGTGTCTACCAACACGTCAACAACGACCCCCACGCCCACTCCTAGTGCAACCGCAGCAGCGACGCCTACGGCTACCCCGACAACGACGCCTACGACAACCCCAACAGCGACGCCTACGGCAACCCCAACAGCGACGCCTACGGCTACCCCAACAGCGACGCCTACGGCTACCCCGACAACGACTGCCACGCCCTCAACAGCGACTGTTACGGACTCCACAACATCTGCTCCATCTTCGCAGAAAGGGACATCCCCGGCCGCCACACCGACGTCATCGAACGTGACGGTGGCCTCGTCAAGCGCCACGACACCGTCCATGGCCTCCTCGGCTTCCGTGACGGCCACTCCCGCAACGGCATCGTCCAATGTGTCGTCCGACAACGCAGCGCAAGGCGCCGTGGCAGCCATGGCCACCGAGCTCCAGCTCACGACCAACGTGACCTACACGGTGGCGCTGACCGCCTCCCTCGTCGCCCCGGGCAGCCTCGCCGTGGCCCAGCGCCTCGGCGCCGTGCTAGGTGTGCTCCGCTGCCCCTACTTGGCAGTCGACCCGCCGTCTGTCTTGCAGCACCCATTTGGCATCGCGTTGCGAAGCACCTCGGCGCCACCGGCGGTTGTCAACACCACGGACAACGTGGCCATCCGCTTCGTGACTAGTGAGGGCTCCGACGAGACTTCTTCGTCGTTCCACATCGCCACTCTTTTTGCGAGTGCCGCTTGGCTCGACTTACTCGCGTTGTGGCCGATGAGCGTTGTGCTCGTCGCCGCGGCCAATTGCATTCTGTTCACGCTGCTCGGCACGCCACATGCCGGCGAGCAGGCGTACCACGACAAGGCGACGCCTTGTCGGAAAGGGCTCTTCCTCGCGCGTGTTCCCAGCTGCGTCGTGACCCCCGCTGCGTTATGGACGTTCGCCGCGCTCGAGAGTGCTACCACCGCACTGTCTCTTTTGTCGGACACCTTCACGGTCGCGGCCGTCATCGCCACGATGGTGTCAGCCGCGTTTGTCGTGGGGATATGTTGGTGGGTGACACGACCTGGGTCCACGTGGTTCGGCGAGGCCGCTGCGGTAGCCGTGGAGTTGCCCGAAAACGGCTGCTTCCCACCTCCGAGACTCATGTGGTTCGCCCGTGGTGTGCAAGAGTGGGTGCCGCTTGCTCGTCGCTCCGATGACGTCGTCCTCGTCGAATCGCAGTATGACTCCTCGAAAACCTCCGCCTCTGTCAGCTCCCCTCAAGCCGACCCTTTCTTGCGTTGCTATGGAGGGCTCTTCGACGAGTTCGTTTCCGACCGGCGGTGGTACCGTGCACTTGATCTCGCCCTTGCCGTAGTTGCGTTGGTTTTCGGCAGTGTGCGGTCATCGTCTCCGATCGTGTGCTTGAGTATGCGGATTGGTGTGCTGCTCACGGCCGTGGCAAGTCTCACGCTTGTGATCGTTCTGAGGCCATTCGCGTCGCCTGCTGACACATCCCAAGCTCTGCTGATTGGCGGTTGCACGGCGGTTGCCGCCAGCTGCTTGTTTCACGAGTCGACGTTGACGTGGGCGTCCGCTATCGCCCAGACGGCGATGATCGTCGCGTCCTGTCGCGTCGGGATGGTGGCGGTTGTCGCGGTGCTTGAGCAGTTCCCCGAAGTGCGGCGACGCGTGGTGGCGGCGGCGGACAGACTGCGACAGGAAAAGGCGCCGTGCCGCGCCGCGTTGCTTCTTGACGTGGTGGTCTGTGCCCCCCCGCCACTCGCCAGTTTGGCCCCCGAGAGGGATTCACTAGGACAGTCACTGCTGCTGCTTACCGACGACGACGGACGAGGCGGAACGTTCCACTTCAACTTACCGCGTTGCCTCCCGCCGTGCCTTGAGGCAGCGCTTACCGACGAACATCCCCGACCTGACGGCAGTGGCCACAACGGCGACGTCGTTGATCCGCATAGCGCAGCGGACTTCCGTGAGCGCAGCGCGCTGCCTACGACGGCTAATCCGTTGACAGGGCTGTCCCGGCGGCTGCCTCAACGGGTCGAGGTGGCCGCCGATGAACCCGTAGAAGATCCGCCACCCGCGGACGCGACTTGGCTGGACGAGTTTTTGCGTTGATCTTGGATCAACGTAACGCGGGGCCTCACGATTGCGATTCGCGAAGTGCGACGGGATCGATCATTTGGCGGCATTTTGCACGTAAGCTCATCTTCCGCCTCGCTTCTGACACTTTTCCCAGTGGACCTCTTCCTCCCCCTCCCTCCTCTCGTCAATGAGTGAACCCACGAGTCCTGACGCCGCCCGTCCGCGGCCAAAGGTGCAACTGACGCTGCCGCAGCCTGCAAGCCACGATGCGCTGACGTCGGAAGACTTTTCCGCCGCGTCCGCGGATCGCCACGCCGATTTGGATCCGGCGGCAATCGAGCGACGCCGGAAATTGCGCAATGCTCGCATGAAGCAGCACATCCTGTTTAATCTCGCTCGCCTCTTGCGACTCCAACTTTCAGAACTCGCCAAAGGAGACATGCCGTTGCGACTCACGCCGAGAATTTTGTCACTGCTCGTAAAGGAGCTGTGGCCACTGAGCGGAAAGCCGCTGCCATGGGAGGATGAGCTGCCCGCGGTGCAGGTGACGCCGCTGCGCAACGGTAGCTCCGCACTCGATCCGAAACTGCGCAAACAGCTGTACGATGACATCACACGAGTGGCCGTGCTTGAGATCGACGGATCCAACAACGACGGCGGCGGACAGGGAGGCGGTGGTGGTGGGGACGGTAGTCAGCGGTCCGCTATGAAGCGTAGCGTCGAGGGGCCACAGGCGGTCGCCGCGGCCGCTGGCAGTGCGACTCGCCGTCAGCGGAAGTACCGCTTGCGATTGAATCTGTTTTCATCGTTGCGCGTGTTGTCCATCCGAGATGTCTATGTGGTGGAGGTCTGGGGCGTGGAAAGCATCGTGCGCCTTTGCCTCCACAACTGTCGCTTCCGGGACCATTTGTTGCGGTTTCAAACGCTGCGCCACCTCGAATATGACAATCTCTCGGCGACTTGCGGAAATGTCTCGTCGCTGTGTTACAGTTTGCGGTCGCTAAACGTCGTCCTGAAGGATCGACCCGCCGCCGCGACGCAGCAGCCAAGCATGAGTTCTCCAGACGGCGGCGAGGACGATGAAGATGACCCCGATGGACGCGGCGAGCTGGATACGGTTTCCTTCGAACCTTTGCGCGAACGGCTGAAGCCGTTTGAGTTCATCAATCCGCTCGACACGGAGCCGTGGCAGGCGCTGACGGCACTGCGACTCCAAGGACACCGCCACACCTCGAAGCAACGCGGCCTCCAGCATCACCAAGTCAAGTTCATCGACAACAGCTGGGAGCGGCTCACGAGCCTCAATCGAATCGCGCTCGTGAACGTTCGTCTCGCGCATTTTCGCGACCTGCGGCCGCTGAGAAACTGCGTGAACTTACGGTATTTGGACGTCAGCGACAACATCCTCTCCTCCTTCGAGGGGATACAGGACGCCATCGCCGGGGATCAGATCGTCTCCATCAACGCCAGTCAGAATATCGTGCAGCACGGCTTGCGCCTGTTGGCCGCGTTTCCCCGGCTGACCGACGTCAACATCACCGACAATAGCATTCAACACTGGTCGGTGATCAAAGGCTTGGCCGACTGTCATGCCTTGGTGACGTTGCAATTCGCGCTGAATCCAATTTGCGTCAACCCATTTCGCGACGACAAGGAAATCGTGGCCTTCGCAGGGCACCTTCTAGATGAAACATGCCCCACATTGGACATGGTAAACGGCCTCAAGGTCGCAAAGTACCGTTCTATTGCCACGCCCGAGTACCTATTGCAGTACCGCCACCTTGCCGAACCTCACGCGGGTGGCGGCGCCGCAGGCGGAAACGACGACGATGATGGAGGCGGTGGGCGCCGTGGCCACCATCACGGGGCGATCCAACGTTCCCGCAGCTCTCAAAGTGCCGGAGGCGAGAAAGGGAGCCGCCCGCGACGGGGTTCAACCACACGTCGTTCGGAGGCCGGCGAGACCGCCACTCTGGACGACGACGGTCGCAACTCGGCGCGCCGTTCGAAAGCGGCGAGCAAGCGGACCAGCCACCGGCACCGTAGCGGAAGCCATCACGCAGGTACCGACGGCGGCACGGACGATGGCGCCAGCACGACGCACCGGAGCACGACGTCTGCCGGCCGTCGCCACGTTCGCAAGCTCAACGAGAAGGTCGCCACGCTCATTCCAGGCGCGGGGCCCGCCGCGGCGAGCCAAGTGCTGTCCGAGGCGGACATTCAGCAGCTCATGAAGGTGTACGGCGATTCCTATCTGTCGCAGCTGCCGCAAGTGCAAGGCGTGCCAATGGACAAAGGTAAAGGTGCGGCGGCTCCCTTGACCGAAGCCACCCTCCAGCGGCACACGGAAAACCTAACAGCCGCGCCGCACCCTACGGACGGTTTGACACACAACGTGGCGCGGGCGGCCGCGGCGGCCTCGTCGCCGCTCATCGTCGCTCGCATGGAAATCGCGCAACCGGCCACGCCATTGTTTCAACGTTTTCTTAGTCTGCTCACTGCGATGGAGTGGTACGTCGACGGCAATAGCGACATCTCTGGGTCAGGTGGGTTAGGCGGGGGGCCCGCACCTGCTACGGCGCAGGCCTACATTTCCAGCGCCACGTTGTTTCCTGGCTTACCCGTCAGCCAAATCCCCGTGCCTCCCACGACGCGCGGCTCCGCGGCGTCGACGGTCACCGCCGGGACGAGCGGTCCAGGTGGCTTTGGCGGCGCCAGCCGGCGGCGGAAGCTCTTTCCGTCGAGCGCGGCCGCGTACCTCTCGCGCATCTGCCTGGAGAACCATGCCATATGGGAGGTCCGCGATCCCTCAGCGAACGCGGCAAGTGCGATCGCGGACGCCGCCGCTGCGGGTGGCGGACGCAACACCGCGGCTTCGGCCTCTGCGCCTGCTTCGACGTCGTCCACCGCGTTTTCGTGTGTCGTGCACGCCACGGCGATGGAAGTGCTGCTGCACGACGCGCGCGACTCCACACACACATACGAAAACCGTTTCGCGAACAAGCTGCTCGTGCGTGTCGTCGAACACGACGTGGGGCACGTGCGGTACGTTTCCGTGGAATCCAAGCTTTATCGGCCAGACATGTCCACTCAGTTTCGATCCCAACGGCCGCGGATGCGCGTGCAGCTCTCCAGCACGCAGCCGATCACGGCGGCGCAACCCTTGTCGGTGGATGTCTTGGCGCACGGCGACGTGGAGGCAATGGTCACCGCCGCCGGGGGGGTGCCGCGCGCGGGAAGGGCTCGCACCGCCTCCACGGCGGTGGACCATGAGGT
>ERZ1292630.3473-Hain-H41-02um-R3-3473-length-13829-cov-8_pt1 | contig 13829 bp, 10 predicted proteins | sample MGYA00564408_ERZ1292630 | MGnify/ENA primary metagenome ERZ1292630 (study PRJEB36523, sample SAMEA6512641) | groundwater metagenome | collected 2019-01-08 | study: AquaDiva: Metagenomics assemblies of 32 groundwater samples | reverse complement strand
GTCACGTGGCAACGCTGATGATGGGAAATGCCCCCGACGTGCGCTCTTCCTGCTTCCCGAACGTCCCACACTGAGATGAGGGCAGGTTGCCAGCGGCGCTGCGACTCGCCCAGGCGACAAACGTCCCACAGAGCGCCCGCGATAGTTGAACCGAGGCCAGAAATGAGCGTGCTCTGGCGTCCAGGCTTTCCCAGCACGGCACGTCGCACAACAGTACGGTGGACGCCGAGCTTCGGTTGGCGATAAAATTGTGCAAGGGAGGGCGCGGAATGAACACGTCATATATGCCGGTGACGTGTCGGCTCCCTCCAATTCCGAACTCATGTGACACTCCTTGACCACGATCACCAGCAGATGAATCTGCGCGCGCCGCAATCTCATTCCAACTCTCAAAGATATTATCCATATCCAGCTGGATACCTTTGGCAGACGTGTCCTCGCCATTGGGACCATCCAACACCGGCAGCCCACCGTGCCGAGAATCCGCTATAGTGTCAACGGTGGGATCGAACGATCTTGCTTTGGCGGTGAGGTAAGCCACCGCTGCTAGCCCGATCCAATCCGCGATGAGACAGGTGACAGCGGTTGCCCCCTCGCGCGAGGACACTCGTCGAGCCGCAACCACCAACGCTGCGACGAAGAAGCCTGCCCCTGCGACGGCTTCGTCGGCGACGAGTGTCTCCAGCGCGCGCCGCAGCATTCTTTCCACACACGTGCGTTGAAGCAACAACAGTGCATGAGTTGGCGCGGTCACGAACAACGTCACCGCGGACGAGCTTCGGCGTTCGAGCCGTTGGAAGAGCAATACGTAGGTGCATGGTGCGTCCACCTGGCTACCACGGTGGTCCCGACTGGGAGAATTGAAGGGAACAGCGGCGGCGTCGATCGAGACGCCAGGCACGGAGTCGACTGTCAGGACCATACAGCTGGTCGAGGAAGACACCTCGCAACGCGACAAACTCTCCAATGCGATGTCCACTGAAGGTGCTGGCAAGATTCCAAACTCGGAACCAAGCCGACGCGTGTATTCACGAGATGTGCTGCCCAGGAGGGAGACGTGAAGCGTTGGGCGGCACGACGAGGCGCTTTCGACGACGTCGTCGGCTGCACAGGCCGACACCGTCGTCGTACCGTCGATTTGCGCCGCAGCGAGAAGTTGCTCGTCCGCGACGCAGCCCTGCACGATGACCACCAGCACGTGTGGCAGGCGCGCTGTCGCCGTAGCCAGTGGTTGCCCACGTTGCCTCCACCATTGCCTGACGAAGTCGTCGAACATCACGTCGGGTGACAGGTCGTTCAAGAGTAGCAAGGTGACAACGAACGACGACCCTCCGAAGGTCGTCGCGGATGCACCACTCAGCGGAGGCATCGCGGAGTGGCCAAGATGTAATTTTGTCTCTGCGGCATTCACGAGTAAACGTGATAAGCTGCACTGTAACGCGTGAACAGAAGAGGACTGCCCACGGTCCACGATCGAGGCGCTTGCCACCGGCACACCAATGCCGAGACAAACACGCAATGTCGGGGTGCAGGCACACGACTCGATGACGGCCACTCGTTGTTGCACATGGCGCCAGTTCGCCCAAGCAATGCTTTCGGGGGGATGATGTGCGGCCAGTACTTGAAGTAAAGTTGAAACACACCGCTTGGCTCGACCACAAGTGTCGTTGACAAGGCATTGACACGGTAACAGCAGTGATTCAAACAACGGCGCCGAGGATGACCAGCTGCCGGCGGCGTCCTCCGATTGGATCGGACTTTCGCCATTTCGACGAGCGGGCGGGAAAAGCGATACACCACCACCAAAATTGTTGATGGTAACCGTCTTCGGCATGGGAGTCACGACGCCCCCGCTCGCACGCAGCAAACCAAGCGCGCCGCGAAGTACGGAGAGGGATACAACCGACAGCTGTTTCGACAGTTCCGCCACCAAGAGACCGCGATGCTGCTCACGAGACGCCTCGCGAGCAAGGGACAGCGCCATGAAGGCAGTGAAGCTTCCGTGATGCGTCGCCCGGTCGACGTCCATAGCGTTTGTGAAGAGTGGCGCGGCGCCAAACCCGCCATGATCACGGATATCCACGAGGCTCTGGGCCACTAGCTGGGCCGTCAGGTTGATGGCCCGGTTGGGAAACCGGACCAAGTTGACGTAACCTTCGAAACTGCAACATACTGAGAACGCGGTCGACTCATAGCTGCTGGAAACGCTCTGTTGCCCAGGGAGCGAATAGCGCCTTGCTCTTCGCGAGCCGCCGACGTCATCTCCCAGAGTGCCGCCGCGTGGATCCTCAGCATCAACGTCTTCATCGCTGGAGCTTGTTGCGTCAGCGGTCATTCGTGACGGTTTGGCCTCCGCAACGACGACCAACGTCGCGGTACACGGCGGTGCAAGAAATCGCTCGACCATCCCGAGCACTTCGCCAATAGCATGGCTCGACATCAGTTAGTCTTTCCTTTTGTTCGATTACGGTCACAGTAATCGATCGCGGTGCGTGGGCATGCGAAGCCACTTTGGACCTGGACGATGGAAGAGGGAGAAAAGGGAGCGTTGTAACTGTCTGCCGTAGCCCCCGGAAATTTTCAACTTGAAAATTTGACTGGCGAGACGCCGCTAACCCCCCCCCCCATCCCTCTGATTTCGCATTGGCTTGTACATCCTTCGTAGTTTCACCTCCTTCTGGGTGCCGGGGGATGTGCGTCAAGAAGAAGGTCGCGATGTCGTTCCCACGGCAAGGTCTTCGAAAAATTGGAGAAACCCGCTGCCCACAAACCCGTGACGCACCGCCAGCCGCAGCACTTCCTTGGCTTGCTGATCCGTCCAGGAGTCGACGATCGACATCGCCTGGGCGACGGCGTCGCCGCTGGGTTCGCCCACTTCTGCTGGCGGGGCGGGGCCCTGTGCGACAATCACGCTTCCGGCCTTCAACGGCCCCGAAGGCAGCGAGGCGCTGACGATGGGTGCCGGCCCCAAGCCCGTGGTACGCTGCGCCGATCCGAGAGGTGGGAGGCCCATGACCTCACTGTCGCCAGACATCGGTGGAACATCGGGCGTCGCGTAGTGTGTCGTCGGAGCCGCATGTTCCGCACGGTGCGTCGGGTGGGCCATGGGCCTCGGCGCTTGAGGCACGTAATAGTGAAGTGGCGGTGGCGCACCGATAGGTACAGCGACTTGGCCTTTTCCAGGCGGCGACGTTGTCGTGGAAGGGACGGTCACGACGGGCGCCGGCGGCGTGTCGATTCGCGTTAGGCGCTGCTCATCGGATTGCGCCGCGACCATGGGATAGCGAACCATCTTGTAAATTCGACGAACCACACACAGCTGTCACCAAGGGAAGAGGAGTTGCAAAGGTCAGTTCATCAACCACTGTTAAATTGATTGACTCAATGGCCGTGAAGCCGTCGTCACCTGAGGGGTAACAGAGTCGCGCGCGGGCGGTGTGAGGGTCATGAGGCGGCCAATATTTGTTCGCGCAAATTTAGCGACACGCCTTCGACGTCGGCGAGCCGCCTCACTTGCAAGACGCGCGCGCATGTCATCGTGGCGGTCGTGTTTCTCGGTGGGAAGCCCTTCGCCGCCGCGGGAGGATCAGATGACTGCGTTTCGATAAACGGAGACGATTCGGATCCGCCGCGCGCTGCGACCCAGCGACGGTAAAATTCCTGCCGTGGGATGTTCACACCGCCAAGGTCGTGGTGCTCCACGTCGAACGCCTCCATGTAGCCAAGCTTCATGCCCCAATACCAAAGTTGACAGTTTGAGCGGACAAGCAACGCCGCTGTCGCCTTGGTGGCAAGGTGGCCCCAAGGGACCCGCTTGTCGCGCACCAACGTGGCCATAGAAAAATCGTGATATGCCCGCCCTAGCTCAAAGCCGAGAGTGCACGCCAGCAACGCGCCAGTTTTCTTGTCACGCACTTCCACGCTGTGCAACCGGGGCCACTCGACCCATGTGGCGCTTCCCACGGCAGACGAAGCCGTGGGAGGCGAGCGCCTGCTCAGCCGATGCATCAACAGCAACAAACTGGCAAACCCCGAGGTGATCCACGTGCCTTTGTGCAACGTCTCGTGGTAGACCTTGGTGGCGATGACCGCTTCGCCGAAATCCCTGTCGACGACGATGTCAAAGTCAGCGGCGCTGGCGAGAACGCGCCTCATTTTCTTGTCCTTTGTAAACCAATTGGAAACAAAATCTTCCCAATGCACGCAAGCCGTCGTGGCAGCGATCGGGGCAACTGAACCGTCGTTGCCTCCCTCCGCGACGCGGTCGACTGTGGCAAAGTACCGGGAGAGATCGATGCAGTAGCGCTTCGCCGAGTTGGGCAGAACCGCAACTCCGTCGTCGCCCTGGGGAAGGACGAACAGCCCTTCGAAAAACAACCTGCGAACGAATTCGACAAGCAGGGTGAGACCGCGTGCTGGCACTGCTTGGGAAAAGCATGTTCGCGTAAAATCCTCCTCAGAGTTCAGGAATGGCACCGGCGGCGGCAGGCGGATGGTAGGCATGAGGGCCAAGAGAGCGTCGCCCTCGACCGCCATCACCGCCGGATTTGAGACGAAGAGAGAAAGAACCGGGAGGAACGCAGGTGAGACGCACGTACGGTTATGCGATGCGGATTTGAACGGTCCATCGTCGGTGCGCACCTTCCGGTCTAGAACGACTGTTCCTTCCCTCGCCGGTTCGGACGGTAACGCCGCAGACAAAGGTGAAGCGTTTTTCGGGTCGCACTCGCACCGCAACGTGAACTCCGCCCCCGACGACAGTAAGAAGAAGCAGGCTGCATAACGCTGCAGCTCCTGCACCCATACCGCTCGGACCGGGACGGTGCTGGCCGGCGTCGCTACCGTCGTCGTCTCGCCAGGTTGGTCAATACGGCTGCGGCGCTTCGCAATGGGCTGCAAAACAGGCTCGAGCGTCGCGGACCAGGAGGAGGTCTCTCCTGGAGGTGAACTCGACGGGTGCAGCACCATAACGTAGTTGAAACCACATCTCACCTCCCAGGAACTGCTCGAACATGCGGGCGACGATGCCGCAGCACTCATACGGTGTGGTGCGGTGACTGCTGGTACGTTTACAACGGAGAGAACGCAACGGTCAAACTCATGTACGGCCGCGACAGGGTTCGGTCGTCGCTGTTTCGGTCCTCGGTCATGAGCTGGGTGTGCCGCTCCCCAACAGGACACGCAATTGACTGAGCGTCGTGGCGGCCGTTCGATGGTGCCCGTTTGCGTGCGCCTCAACTGCCGCGACAATGTCCATCTGCGCCGTGGCGAACGTCGTTATCAGTTTGTCGTTTTCGTCGTCAGTCCACGGCAGAAGATCGTTGCCAGTCCCCGCGGTGACCCTACGAGCTAGTCCACCGCTAGGCTTTTGCGGAAGCAGCACGACATGAGGTGGCCATGACGACACGCCGCAACCAGGGCACGCTCCAATAGCTTCACCGATCGTCGACCCAAAACCAACGCAGGTGGACAAAAACGCGGGCACGCCGGCGACGCAGCACAGCTCCTGACCCGCGCCCGGCACGGACTGCAGTCGCTTGAAGCGCCCATCGCCGGCGCCGGACGGCATCCGGCGCAGCGCTTCGTCCCAGCCTTCATCGGTTGCGCACTGTGACATGATGGTCTCGTAGCCGTCGTGGGTCCGTGCGAGGAGTGGCGCGTCCGATCCTTGTGCCTTCACGACGCGATCGTCAAACGGCAGGCCCCAAATTTGCACGTCAGGCGAAGGAGACGCAAGCGGAGCGGCCGCTGCTGCAGCGCTACTTGAGCGATCAGGAAGCTTGACGTCGTGCAACGCCAGGACGAAGCGACACTGCAGTGCCGGCGATCTCTTTTTCACCGCCGCGCGCAGCTCCATGACGCTCCCGACTTCGTCGACGTGGCTCTCCGCGATAGACGTGCGAAAGAAAATGATTCCGTCATCAGGTCGGCCGCGTTGATGACCGTCCAATACTTCGTGCCAAACTCGCCACTGCGCATCGATCGCGTCCAGGGACCGTTGCGTCCGGAGGTCGAAGTGAGTAAAGCATGTGTGCACGCCACGGAAGAGCAGCCAGATGCTCGAGGGATCCATCGTCATGGGCCGCTGAATCAACGACCGCTCGAACACCGACAACTGGGATGCTTCCTCGGCCGATGCTACAGGTGGCAGGAAGCCAGCGGGGATGTGCGGGTACCGACATGCCGCAGGGTCATCCTCCTCGATTCGCCCCCCCTTTGGCGGCGACGATAGATTGGGACGTTTCGTGGATACGAAGTGAATGAGAGCGTCCATGGTGCACCGCGCGGCGTCGAAGGGCAGAGGATGAGCCGACTCCGCGGCCGTCCGGAGGCCGAGCTTGGACATCATCAGCGACGGGCCGCACCACCCTCCAAGCGACGCCCACCGCCACCCGGAGTGGCCTTTCATGATATGCCACACAAAAACGCCAGTCGCGCGTTGCGTTGTCTCCTCCGTTGTGTGCCCCTCAAATCTGTGGAAAAAAATCCAGAGTGCCGATGATCACACTCTCAGAGATGTGCCACAATGCGAGTGCCCAACGCCCCGAACAAACCCGAGCGCGCACCACAACCTCGAAAAACAACACGAAAGTCGATCGCACCCACCGTATCTCTGCTTGTTGTTGACACCTACCGTCCGGAGCAGACGCAGGCCCCTCGCTCCCGTTCAGACAGTACGATTGTAGCGCACCGTGACGTCCCAGCCGGGCACCACGGTGTTCGACCAATCCCACACCATCGGAAAGTGGGTTCGGGGGAACGCCAGTGGATCGTCGTCACCGCCCTGCCCCTCAATGTGCTCCGTGCCCGCCCAGCTCGTGGCGAAAATGGAGTGATTGTGGGTGCCAGGGGTCTGATGCTCCGTCCACAAGGGAAAGAACCAGCTCGAGTTGAGGTTCAAATTGCCCCGAGGATCGATGAACGACCAGCCGCCAGGTTCGGTCCAGACTTCCGCCCAGTCGTGGTTGCCACAGTCATCACTCGCATCGCCGTGCGGACACCTCTTTGGGCCCAAGTTCCAATGCGGCGTGCCGGCGATGCGGGCAGGCACACCCACGCTGCGAAGACACGACACGATGAAAACGGCCAGACCGGTGCACGAGGCGTGCCCGGCCGCCATTACCTGAAACGGGCTGTACTCATTGAGTCCAGTAGGGGAATTCCCGGGCTCGAAGACGATGGGCGGACTGACAATGTTCCAAGCGTTGGCGTTCATCCACACCGCCACTTCGTGAAGTGAGGTGAGATTCTTAACCTGGTCTCTGAAATGGCGGTAGAACATCGGGCGCCAAGGGTCGCGCGGTTCGGTCAACGCGGCATAAGGAAGCACGTCGTTGACGAATATTTTCCAGGGCACTGACTTGGCCCACTGAAACTCACGACGTGCCTCGAAGGCGAGTTCCACCGTATCCGTGAAGTGCCGCATGGGCATGCTACGATCACCAGGGGGCATGTGACTCGTGAGGAACCAGAGGGCACGGGCCATCTCGTCGGTCGTGTCGTTGCGTTCGAGCCACTGCGCCGCGGCATGCTTGTGCTCCTGCGTGCGCAAGTGCGCGAAGTCGGCACCGGCAGCCGCCACGGCGCAGCCAATGACGACGAGAGATAACGACACTGCCGCCAGGACAGATGAGCACCGCGGCTGAGAAAATGAAGCCATGACGTCGAACCAAACCTATTCCTCTTCGCAGGGAGGGCCACAAAACCTGTGCGCATGATGTCACTCCTTCCATTCCAACAACGAAAAACCGTAAGTCTGTTGAGAGTGAGTGCTGTGGCGGTGGTGTGATCAGTCTGGGCGTTTCCCTTTTCAGGGACGCGGCACCCCATTACCCCGTCGACCCGCTCGATCGTCACCAGATTGAATAGCGGTACGTGAGAGGTGGGCGGAAAGGAGAGGAGAGGGAGACGAGAGAGAGCTACAAAAAGGGCGGTGCTTTGGATCGTCGCGTGACTGTGTGATGCATGCGCCAGAAGAAACAGGAAACCTGAAGAGGACGTGATCCTCAAACAGACGTGGTGCTGGTGTAAACCAATGCGGCGGTTGCCGTGGCTTCAACGCGCCACAGCGTCATCAAACCAAAAATGAATCCCAGCCCCAGCGCGCCACCCACTACGGTGAACGCCAAGCCGGCTGTGTTCTGCTCCACGACGGTCGGTCCAAAGTTCATCCGCCCGAGCGTAATTTGTCCTAGCGCGATGAATGGGTCCGTCTCGTCCATGATCATCACGGTTGGCGCCACGTTGCTGCGCCCATAGACGGCGACGCTCGACGTAAACGGGTAGAAGCAGGACGACTTGGTCGGGGACAGGGTCACCGTGGTACCGGACGAAATGATGGGAATGCAGACACTGCTCAAGTACGACGGATAGGAGCAAGTGCCACACGATCGGCCCTGCTGGCACGGGGGCGGGGTCGACGTGGGCTGTGAGTACGTACCGGACAGACTCGTCGTGCAGCGACTCTGCATCTGATTCGCGGTGCAAGAGCAGCTCGAACTGCCACCGGTCGAACAGTCGGAGGCCTGGCAAATCAGCGCCTCACTGGTCGTCGACGTCGCTGGGTTCGTTAATAGCAACGGAACGTTCGAAATCGAGCCGGCCGACACCGACGACTTCGTGAAGGTGAACGAGGAGGCAGTCAGATCAGCGGCGGCGGCCGTGTTTTCGACAAAAAAATACGAGTCGAATCGCTTCACATTTTGTTGATTGCCAGACGGTGGAAACTGCGTCGCCCCGCCACTCATAGCGATCTGACCGCCACTGGCCGGTTGCAGCTGCACAGTGAGCTTAGACATTTCCTTGTACGCCCCGTTGCTGTAGTCGTTTCCCGCGGCGTTGTACCTCGCGATGTTGGGTTCGCGGTTGTTGGGCGCTAATAGGAAGGCGACCCCGACGATGGTGAAGATCGCCCCGATGACAGCACTGCAGCAGACGCACATCATGGCCCCCTGATGGCCGCGGTGGTTGTTGCGCATGATGCGCCTGCAGAAAATGGCCATACGATGGGGTTTCAAACTCCACACCGGTACACCGGTTTACTAAGTAGATCTAGAGAGGAGAGAAAAAGAGACGATGGGTTCGAGTCCTGCGATTTATTCTTGGTGACAATGGAATACAGGTCAGAACAAGAAAGCTTTGACTCGCATCCTACGTGAAGCGGAGCGTACTCATTCCATGCGAAATGGTGCGCCTTCGCGAAAACCTCAAAAAACACAAACCAGCAGAAACAAATGAGCGAGAGCCGAATTTTCACCGGCAAAAGAGAATTGTGAGAGCGACAGAAATAAGGAGAAAGAGCTACGCGAGATAAACAAACGCTTCCGACATCGGCGATATGTCGTCAAAAAAGAAAGAAAAGTGTCTACACCGCAGGGGGCGGCTTGGCGGGCTCACCGTTGGCGGGCTGGGGCTGGTTAAAGGTATATAAGCCAAAGTGTTCACCATGCATGGGCTGGCCGGACGCCGGCTGAGGTTGGCCGTAGGCAGGCTGAGGTTGGCCGTATGCTGGCTGAGGTTGGCCGTAGGCAGGCTGAGGTTGGCCGTATGCAGGCTGAGGTTGGCCGTATGCTGGCTGAGGTTGGCCGTACGCCGGTTGAGGCTGGCCGTATGCAGGCTGAGGTTGGCCGTATGCTGGCTGAGGTTGGTCGTACGCCGGCTGAGGTTGGCCGTAGGCAGGCTGAGGCTGGCCGTACGCCGGCTGGCCGTACTGCGGAGATCCTTCTGGGTGTTGTGGTTGGTGGTGGACCGGCTGGGCGACTGGGACGGCTTGCATTGGCTGACCTTGCTGTTGCTGAGGTTGCTGCTGCGGCTCGTTCTTGTGGCTGCGGAAGAGGAAAACGAAGACCCCGCCGACCACGAGGCAAATGATGCCACCGATGACGAGGCAGGAGAGACCGGCCGCGGTTTGCTCGGCCGCGGTCAGCCCGAAGTTGTCCGCCCCCTTCGTGATTCGCTCCAGCGCGATGAAAGGGTCGTTCTCGTCCATGATGCTCAGCGTTGGGTTCGCGTTGCTGCTGGAGTAACGCGCCGACGTGGATTGGAACGGGTAATAGCAAGACGCTAGAGAAGACGCGGCCACAGCCACCGCTGACGTGCCGACCGCAACGGGCAGGCACACTTGCGAGACGTAGCTTTGATACCGGCACGTGCCGCACGTGTTGCCTTCTCGACAGCTGCCGGAACTGTCCGTGTAGCTGCCGCTGTACTGCCGGGTGCACTTGCTGGACATGGCAGAAGACGGACAGGTGCAGTCGCTGGAGGCGGACGTGCACTCGCTCTTTGTGCAGGAAATGGAGACGCTGTTTGATTGCGTCGTCGGCACTTGGAGTCCTTGCAGGTTGGACAGCGTGGACGACAAGAGACCGTTCTTGGTCGCCGACACAACCGCGCTCGTAAGGGAGCTGGAGGGAACTGCGGTCGTTTGTAACACAATGGACTGGTAGATGTTCACGCCATCCTTGTTGCCGGTCACCGGCACACTTTGCGCCTGATTGACGAGCAACGCCGGGGTCTGCGAGAAGCCGCTTGTGATGCTCATGGCCACCTTCGTCATCTCTAGTCGCTGCGTCGACGTGAAACTGTCGCCCGCCGCGTTGTACGAGTTCACCCATTCTACGCGGTGGTTCGGCGACGCGATGAGGGCAATGCCGACGATCACGAGAATCGGGCCGATGATGAGGAAGATACACGCCGCGACCACCATGCAGCGGAGCATCTGGTTCGCGCCCCGGAAGATGCTGAGGCAGAACATTGTGCGCGGCGGATGTAATACAAGGGGTACGTGGATGAAAAGCGATGCCTTGGCGTCAAAACAACGAACGCAATCGGGAAAAAAACCCCACGAACAACGCGCCAGTGTCTAAAGTACTCAATGACTGTAAAACACCACTACCAGTTTCAGCTACCGTCTTGAATGTGAAGCAAGGCCGGCTAACGACTGATTCAGTTCACCGAGCGCAGCTGCGAAGTCTGTGGACCAAGTTTGCCGCTGCTTGATACCCGTCGTCAGCTCACGCCAACAGCAGTCCACCGACGACAGCAGTCCACCAAGAGACCCTGCGTCGTCTCTCTCCGTGGAGGCATTGTTATCGCCGCCCGAGACGGTCAATTTCGGGATTTGCGCGATCGAGTCACCCAGGACGCTGCCGATGGCGGTGCGGTCAGATACCTCGAGCGTAAGCCTCTCTTCGAGCTCCGAGATGGACTGCCGTGCCGCTTTCACAAACTGTTGATGGTACCGAGATCGCGACGCCGTGAGACTGAGGACGTCTGCCCGCATCTTATCACCAAGCTTTGCCGTGAGCTCCCGCAAATCTCCCCGAAGGCGGTCGTCCTTTGCCCGATGCGACTCAAGGTCCTGCACTAGCCGCCCTACTTTCGCGTGAATCGTGCTCGTGCTCTGTTCGATAACGGACAACTTGTCCTCCAGGCGTCGCTCGACAACCTCCGCGGAGTCTCGCAGGCGCTGATAGATGATGGCGTTGAGCTGCTCTTCCGCCTCCTGCCTCCGCCGGACCTCCTGCGCAATATTGCCCTCTAAGGTAAACACTGCGTTCACCGTGTCATCGAGCGCCGCGGCAACTGAAGTGGCGGTCTCTGACCGTCTGCGGGTCAAGTCCGCGCGCGCGTCGTGCAACGTGGCGAGCATCCTGTGCCGCGTGAATAGTGGGAGGGGGGTGAGATCAAACAGGAAACGCAAACGTCAAATAGAGCCGCCGAACACGACGACACCAGTTCGAATGTTGACAATGTAATACAAACACAGTTTCAGGCTACGTGTACAGTAGATGTGGCTAAGACGACGAGTACTCTCCGCCGCGGATCTGTTTGCCGGCATCGTATGGCATACATGTTGCAAAACACAAACGGAAAAACAAAACGGCACGCACCAACGAGGTCTCTGCCGGAGTCTTCGGCGTGGCCCTCGTATGTAGTGGTTAAGCGAGATAATGCACCGTTGGCTCGCACCGTGGCTCGCAAAAAACGTGTGTTGCATAATTACACCATCTTGTCTATAAATTACCTTGTTGACACAAGAACAATAGCAAAAAACCTTGTTGTACACAAGAACAATCGCAAAAACGTCGTCGCCGATGAAACAAAAAAATAAAAATATCGCCGTCTCTGAACGCCACTTCTTTCCACCGTCTCAGATCCCATGCTGGTCTCATGAAGCAGAGGCCGAGCGCAAATCGCCCAGCGCAGCAGACGTTTCCTCCCATGTGGTCGCCCGCTTCCCCCCGCGGTTCCGGCGTTGCTGCATGTCCAGTCGCAACGGAGTGTGAAGTCGACTTCACGGCATACGGATGCGTTCTGCGAACACTGCAATGGTGGGGATGTTCGCGTGCCGGACAACGCGGGCGGCCCCGGTTCCTCGTCACAGCAGCGCCTAATCTGTTTCACGCGGTGCTATTATCGAGTCCGTGTGCTTAGAAGCACCGGATGAATGGCCTCTCTCGCGCACTGCCGTTCGCAGACATTGCTCAAGCGGGCACTGTATTGTTTGTGTTGGCGCAACGGCATTCTGCGTGTGACTATGTTCAGGGGATGAATGACCTCGAGGTGCCCTGCCTTCGCGTCGTCATTGCCGACAAGTTGCCGATGCCACGGCGATGCGCTGGTCTCCACCATATCGGCCGACGAGTCGTGGAGGCTGCGCGGTATCAACTCCCATCGCGCTGGCCACTGGTGGTCGACTTGGCGTAACAGTAACGTGACGCGCGCCCATACCCATGTGCGAGCCGCTGTGGTGGTGGCCCGCGATCGGCATCTGATGTTGGTGCTGCTGCGCAACCATGAGCATGTCCAACGCCAACGCGAAGGTGTGTCGAGGGGACCGCTGTTCGCGCCGTATATCGACGTCAACCGCCGCTTAGCCCCCCGCGGGGTACTGCGGGCCGCCGCCGTTGTTGTTGGCGGCGGCTATGTGCAGCTCGTCGAAGCAGCTGCGTGAGCTGACGCGGATAGCTTCGGACAAAACAATCACGCCTTTTGTGGCGCCAAAAAAGACTCTGCCTTTTCGGCGATGCGTTGTGTCCAGAAAATACGGACTGCTGCCTCCGATAGACGTGGTGTCACCCTCCGGCCAGCGGCGTCACCCATGACGCGGCATAACCCAAACCATTTGCATTCGACCGCATCGTCAACGTACAGAGACGGCGGCTTCAACCGCGCCAAACACTGGAAAATAGCAAGAGCTTCCAGACGAGCGGATGGCAGTCGAGTTAGTGACATGGCAGCATCTAACAACGTTGTTGTCAGTAGCCGCATGAGTTGCTCACGTACGATACGACCGTTTGTTGGAATAGCTTCGTCAGGTCCCGAAGTCTTCCTCGGCGTCGTTACCGGCGGCGACCGGTCACGGAGAGGTTCGTCGTGTCCCATGACATCACCACTTGGTTTCGACTGCGGCCGCAGGATGATGGACAGCGGTTTAAACATGTCTGCCTTGAGGAGGGCACCTTCTTCCAACAATAGTACGATGCCTTCAATAAGGCGCCGCGAGATGACCACGTGCCGCTGCCAGTCATGGCCGGCGAACGCCTCGGCGGCGCAGTACTCAAGATCGAGGACGGAAGCCACCGTCACCGCTACGTCCGCCGATGGTGCTGCTACCGAGTCCGAAGCCGCCACCCCTTTTGCCACCGCCGACGCCGCCGCCGCGTCGGTTGCTGTCTTGGGTGATCCACGACCTGTCACGGGGACAACCGGTGGCGACGATTTCATTGCGTGTGGCGAAGTGCCTGTGGCATCTTTGGTTGCGTGCGGCAACGTGCCTGTGGCATCTTTGGTTGCGTGCGGCAACGTGCCTGTGGCATCTTTGGTTG
>ERZ1292630.3469-Hain-H41-02um-R3-3469-length-13838-cov-23_pt1 | contig 13838 bp, 15 predicted proteins | sample MGYA00564408_ERZ1292630 | MGnify/ENA primary metagenome ERZ1292630 (study PRJEB36523, sample SAMEA6512641) | groundwater metagenome | collected 2019-01-08 | study: AquaDiva: Metagenomics assemblies of 32 groundwater samples | reverse complement strand
CAGACGTCGTAAACAGTCGGCCCGCAGGCATACATCCCGACCTTCCCCTCTTCAATCGGCTTAAAGAGCTCTTTTTCACCTGACATGGTGTTGTATACGCGAAGCGGCATAAGTTATTATCCTTTCTATTTTTTTAACCCCAGAAAATCCCTGTAGGGTCTTCATCTATCTCAGTTAAAATCTTATCCATGTTTGTCGTCGGCTCTGTATCCAAATATTCATGCCATTTATCATTCCTGTCAGCACAATAAAGACGCCATTTACCGCTCTTTTCATCATATCTAAGCTGCGCTATCGGCATGGATGTCCAATCCTTCATATCTTCGCGCCACGGTGCCCTGTTTTCAAATATCGTAACGCTATCCCCCCTGATTTTATGGGAAAGATTAACCTTATCTAAGACCTGTGGCGGTACTCGTCTTTTACAGAAGTCGCCTACCTTCATTTCAACAAGTGTTCTTACCAAAGGCGGTAGCGGCATATATCCTCCTCACGCTTTAGTAATGATATTCTATGCACCTTTTACCTCTTACCGCAAGAGCTGCGCTCCTTCCAATATTTATGCTCCCACTCAAATATGCTGGCGGCATCGGTTATTGCCTTAGCTTTCAAGGTATGCATAGATTTTGGTTTTGAATTCCTTCAGAGTTCCAGGAAGATTGTCCACCAGCGGCTTCAGTTCATCCCAACGGATGTTAAAGCTATAGGCATGAACAAAAAAATGTCTGAAAGAAAGATAGTTTGAAAGGGTCTCGTATAAATCATTGGAAATAATCCCCTCATCTAAAGCAGCCTTAAGCAAGTCTTTATGCCATGTCGATGCATCTTTGGTCTTTATATTTTTTAGAGACAAAACCCTCTTTAAGATATTCTCAAAACTATTGTAACAATTGTGAATGAACGTGGCAATGGCAGCCAGTTCAGCGGTTGAATAACCCTTTTCCAGCCGGACCACTGAATGTAGCTCAGCCACAACAGTGTCTATATTTTCAAACTCGGCCTCGCAGTATTCTTTAAGCTTTTGTCCCGGCATATATGAGCTTCCCTTCCCTAAGTACAATATCTTTAAATTTCGTTACCTTTCCTGAAAGGTCTATCAGATCAACATTTTTAGTCATAGTCCTTAACAGTTCTCCATAAAATTTGAAGAAGGTCCCTTCCGGCACACCTCGCACGGCAAAGTCATAATCGTTGACCTCTTCCGGCTCTTTATACAAAGCGGAGCCGATCAAATACATCTCCCCAACATGGTATTTCCTGGCAATCCCAATAGCCTTCTCAAGCTCATCTTTTGGCATCATTGAATTTCCCTCCTATGTTTTTCAGCAAACCAGCACACGACATCTTGTCGCGGAGTTTATCATTTATGAAGAGATCGCTCAATACTCTTTTAGATTTATATCATTTCATCTCTTGTGATCCTCGTAGGTACTCCACATTAGTGCACAGAGGCATCATAGAAGATCATCTTCCTTCCTCCCGCTCATCAAGCAGGGCCTTAAGGACGCGTCCTTTTTCGTCCTTTGGCCTCGGCATCTCCCAAAAACCAGCCATTTCCAGCCTTCTTATAACCTCTCCTTTTCCCAACAGCATTAATATTTTCTCCATCTCCGGCCCCTTTGTTATTCCAGTAAGGGCGGCCCGAAGGGGCATAAACAGGGCCTTTCCTTTTACAGCAAGCCTCGTCTTCACTCTATCAGAAACAGCTTTATAAATTTCAGGCGTTATTGATCCCTCTTTTTCAAACTCTTCCCTGAATGCCTTTACGACTTCTACGGCGCTTGGCTCTTTTAGAATGGCCTGGGCCTCGGCATCCGGCTTGATCTCTTCAATGAATATCCTTAAATGTTCAACTAAGCCAGGGAGGGTTGACGCCTCTCCTTTTACTGCATCAATGGCATTATTTATCCACTCATCATTTCTACCGGCAAGGGTCACACCTTCCTTCACCAGATGGAGCAATAGCAAACCCCGCAACTTCTTTGCCTCACAGTTTCTTATGTAATGCGCATTAATCCAGTTCAGCCTCTCCGTATCAAAGACAGCGGGACTGCTGGATACCTTTTCCAGGGAAAACCCTTCAATCAGCTCATCCATAGAAAGGATATCCCGTCCTTCGCCATAGGAAATCCCCAGATGGGCAAGGTAATTTATCACCGCCTCGCTTAAATAACCCCTGTCCCTGAACGACTTGAGAGAAACATCCCCGTGCCTCTTGCTGAGCGGCGCCCTGTCTGCGCCAAGAATAAGAGGCAGGTGGGCAAATTGAGGAGGTATGAACCTTAGGGCCTCGGATATGAGTATCTGCCTCGGAGTATTGGAAAGATGGTCATCACCTCTGATCACATGGGTGATCCTCATGAGGGAGTCATCCACTATATTGGCGAAGTTGAAGGCTGCTGTTCCATCGGAGCGCCTTATGACGAAATCCCCTATCTTGTCGCAGTCGAATGTGACCATCCCTTTTACGAGGTCTTCCACCTCGACAATTCCAGCCTCCACCCTGAATCTGATGGTATGTGGCTTTCCCTGAACCTCGTAGCTTCTGGATATCAGAGGGACCATATTTCTACATTTGCCGTTATAGCGCGGCGGCTCATGGTTGGCTACCTGCTGAAGGTGTACCTTTTCCAGTTCATCTTCGGTGCAGAAACATCTGTATGCCTTGCCGTCCGCCATAAGCTGGGAGATCATATGATCGTATATATCCTGTCTCTCCGACTGTCTGTAAGGCGTAAAGAGACCGCCTTTATCCGGCCCCTCCTCCCAGTCAAGTCCAAGCCAGCGGAGGTCATTTACAATCTCATCCTCAAACTCCTTTTTCGATCTCTCCCTGTCAGTGTCTTCGATGCGAAGGATAAATGTACCGCCTGTCTTTTTCGCAAAGAGGTAGTTAAAAAGGGCTGTCCTGGCGTTTCCTATATGAAGATATCCTGTGGGGCTTGGCGCAAAACGGACTCTTACCGCTGTCATTATTTATACTCCTTAAAGCTTGTCACCAACTGCCCAAAGGTTATGGGTTTGTATTTTCTGCCTCGTCCGCAGAATTTGTGGGTAAAGGGTAGTAGAAAAGAGTAAGTGCATTGCCTTCCAAAAATGTATAAGATATTTTTTACGAGAAAGCATCTTAAACAAAGAGGAACGGCAATGCTGGTTAAGACTTTACTGAATAAGGTTGAGAATTTCAAGTCCTTTGTTTACAAAGCAGTCCACTTGGAGGTCATCCACGGTAGAGAGGCATTGGTTGCTGATATACAGCCAAGGGCAAATGCCAAGCCGATGGGTGTTGTTAAAAAGGCCTGAGAACCTGACAGAAAAGCAAACGGTAAGATTAAGCCAGATAGTTAAGATCAATCTGAGTTCCATAAAGGCGTATCTGATGCGCGAGGACTTTCAGCGTTTTTTGGAATACCAGTATCAGGGATGTGCGGACAAGTTTCTGGAAAACTGGGTCACAAGAACCCTTCAAACTAACCTGGCGCCGATGAAGAAAGTAGCCAAGATGCTGCGCAAACATAAACCGCTCATTCTCAATTGGTTTAAGGCTGACGGCAGACTTTCTTCTGGAACGGTTGAGGGATTTAACCTTAAAGCAAAACTGACTATTAGAAAAGCTTACGGTTATAAATCTCTGGAATGCCTGCAAACGGCCTTATATCATACTCTTGGCAATTTGCCGGAACCAAAGCTAACCCACAGATTTTGCGGATGAGCCAATAAATCCAGCCAGTGACTCAAATGGCCTTGAAAAAATCTTTCAGGGCTTTTTTTTGAAGCAGAAATCATGTTAATATTGTTGACAAGACATAAATGTGCAATAATTCCCTGGAAAGGAGTTGACTGGATATCATGAAAAAAATAGTTATAGGTGTCATCATATTGGCCATACTGGGTGCCGGGGCATATACCCTCTTTAATGGTGAAGAGAAAGATTTGAAATACAGGACGGAGAAGGTAACCAGGGGGGATGTAGTAGCAACCGTTACTGCTACGGGTACTGTAAACGCAGTGACCACTGTCCTTGTAGGCACCCAGGTCTCAGGGACTATAAAAGATATCTATGTGGACTTCAACTCGCATGTCAAAAAGGGACAAGTGATAGCCCAGATAGACCCTGCCACCTTTGAGGCCCAGGTGGAACAGGCGCGGGCGAACCTGCTTTCGGCGCGGGCGAATCTCGAAAAGGCGGTGGCGGCCCTTCTCGACGCAAAGAGGACAATGGAGAGAAGCCGGGAACTATATTCTCAGAATATGGTGGCAAAGAGCGAGATGGATACCTCGGAGACGAATTATGAATCTGCAAAGGCCCAGGTGAGTGTCGCAAAGGCCCAGATATCTCAGGCAGAGGCGGCGTTAAGGGTTTCAGAGATAAACCTGAGATTTACAAATATAGTATCTCCTGTTGATGGGACAGTTGTCTCAAGAAATGTAGATGTTGGCCAGACAGTTGCAGCAAGCTTCCAGACCCCGACTCTCTTTAACATAGCCCAGGACCTGACGAAGATGCAGATAGACACCAGCGTTGCCGAGGCTGACATCGGAAGGATCCTGGTGGGCCAGTCAGTGGAGTTTACTGTTGACGCATATCCCGAAATCACCTTCAAAGGCAGGGTCTCGGAGATCAGGAATGCTCCCATAGTGGTCCAGAATGTAGTCACATACAATGTAGTGGTCAAGGTGGATAACCGCGAACTCAAGCTTAAACCCGGAATGACTGCGAACGTCTCCGTAATTGTCTCGGAAAAGAAGGGTGTTCTTAAGATTCCGAACGCAGCATTAAGGTTCAGGCCTCCGGATATTCGCAATAAGGAGACATCAAAGGATAAGTCAAGGGAAAGAGGAAACGGCGTATGGATATTGGAAGAGGAAAAACCGAAACTGGTAAAGGTAACAACTGGAATAAGTGATGGGAACTATATGGAAATGATCTCGGGTGATCTAAGGGAAGGGCAGGAGGTTATAGTGGAATCCCTGACAAAGTCAACAACATCAGGCCAGGTTGGGCGGACAGGGCCAAGGATGTACTGAAATGCCCCTTATAGAGATAAATGACATAAGCAAGATATACAGGCTTGGGGATATAGATGTCAATGCCCTGAACTCCGTCTCAATCAACATCGATAAGGGTGAGTTTGTTGCGATAATGGGGCAGTCTGGGTCTGGTAAATCCACATTTATGAACATCATCGGCTGCCTTGACAAGCCCACAAGCGGGAGGTATTCCCTTGAAGGGGTCGATGTTGCCGGACTTACAAGGGATGAGCTTGCGGCGATCAGGAATAAGAAGATAGGTTTTGTCTTTCAGGGGTTCAACCTCCTTTCCAGGACATCCGCCATAGAGAATGTTGAATTGCCGATGCTTTATAACGGGCTGCCCGCAAGGGACAGAAAGGAACGGGCTGCTGCTGCCCTGGATAAGGTCGGCCTTTCCGGGAGGGAAAATCACCATCCAAACCAGCTCTCAGGCGGCCAGCAGCAGAGGGTCGCCATAGCCAGGGCGCTTGTGAACGAGGCGCCCTTAATCCTCGCTGATGAACCGACAGGGAATCTCGACACAAAGACCAGCACGGAGATAATGGAGCTTTTTGTGAGGCTTAATGCAGAGTCAGACATTACCGTGGTCCTTGTCACCCATGAACACGATATAGCGGCCTTCAGCAAGAGGACACTGAAGTTTCTTGACGGCCGCGTAGTAAGCGACAGTCCAACGATAAATTTATGATCAACATCCCCTCTACGATAAAGATTTCCCTCAGGGCGCTAAGAGTCAATAAGATGCGGTCAGCCCTTACAATACTCGGCATCATTATCGGGGTCGGGGCAGTTATCACTATGCTTGCCGTCGGCACCGGGGCCCGCCAGAGGATAGGAGAGCAGATAGCCAGCATGGGCAGCAATCTGCTCATGGTGCTGCCTGGAGCAACCACATCTGGAGGTGCCAGGATGGGCGCCGGAAGTCAGATGACACTTTCGACGAGTGATGCAGAGGCGATACTGAAGGAATGTCCTGCGGTTCTGCATGTTGCCCCTGTCCTTGGCGGGGTCGCCCAGGTTATATACGGCAACCAGAACTGGTCGACAGGTGTTACAGGCACAACCCCGGCAATGCTTGAAGTAAGGGATTGGCCGCTTTCCGAAGGAAGGCCTTTTGCCGAAGAAGATGTGAGGAGCGCCTCCAAAGTCTGTCTTCTCGGCCAGACTGTAGTTGACAACCTCTTTGGGAGCATAGACCCCATAGGCCAGATCGTCAGGATAAAAAATGTCCCCTTTACGGTTATAGGAGTGCTTGACAGGAAAGGCCAGTCCCCTAACGGCCAGGACCAGGACGACACAATATATATACCTGTGACAACTGCCCAGAAAAAGATATTTGGCACTACTTTCCCTGGCATGGTAAGGATCATCATGGTAAAGGCAAAGGGCGCGGAAGAGTTATCCCAGGCCCAAAAACAGATAACTGAACTCCTCCGGCAGAGGCACCGCATCGCCCAGAAACAGGATGATGATTTTACAGTGCGGAACCTGACCCAGATGATGCAGGCTGCGGAAGAATCGGCTAAGATCATGGCCCTGCTTCTCGGGGCCGTTGCCTCTGTTTCCCTCCTCGTAGGGGGTATAGGTATAATGAACATCATGCTCGTCTCTGTGACTGAGAGGACCAGGGAGATAGGGATAAGGATGGCTGTCGGGGCCAAGACGTGGGACATAAGGCTTCAATTCCTGATAGAGGCCCTTATCCTTTCACTGATCGGCGGAGGGATTGGTATTGTAATAGGTGTATCAGGTTCACAGGTCTTGTCAACAATCGCAGGCTGGCCAACAATAATATCGCTCTTCTCGATATTCCTTGCCTTCGGTTTTTCAGGTGTGGTGGGGATATTCTTCGGTTTTTATCCGGCAATGAAGGCATCCCTCCTTGACCCGATCGAGGCCTTGAGGTATGAGTAAGGGTCTCTATGCCGCCTTCCTCATGTATATCTTTATTACCTTGCCTTCCTCCTCTATCCCAAGGAGTTCATTCCCAGTGCTCTGTGCCCATACAGGCAGGTCCCTCTTGGATACAGGGTCGTCTGTCAGGACCTCAATGACCTGGCCGACCTCCATATGCTCAAGGGCCAGGGTAGTCTTTACCGATGGGAGTGGGCAGCTTAGCCCTGTGCAATCGATGGTCTTGTCCACTTTATAATTCATCTTGCTTTAAACCTCTTAAATGAAAAGATTTATGGTTGTTTCCTTTGCAATCGAAAGGTACGAAACCGCGCCGATAACATCTTCGCATTCGTCTATGAAGTCTTCCTTCTTGAGCCCCATGACTGTCATGCTCATCTCGCACGGGTAGAACTTCACTCCCAAGGAATGGGCCATTGTGATGAACTCCTGAAGGCTCGGCACCTTCTTATGGGACATCATCGTCTTGAGCATGGCCGGCCCCATCCCGAACATGTTCATCTTCGATATTGCAAGCTTCTTTGCGTGGCCGTAATTCATGAGGTTCAGCATCTTCTGCATCCAGTTCTGCCCCTTGATCAGACCGCCTTCCTTCTTGATTACATTGAGACCCCAGAACGTAAAGAATATGGTCACCTTCATCCCCATGGATGCTGCTGCAGTAGCGATCACAAAGGTTGCGATGGCCTTGTCCATATCGCCGCTGAATAACACTATGGTGACGGAGCCCTTATTCTTCGTTTGCTCAGTCATGTTCACCCGCCGTTTTTATATTAAGTGCAGCAACCTTACTCCGATTGTGTAGGTGCATGAATTGTATACAACACAAATTACAGTCATGTCAACAGTCCCCTTGCTCTCCTAAAGATACAATATCCGGCAAATGGATTACCTCAGCAAACTCCGCATCTGTGGCACTTTGGCGGGTTGCAGGGAGGAGTGAACTGTCCTTTTAGGGCCCTCTCGTATTCTTTCCAGAGGTAGCCCTTCTCAATCCCATGGTCTATAAAGTCCCATGGGAGGATTTCATCCTTCCCCCTCATCCTGTAAACATAGAAGTCTGTATCCACTTGAGACTCTTTTATCCCTCTGTTCCAACTCCCGACCTCAAGGGCAGCCCTGATGACCCCCCCGACCCTCCTGTCCCCCCTTGAAAGAAGGGCCTGGAGATATGAGTCCTTCGGGTTCTCATGATTGACCTCTATGTTCCCCTCTTTTTTGAGGGATTCCTTTATATATGTCAACTTATTGCCCAAAGACTTCACATCTTCCATGGGTGACCACTGGAATGGCGTCCAGGGCTTTGGTATAAAAGGGTTTATGCTGAGCGTAATTGTCCCAATCCTCCCTGCCTCTTTTGTTAATACCAGGACCTCTTTCTTTATCCTCTTTGCAAGCTTCACTATCCCTTCTATATCATCGTCGGTCTCAGTGGGTAAACCTATGAGGAAGTAAAGTTTCGCGTTAAGTATCCCTCTTGAGATAGCCATCTCGACAGATTTAAGGATATCATCCTCGGATATCCCCTTGTTTATAACATTTCTGAGGCGCTCTGTACCTGCCTCAGGAGCAAATGTCATGGTCTTGTGTCCGCTCTCCTTTAATGCATCTACAAGCTCATCGGTAGTTGAATCCATTCGGAGGGAGGAAACCGAAACCTTCTTCCCTTTTGCAATCAGGGGGGCGCAGAGGGAGTTGATAAACGGATAGTCGGAAACCGCAGCGCTTACCAAGCCGACCTTCCCCCCCCCTTTCGCCCCCCCCCTGCTAAGGGGGGGATTGAGGGGGGGTGACTCCAACGACTCCAATATCTTTTCAGGCCTTCTTGTCCTTGGAGGAAGGTATATGAACCCAGCAGTACAGAACCTGCAACCCCGTCCGCAACCCCGGCTTATCTCTACGAGATTCATACCGGAGAACTCTGTATCAGGAGTAAATATCCTGGATATTGTGGGTGCGCTGTCTATGTCCCTTATCCATCTTCTCTTTACTTTTCTCGAAGCCTTTCCTTTTTGGACAAATGATTCTATGGTGCCATCTGGCTTATAACTGACGCTATAGAGAGAAGGGACGTATACCCCCTCTATCTTGGTTAATTTCAAGAGAAGCTCTACTTTTTCAGCGTCATTGTTCTTTATAAAGCTGTCAATAAACTCGTTGACAACCTCTTCCCCCTCCCCTATAAGAAAAAGGTCGATAAAATCTGCCATAGGCTCAGGGTTGAGAAAAGTTGTCACCCCTCCGGCAATGACTAATGGATGGTCCTCACTGCGCTCCGCAGCCATCAGTGGGATATTCCCCATCTCAAGTATCTTCAGTGCGTTGAGATAGTCGTTTTCAAACGGGATGGAAAAGGCTATGATATCAAAGTCCCTGAGGAGTCTCTGGGATTCCAGTGAAAATATCTGTGTGCCAGTCCTCTGATATTCATCCATATCCTCCCTGTCAGGAAGGAACACCCTCTCGCAAATAGTGTCCTCTCTCTGGTTCAACAGATGGTAGACCTGCTGATACCCAAGGTTAGACATGCCGACAAAATAGGTGTTGGGATAGATCAAGGCAACAGTGACCTTCCGGCCCCAGCGCTTTATGACCGCGCCTTTTTCAGAGGAAAGACGTCTAACGGCTTTTTCTTTAAGTTTGCGTGACATAAGAAAGGGGGATATGGTTTTGATTACCTCTAATAGTAGCAGGTTAAAAGAAGGAAGGCAATTTGCAATTCCGACATGAAAAATATTTACCTTGCAAATTGAAACCCTGGCTTTTATAATGCAAGGTAGTCATGAAAAGAACCCTTGAGTTAACAATCAAAGAATCCCTGAAGAAATACCCTGTTGTCGGCATCCTTGGCTCCCGTCAGGTAGGAAAGACCACTCTTGCCAAAGAAATTCAGTCCACTCTTCATAAGAAGTCTGTTTACCTCGATCTTGAACTCCCTTCGGACCTCAACAAACTAAGTGACCCGGAATTATACCTGAGTCAGTTCACAGATGCCCTTGTCATCATAGATGAAATTCAGCGCATACCCTCCCTTTTCCCTGTAATCCGGGCGCTTGTGGACCACAAAAGGAAAGCTGGGCGCTACCTTATTCTGGGCTCCGCCTCGCCGGACCTGATAAAACATTCATCGGAAAGCCTGGCAGGCCGCATTATCTACCATGAGCTGACACCCTTCACCCTTGTGGAAACAGGATTTAAGGAGATAGAAAAGTTATGGCTCCGTGGCGGGTATCCTGATAGTTATCTAACTGAAAGAGATGGGGACAGCTATCAATGGCGGGAGGCATTCATAAAAACGTATCTGGAGATGGACATCCCTCAGCTTGGGATAAGAGTGCCGGCCATGCAGCTGCGCCGCTTTTGGACCATGCTCGCCCACTCCCACGGCGGACTATGGAATGCCAGCAAGATTGGAGGAAGTCTCGACATATCGGCCCCGACAGTACGGAGTTATCTTGACATCCTTCAGGAAACCTTTATTGTGCGGCAATTACAACCCTATCACAGCAATCTTAAAAAGAGGCTGATAAAGTCTCCCAAGGTCTATGTCCGCGATACAGGCCTTCTCCACACCCTGTTAAGAATAAGGGACCTTGACGACCTTCAGGGACACCCCTCTATCAGCAATTCATGGGAAGGATTTGTCATAGAGCAGATCATCAAGTCAGTTCCCGATACATGGCAGGCGTACTTCTTCAGGACAAATGCCGGCGCTGAGATTGACCTGTTGCTTATCGACGCCAAAAACAGGCCTGTGGCCATTGAGATCAAGTATTCGCTGAGTCCCGCTGTCACGCGCGGTTTCTGGAATGCCTATGAAGACCTCGGATGCAAGAGGGGATTTGTTGTATACCCCGGCGCCGAATCTTATCCGATCGGCAACAATGTCTTTACGCTGCCCATAAAAGAACTCCCAAGGATATGGGAATAGAGATGACATTATATCAGCGTCGCGCAGCCATTCCCTTGCCAAGCTATCTATGTTTTGGGATTGTTTTGCAACATAAAAATATAATGTGTTATTTTTCAGCAACTGGAAAAAGAAGAGCGGCGGAAGATGATTTTTCAGAAGTTGCCTTTATGTCTGCTTTATTGCCTGGACAATGGTTTTCAGGGATGTAACATTTCCCCCTCCCATTAAGACAATGGGTATCGTCAAAAACTAACCACAGAGAACACAGAGAAATACTTTAATGTCAATGAACTACAAAATATTTTACTCCCTCCCCCTCTGTGCCCTCAGATTGTCATTCGTTTTATTTTCTCTTTAACAGCTCAATGCTTAATCTTTTTTCTTCTTTTCTCCGACTTCTTCCTTTCTCTTCAGGCTATTGCAAGGCTTTTTGAGGACACTGAGAATTTCTCTGTGGACTCTGTGGTTTCATTTTCCATTTTCCGTTTTCATGAAACTTTTGACAGTATCAGGCAATGGAGTTATAACCGGATGGATAGAGGTCGGGTGGAGTTTTTGTCTGCGGATTTGAGAAGGGGCGATTGGAGCGGGTTTGAGAGGGGAAACTGATTTTTCAAGACCTGACCCTCTTCACTCCCTGGGGGCATTGGCTTTACTGATGAGTTCATAAATAAGAAGATATTTATCTGAAAATCTCCCCTGACCCCTCTTTTCCAAAGAGGGGGAAATTACTTCCCCCTTTGGAAAAGGAGGATTGAGGGAAATAGAGAGAAAGAGGGTCAGGTCTACACCGGCTGTTGCCCAAATGCACTTTTAAAAATTGCCCCCTATACCCCATCTATAAAATACCAGTCAACGCCATCACTTAGGTTACTGTATCTTGCGGATAGTATTATTATTCGAATCGACCACATAGAGATTTGTCCCGTCGGTAATTATACCCATAGGGGAATTAAATCTGGCAGCGACCCCAGTAGCGTCGGTAGAACCTGCAGACAAGGCAGTCCCCGCCAGTGTCGTCACTGCTCCAGTGGCGATCACTATCTTGCGGATTGTATGATTACCGTAATCAGTAACATAGAGATTTGTCCCGTCGGTGGTTAGACCACGAGCATTATTAAATCTGGCGTCGGCCCCTGAAGCGTCTGTAGAACCTATAACCTCGGCAGTCCCCGCCAGTGTCGTGACTATTCCTGTGGCAATCACTATCTTGCGGATTGTATGATTACTCGCATCAGCGACATACAGATTTGTCTCGTCAGTGGTTATACCCATAGGGGTATAAAATCTGGCGGTGGCCCCTGTACCGTCTGTAGAACCGGTGACCCCGACAGACCCCGCCATGGTGGTTACTTCTCCTGTAGCGATCACTATCTTGCGGATAGTGTGATTGCCCGTATCGGCGACATAGAGATTGGGTCCGTCGGTAGTTATACCGTAAGGGAAGGAAAAACTGGCAGCGATGCCTGTACCGTCGGTAGAACCTCCAACGCCGTTCCCCGCCATGGTGGTCACTACTCCTGTGGCAATCACTATCTTGCGGATAGTATTATTATACGTATCAGCCACATAGAGATTGGTCCCATCGGTGCCGGTGGTTATATCCATAGGGCTCCTAAAGCTGGCGCTGGTGCCTGTCCCGTCGGCAGAACCATAAACCCCGACAGTCCCAGCCAGGGTTGTTACTGCTCCTGTAGCGATCACTATCTTTCGGATAGTATGATTATCCGTATCGGCGACATAGAGATTGGTCCCGTCGGTGGTTATACCAATAGGGAGATTAAATCTGGCAGCGGCCCCTGTCCCGTCAGCAGTACCCACAGACAAGGCAGACCCAGCCAGGGTGGTCACCGCTGTAGAAAGGGCCAGGTTATTGCCTTGCATGCTGCCACCCATCAAAACGCCGGTTGTGAATGACCATGTATAAGAGGAGCCCATTGCATTACCCGCCGCATCCTTTACACCGGTAGTAATGGTGGCTGTGTAGGGGGTTGAGTAGGCAAGACTGCTTGACGGGGTAAATGTGGCGGTCGTGCCGGAATAATTTACCGCACCTGTCACGCCATTGTTCAATGTAAAGGTAGTTGAGGAAACGGTAGATGCAGTCATAGGCTCGCTGAATGTGGCGGTAATCGCTGCATTCACCGCAACGCCGGTTGCGTTATTCGCCGGATTTGTGGATGAGACGGTGGGCGGCGTGGTGTCGGCGCTTGAACTGCTGCCGCCTCCGCCCCCGCATGCGGTAAGCGTAACCGCAGCTAAACAAATCAAAAACGCGAACTTTAGTGCTTTCTTCATGGCAGTGCCTCCTTAAGAGATTTTTTTGTGTGGCGGCAGGAGGTAACTCCTGACAGCACAGGAATAAACCCCTTTACTTCAAACAAAAAAGCCTTTCCCGATAACAATACATCGCAAAAGGCCTTTGAAAAATTTTTACGGTTTTTAATAAAGGTGTTATTTGTTGAGTTGAGTTGAGTTGAGTTGCAAGTCGTGTGCCATGATTAAGTCTCCTTGAAAAATCAATAGCGACTGCCTGTTTCTTGTAACAACGGATGAAACATTAACCAAAAACTCGGCAGATGTCAAGGGAAAAATTCCTAAGGCTTAAGAACATACCCTGAAACCTCCTTATGAGGTGTATACTATCCTGTAGATATTCGGCGCAGCCTTGACCCTTATCTCAACGAGATAAAAACGGCGGAATTTTTTCCGGCCAACTAATTCATGCAAAAAAGGGACAAGAAGAACCGCGGAGGCGCCGCCTCGCCCCTACAAATATTCTAATCCGCAGTCCTCCTCATGAATGTCGGGACGTCGTATTCATCTTCCATCTCAAAGTCGCTTACTGCCCCTATCTTTATAACAGGAAGGTTCTCAGAGCTGCGGTCCCTCCTGAGAAATGTGGGGGTATCCATGCTCTCTTTTTTCAGGAGGGAGATACTTGGGATTATATGGCCGGCATCTTCATCAGACTTGC
>ERZ1292630.3467-Hain-H41-02um-R3-3467-length-13843-cov-4_pt1 | contig 13843 bp, 12 predicted proteins | sample MGYA00564408_ERZ1292630 | MGnify/ENA primary metagenome ERZ1292630 (study PRJEB36523, sample SAMEA6512641) | groundwater metagenome | collected 2019-01-08 | study: AquaDiva: Metagenomics assemblies of 32 groundwater samples | reverse complement strand
CCATTTATTTTAGGCATCATATAATCAAGTAAAACAACTCTAATATCTTCTTTATCTAATAAAAATAATCCTTCTTCGTAATTTTTAGCTTCAATAGTATTATATCCTTGAAACCCTAGTAAAGAAGATAAAAAGAATCTTATGTCTTCTAAATCATCAATAATTAAAACTTTTCCTTCTTTATTATTCATTAAAATTTGACCTCAAAATATAAATCTTTCATTTCTAAAATATTCATTTAAGTATTTAACAAAATAAATAGTTAAATAAAAGTACAAAAAATAACTTATCACAACTTTTACATTAAAGGCAAAGACAGTTCATTCCTTACAAATTATTTTTTTATTAATTACTAAATTATACTCAAGGAAAATTATTTTTCTAAGAATAATTAACAATAAGTTTACATTCATAATATTCTTAATTTTTCTACTTCTTAAGTGGTACATATTAGAAAAAAATAGAAATTATAATTCTTAAGCTTTGTATCTATTTAATTTTATAACTAGATTAAACTTAATATTTTCTTCCAAGTATTAAGTTATTTTTATTTTAAAATTAATATAGAATAAAATAAACTATAAACCATGTTACAATGGTATCCTATATTTTTTAGTATTTATTATATATTTTTGGAAATAATGAAAACAGGCTTTAAACTTTATATATCTTCTTTTCTTAGTATTTTATTAGTCAGTTGTTCTGGTGGAAATTCGGCTACAACACCTGCTATGCCTAATATTGCAAATCTTGCTGTAAAACCATCGTCATCTACTGAAACAGAAATAAAAAGAATTAATCTTACTGGTAAAGTATTAGATGGAATAACAAAAAAACCTATTGATAATGCAAATATTTTAGTTTATGTAATATCAAATGATAAATTGATTGAAAGTTTAAAAAATGGAAATAAACCCGAGCCAATTCCATCTTCATCGCCTCTTGTGTCTTCTGGAACTTCAACGGCTACAATTCCAGAAATTAAACCAATCCCTTCTATTCAACCACCTTCACCAAAACCTATAGAAGAAAATGAAGAAGTTTCTAAACCTGTTACTAAGCCTATAGTTAAAGGAAATCAAAAACCAGTTGCTAAAACTACTATAAAACCATCTATAAAACCAGTCGCTAAACCTACCATAAAGCCATCTGTAAAACCAGAGCCGATTAAATCATTAACACCTATAGAAAAACCAACCGCAACACCAAAACCTAAAGAAGAATTATCACCAAATGATTTAAAAAGTGTTTTATCTGATATTAAAATCAATAATATTCAAGAATTTGAATCTAAAACAGGTAATGATGGTAAATATTGGGTTAGTAAAGTTCCTGATAGTCCTAATTCTGTAACAATTTTAACTGTATCTGCTGATAATTATAAATCCTTTTCTGTTTTTTATTTAGATAATAATAAATCTGAAGATATTTATCTAATGCCTTCTAATCCAAATAAATATTATTCTTCAGTTTCAGCTTCTGTTTTATCATTAAATAATAATCCAATAGAAAATGCTTTTGTTTCATCTTCTTACACAATAGGAGAATCTTTCTCTGTTCCTACAAATAGTAATTTAAATGGTGAATTTAATTTTGATGATATTGAAGTTGGTGAAAGAATATTTGTTGCAAGTAAAAAAAATGATTCTGGAAAAATAATTTCTATGGGTTTTTTAGATACAGATATTAAAAAAACAGATAAATCATACAAACAAAAAAAATCTGAATTAGAAAAAAAAGTTGAAAAAATCATAGAAAAAGATGATACAAAAATAACTGAAATTTATGATAAAAAAGATGAAAAACTTGATTCTTCTGATATTAAAAAAATAGAAGAAGTAAAAAAAGATGATAAAGAAATCAAAGAAGAACCTAAAAAAGAATTTAAATTAGACAAAGATAAACCAAATATAAAAGTTGGTTCCGTTGTTGATTATATCAACTTAAAAGGTAAAATTGATTCTAAAGAAATGACCTTAAAAAATGTAAACGTTTATATTGTTTTTAAGAAAAAAGGGTTACCTAAAGAAGAAATATTTTTTGATGAAAAGTATTTTAATAAAACGTCAGAAGACTTTGAACTTGAATTGCCTAAATTAGATAGTATTTATCAATATCATCTTGAATTTGTTGGTGTAAATAAAAAAGGCTTTAGAAGTTATCATCATGAGTATGGAATAAAAAAAGATACTAAGGATATTAAGTTCTCATTTTTAGAGCCAATTTCTGTTGGTAAATTTGATATTATAAATAAAAATGATTCTAAAATCCCTGTTTTTATGTGGAATGCTGTAGAAAAAACATCTTTTTATAAAGTTTCGCTTGATAGAGAAGATAAAAATGGTAATGTTAATACAATTTGGGAAGGAATTACTCCTTTTAACTCAGCTGTTTATCCTATAACAACTGGTGCAAATAAAATTACTCCTGCTTATTCTTATTCTTGGAGTGTTTCTGCAATAAAAGATACAGATCCAATTGATAAATTGAGTTTTGCTAAATTAAATACATTGTTTTTGAATGATGTTTCAAATTCTTCCATTATGGAATTTAAATTAAATTCAAAAGATGATGACATAGAAGAAATAGATAAAGACAAAAAGAAAGAAGGTTAATTATTAAATACTTAATAAATGCCATTTTGGCAATAAATCTCTTAACACTTAATTCTTATGCTGACGAAATTAAGTTTTATTATAATACCTCTGGAAATATTTCAGTAAAAAATTGGATTTCTAATGATACAGTTACACAATTTGCTGTTCAAAAATTATCGGCAGAAGAACAATTAACAGCTAAGCCTCAAAATCAAACTACAATAGGTAAAACATCTACTCATTATTTAGAATTAAATTCTAATTATTGGTTTGGTTTGGTTTCTCAAAATAATTTATTCAACTTAGGTCCTTTATTTGGAATTGGTTTTGATTTTTTATTTAGTTCAACTTCTTTTTCTAACTCATCAATTCCTCAAAGTTCGCAAGAGTTTTTATTAAATGCTAATTCATATTTTATGGATATTTCTTTTATAAAATTAGCTCTTTTACACGATGAAAAAATGAGTAAATATATTTCTCTTTCTGGACATTATACAAATTTTAGTAACTATGCACTAAGTAAATTGTCAACTTTAGATGGTTTAGCTTTAGGAGTAGAAGGTAAATATAACTTATTTGATGTTGCAGATCTTCATTTAAATGCTAATTATATTCCTGTAATAACTAATGCTAATTTAAATAAATCTTTTGGAATTAATGCCGATACAGGAATTAAATGGAATATATCGCCAAAAGCATCAATAGATGTTGGTTATAAAGCTCTTTATTATTCTGGTTCGGCAGATGTTGAAGTTAATGCTAAAGATACAGCAGGTAAAGATGTTATCATAAAAGGTAATTTAACATTATCAGATTTAATTCATGGGCTTACATTTGGTGGAACATATTATTTTTAGTTTTTTTTGTGATAAAATGTATATTCAATGAAATGTAATATTTTAGTGTGGGATTTTAAAAATATTTAATGGGAATAAATGTACTAAAGTTTGGTGGAACATCAGTTGGAACACCTGAAAAAATAAAAAAGGTAGCAAAAATAATATACGATACTAAGAAGAGTACAGGGAATCAAATTGTTGTGGTTGTTTCTGCAATGGGACATAGTACAGATGAATTGATTGATCTTGCAAAGCAAGTTTCTAGTGTCAGAAATACCAGAGAAATGGATATGCTTTTGGCAACAGGAGAACAAGTTTCAATTGCTTTAGTTTCTATGGCTCTTCATGAACTAGGTGCTAATGCTGTTTCATTAACTGGTTTTCAAGCAAATATAAAAGCAGAGCATGTTTATTCTAAAGCCAGAATACTTGAAATAGAAAATAAAAGATTAAGAGAACTTCTTGAGCAAGATAATATAGTTATTGTGGCAGGTTTTCAAGGTGTTACAGAAAATACCGAAATTGTTACATTAGGTAGAGGTGGTTCAGATACAACCGCTGTAGCTCTTGCAGCATCATTAAATGCAGATGTTTGTGAAATTTATACAGATGTTGATGGTATTTATACAGCGGACCCAAGACTTGTACCAGATGCAAAAAAATTAAAAGAAATATCTTACGAAGAAATGTTAGAGCTTGCAAGTTTAGGAGCTCAGGTTCTTCACCCAAGAGCAGTTGAATGTGCTGCATCTTATGATACGATTATTCATGTTAGATCTACATTCACAGGTAATGTAGGAACTTTTGTAAAAGGAGTTGATAGTTTGGAAGTAAAAAATGCAATCAGTGGTGTTGCCATAGATAAAAATCAAGCAAAAATAGCTTTATTAGAAGTGCCAGATCAACCAGGAATGGCGGCTGGACTTTTTACCTCAATAGCAGAAAAAGGTTTTGTTGTTGATATGATAATTCAATCTGTAAAAGAGAGCGAAACAAATGATATTGCTTTTACTGTAGCAAGAGATGATGTTAATGAAGTTGTTGAAATTGCCAAAGAAGTAGCAAAAAAATATAACTGTAAAAAAGTTGTTGTTGATGAAAATGTTGCAAAAGTTTCTATTGTAGGAGCTGGTATGGTTGGAAGACCAGGTATTGCAGCAGGAATGTTTAAAGCTCTTGGAGATTCTAAAATAAATATTCAAATGATTAGCACTTCAGAAATAAAAATTTCTTGTATTGTTACATTAGATGAATGTGAAAATGCAGCAAGAGTAATTCATAAAGAACTAATATCTGAAATGGATGTATCTTTTTCTAGGGCATAGAAAATTATTACATTTAAACATTGATTTTTTGTAATTACTATATTTATTAGTATTTATAAAATAAAAAAGATATGGTTTTTGTGAAATAATGCATGCCAACAAAGTATTTTAATAGGGTCGTTTTAATAAACGACCTTTTTTATACACATTTTTTTATAGCGGAGTAATAATAAAAATGATATAAAATATTAAATTTTAGTATTTATTTTATTAATAATACCTTGAATCTCTGATTCGAGGTTAAACAAAATGAAATTTTGTTTCCAAAGCTTTGCTTTGGTGTTAATACAAACAGGGTTCACAGTACTCAATGTAATTAAGTTAAGGAATTAAATCGTTTGAATGGTTTTAAATTCTAACGTAGATGCGTATTGCATACGCATAAAATAAATGGTAAAGATAAAAAAATGTATAACGTAATCATAATTATTGACGAAATTTTTACTGATAATAATAATTTTATCTGATTTTAAATAAAAGTTCGTATGCAATACGAACCTACAATCCTTATATAATTGGATATTAACCTTAACTTAATGCCATTGTCACAGTACTCTGGGATTTATTTCTATATATGGAGATTTTTATGAAAAAAATGTTGACTATTTTATTTTTTATTTGTTTTTTATTTTCAAATCTAGCTTTTGCTAGAGATATAGAAAAAGAATTTAATAGCAAAGAAGAAGATATTAAAAAAGATTTTGTTACAAAAGACAACTCTTTTAAAAAAGAATTTCAAATAAAAGAAGATGCTTTGAAAAAAGATTTTGAGCAAAAAAAAGATGATTTTAAAAAAGAATTTCAACCACAAAAAGATGCTATTAAAAAAGATTTTGAACAAAAAAAAGAGGCTTTAAAAAAAGAATTTGAAGATGGCAAAATATTAAGTGAAAAAGAATTTGTTACAAAAGAAGAATATATTAAAAAAAGTTTTATTGATAAAAAAGAAGCTTTAAAAAAAAAGACTATTATAAAAGAAGAAATTATTATAAAAGATTTTATTAGCAAAAAAGAAGCTTTAAAAAAAGAATTTGTATCTAAAAGAGAAAGCCTAAAAAAAGAATTTCAAATAAAAAAAGAAGCCTTGAAAAAAGAATTTAGTGAATTCTTGCAGAGCAGGTAGGAATATTTTTGTTTTAATTCATAGTTATATATAGTTAAATTTTATTTGAAATAGCTTTCTTATTTTTTAGTATCTTTAATATTATCTTTTATTTTAGAATAACTTACTACAGTATTTCTTCCATTTTCTTTACATTCATATAGAGCGATATCTGCACTTTCAATAAATTTTTCTAAATCTCCATCAGTGTAAAAACAAACACCAAAACTTGCTGTTACTCTACTTACAGGTTTATTATTTATATCTTTCATTACCAATTCTTCTATTCTTTGTCTTAATCTGTTTGCTAATATCAATGCTCCAACTTCATCTGTTACAGTAAGAATAATAGCAAATTCTTCACCGCCATATCTTGCAGGAATGTCAGTATTTCTAACAGTTTCATTTATAACACGTGCTACATTTTTTAATACGATATCTCCTGTTTGATGACCATAAGTATCATTAAATTTTTTGAAATGATCGACATCCATCATTATTAGTGATAAAAATGTTTTATATCTTTTTGCTCTTTCTATTTCTTTTTTTAGTTGATCTTTAAAAAATCTTTGATTCCATAAAGAAGTTAATCCATCTTTATTAGCCATTTTATGCCAACTGGTTACATCTTCCATAAGACAAATAGTATTACTTTGAACAGAATCTGCCAATAAATTAAAAAGCCTCATTTTATATATATTTGTACCATTATCATCTTCAAATTCAATACTATTTCTATCTTTATTTTCATAATATTTTTTTAATTCATCTTGAAATGTTGGTAAATTTACAAAAAGATCAAATATTTTTTTTCCAATTAAAATCTCTTTTTTATTGGTAGTATTTATTTTAAACTCTAAATTTTCTTTTCTTTTTTCTTTAAGATAGTTTTTTTCATTATTTTCAAAAATATTTTCATTAAGTTCAATTGTATCTTTTTTAGATGCTAATTTTTCATTATTTTCTTTATTATAATTAGATTCTTTTTCTTTTTCTTTGTTAGAATATATACTAAAAAAGAAACTTTCTGCATTAGGATTAGTTAGAATAACATTTCCCATGTGATTTGTAACAATAATAGGTATTTTTATATTATTTAATAAAGTTTCTAAAAAAGATCTCTCTAAAGCAAGATTTTTTCCTATTTTTGAAATTTCATAAACTCGCTCAGTATTAGAAAGTTTATCTTTGTCTAATTCATCAGATAATAAATTTACATTTGTTTGGTAAACTCTATACTTAAGATTCTTTTTATAATAATTTCTTATTAGTGAATCAAGTTCAAACTTTAAGGTTTTGGCTATTTTTATTTGTTCTAAAAGTATAAGAGATACAAAAGAAGCCATATTTGTTAATATAATACTTATTCCACTTATCCAAATAGAATTTTTAAATAAAAAAATGTGAATTATATACAAAATAGCTGATGATGAAAATATAAGTATTATTTGATTTGAAGTATCAAAATAACGCCAGATTAGATAAGATAAAAACGAAATAGAAAAAATTAGGATAAAATTAATTTTTGGAGAAACTGCATTAATATAATTATTATTTAGTATATTAGATAATAATTGGGCATGATATATAACACCATACATAGGACCTATAGGTGATGCAACCCTATCTTGTAAACCTTCAGCCATTGCTCCGACTAATACAATAGAATCTTTAAATATATCAGGATCTATTTTTCCTGCCAAAACATCATAAAAAGAATAAATTTCAAAAATATCTTCTTTACCTTGAAAATTACAATAAATATTTTCTGGTAATTCAATTTCTTGGTTTAGATATTGCCTTGCAATTTCATAAGGAAAAATATTTATTTTTTTATTATCATCATCCAATTGAAATATTTTTGTTTTTCTTAATATTCCATCACTATCAGGTAAATAATTTATTAAACCTAATGATTTCGTATTTTTAGAAATTTCTTCGATGGGATAAAAAAAGCTAAGTTTTTCTTTATTATTTGGATCTGTTTCTAAACTTATAGGTAATATTACATTTCTTATTTTTTTTATTTCTTCTGAAAAACCAATATCATCTTCAAGATAAGCAGAATAATCGGAAAGTAAAATATCAAAAGATATTATTTTAGGTTTATTTTCTAATTTTTTTAAAAGCTTCGTATATAAATCTCTTCGCCAAGGAAAAACCCCAATTCTATCTATACTTTGAGAATCGATACCAATTATTTTAATTTTTTTATTTATTACGTCTGATTTTTTATTTAATAATAAAGAATAATCATATCCAAGTTTCAATTCTAAACCATTCAAAGCACCTAATAAATAAAAAAGACCGATTATTAGTCCTATCGAAAGGCTTAATATCAGTCCTTTATTATCTCTAACCATTAATCAGTAAATTTAATCACTTTTAGTTTTGATATTTTTGTTCTTCCATCAATTGTTGAGGATTTTATTGTTAAGTCATTTTTACCATCATTAACATTGAAATTACCTAGAAAAGTACCATCATTATTAGGATATATAAATGATTTATTTACAGAAATTTCAGAATCAGGATCAGTTTTTCCAGTTAATTTTAATTCACCTTTTTCAGATTTAATGTCAGAAATTAAAAAATCAAACGCCTTTGTAGTTATTGCTGGTTTAGTTGGAATATTACCTAAAGCAACCAAAGTTGTTTCTTGTGGGTTAACAAGAACTTCTTCACCTTGTCCTTTTACAGAAACTTTTCCATCTCCTACAACTATTTTTGTATTTTGATTTTCATCAACAGAAGCAAGGAAAGATGTTCCTCTTACAGCAGCAGTTGCACCTTTAGTTGTAATTTGAAGTTTTGATGATTTTCTATTAAATTTACGTACTTTTGTTATAACTTTACCTTTTATTATAGAAAGTTCAGCTATTTGACCACCACCAAGTGTTTTGTCAACTTTTATTTGATCTACTCTTAATTCAGTTTCTGGTAAAACTCTTATAAAACCAGAGTTTTCTGGTAATTCAACAAGAACAGTACTATTTTTTCCAGTTTTTATTGTGTCAAGATTTGATAAATCAGCTCCAACTGCTAAAGGAATCCATTTACCTTCAGAATTTTTCTTTTGAGCTTGTCCAGTAGCTATTCTAACAATCATTACATCTCTTTGAATGTTACTTTCTACTGCTGCAATTTTATATGATTCACCTTTTGCAAAAACAGGAAGACAAGTACTGAAAGCTATTGTTAAAGCTATTATCGGCTTTATAAGGTTAGTCATAATACACCTCATGAAATACATATTTATTTCATTATATCACAAAACTATCAATTTAACACTTTTTTAACTAACATTTTATTAAAAAATATAAAAATATCTTTTAATAAAAATCAATTAATATAAAATTAAATTTTTTTTACTATAAAAATAAACTAAATTTAAACAAGTTTTTATTAAAAGCATACTATAATATAACAATCTAATAAATCTTATTATAAGAAGAGAAGGAATAAATAATAATGAAAAGACTTGCTCTGTTAATGTCTTCACTTTTGGTTTTTGCACTTGCGGGTTGTAATGGTACAGATGTTCCAAATTCAGCACCTCTCAATTCAGTAATTTCAGAAGAAAATGTTGATACATTAGCAACTAAATATAAAATGGTAGAAATCCAAGGTATTGGAGAAGTTTATGCTGCAAAACTTCTTGATGCTGGAGTAAAATATACAGATGATTACTTAAAATTTGCTGGAAAAAGAAAAGATAGAGAAGCATTAGCTAAGAAAACAGGAATATCAACAAAACTACTTTTAGAGTGGGCTAATCATGTTGATCTTATGAGAATAAAGGGTATTGGTCCTAAACAATCTAACTTGCTTGAAGAAGCTGGTGTTGATAGTATAAAAGAACTTTCACATAGATTATCTGACAATCTTTATCCTGCTTTAGAAAAAGCAAATAAAGCTAAAAATCTTGTAAATAGAATGCCTTCAACAACACAAGTTAAACAATGGCTTGATGATTCTAAAAAAATGCAATCTTCAGTAGAAGAATAAAATACTTTAGAACTTAGATTTTTATAAAAAACAAGTAGGAATGAAACTACTTGTTTTTTTGTGCATAAATTTTATTTTATTAATATTGGATTTATTTTTTATCTATAAATTTAGAAAGTTCTTTATTAGCTTCTTCGGTAAGTTTAGCTTGAAATAAACCAGTTCCTCCTAATATAGAACCAGGAATACCGATTGCCATTGATGACCATTTCCATATATCAAAGTTATCTTTATGTCTATAAATTTTACCATCTTTAAATTCAAAATTAGCTTTTATTTCATTATGAACTTGATTACCTGTTACACTAAAAGCATAATCGGCAACCCATTCGGCAGTAGAGTAATTATCATTAGCTTTTATATTAGAAAAATTAACTTTAAGAGTTTCTTTTCCTTTTTGTATTAACATTCTCCACATGTTTTTAGCTCTTTCACCTTTTAGCTTTCCAAAAGCAGGATCTTCAAATTCAACTTCATCGTGATAAAAACTAACCATTTTTTCAGCATCGCCTCGTTTAAAAGCACCATAAAAAGCAGAAATAACTTTTTTATTATATTCTGCTTTTTCAGTATTAGATTCTGTAAAATTATCTGTGTCTTGTTTTATATATTTAGAGGCACATGAAGATAAAAAAACAAGTGATGTTAATAAAAAAGCTATTTTTATGTATTTTTTTTTCATATACTTTCCTTTTATAAAAAACTAATTAATTCTTAGTGTTGCATCAATAGCAAGAAATTGTTCTTCTGGATTTTGCTCAAATACATGGTTATTACTATTAATAACTTTTAAAGTAAATTGAGATTTATCAAAAAACTTAGAAATCATCAAGCTTTTTTCAGAATTAGCTAAAGGATCTTTATCCGCATGAACTATACTAATTTTACCTTTTGGCTTAATCCCTGATTTTATCATTTCAATTATAGATTCTATATCTTTATTAGATGAAATCATTGTTGCCGCTTGAGCTCTAGTATCTTCTAAAAGAGATATTTGCATTCCTTTTTGTGCAGCAATTTTATTATGTGTAAGAATTGGAATTCCTATATTATAAAGTGCTATATTTTTTGCAAATGGAACTTTAGCAAAAAATGAAAGAGCTGAGTTAATAACACTTTCAGTGCTTCCTAAAAAAGGAGCTTGTAAAACGACATTAACACCTTCAGGCATTTTATAACCATTAAGTTTCATTTTCCCATTATCATTTAATGTTATTGCACCTAATGCACCAGGACCTGCCCCCATACTATTTCCAATAATTAAAACTTCTTTTTTTGCATAAGAGGAATATTCAGCATCTAAAATATTTTTGGCAAAGGCTGTCATAACTGCTGTATCTCTTGCTACTCCATATCCTCTATCTGCCAAACCATCTTTACCACCTTTTGTATAACCAGCCCATTGATGATCCATTATTATTACATCAAAGCCTTTTTTATTTAAGATATCAGCTTGTTCATAAAAATTTCTACCAGATTCTAAAAATCCTGGTGATATAACGGCTATTTTACCATTAGCAGATGAAGTTGGTTTAAATCTTTGATAAAAAATCTCTCTATCATCTATTTGATTACCATCAACTGAACCTGAAGCTTTTACAAATCCATCTATAACTTGAGAAGGATTTCTATTTAATCTAGTTAAATAAATTGATTTTTGAACAGCAAATAATTCACCATATTTAATATTTTTTAGGTTTAAAGTTGTAACTGATTTACCCCATTTTTGTTCTTGCTCTTTTCTAAAATTAGATAATGCTTTTATCAAATTTGTTGGAGATAATTCACCTTGTAATAATTTAGAACCTCTTTCAAATAGTGGTCTTAATGGAGCTGAAATTCCAATACCATCAACTACTCCAGCCTTTCCTTTTTCATTATCCCAAATACCATCTTTATTACCTTTTATATCATTTAATTCTTCATAAGTTGAAGCAATTTGAGAATGTTTTCCCCAATCTTTTTCTTCTGTTCCCCAAGGTATATAGTTTTTATTAACTTGGTTTGCTGATATTGATGTTTCATTTTCAAGGTTGTTTAAATTCACATTTGATGAGCAAGAAAACAAAAAAGTTAGAGATGAGAACAAGATTAAAGCTTTTTTATTAAACATAATTTAACTTCCATATAATTCAATTTTTATAATTTTAATAATTGTATCATAAACTTAAATATTTTTGAATATATTGATTGGTATAGAACAATCATCAATTAAATAATTTTTAGCATAAAAGAAAGTTTTTATTTTATTTTTCTATAACTCTATGATATATTAGTTTTAACTTCCAAAAAATTTTATTGGAACTAGAAATTTATAAAAACAAGCAAAATAAAAACAAGTTTTATGGAAAATAAGAAAAAAAATATAAGTATCCTTATTGCCGACGATGAATCATTAATAAGAATGGATATAAAAGAAATTCTTATTGATAATGGTTACAACGTAATAGGTGAAGCCAAAAATGGTAAAGAAGTTCTTTCTATCTGCAAAGAAAAAACGCCTGATTTATTAATTCTTGATATAAAAATGCCAGAACTAAATGGATTAGAAACTTTAGAAGAATTAAACTCTTCTTCAAAATATCCAAAATTTCCAGTTATTATGCTAACAGCATTTCCTAAACCAGATTTGATTGAAAAAGCAGTTTCACTTGGTGTTTTTTCTTACTTAATAAAACCAGTTAAAGAAGGTGAATTACTTGCAAATATTGGTATTGCAATAGCTAGAAATAGTGAAATGAAGATAATTCAAGAAGAAGTCGGACATTTAAAAGAAACTATTGAAGTAAGAAAAATAATAGAAAAAGCAAAAGGTATTCTCATGGAAAAATATTCTTTTAGTGAACAAGATGCTTTTAAAAAAATACAAAAACATAGTATGGATAAAAGAACTTCAATGAAAGAAATCGCAGATAATATAATACTTTTTGGAACTTTAGACTAAGAAGTGATCAGTAAAAAGTGATCAGTGATGAGACAAAAAAATTGTAAATTCAAAATATTATTATCTCTTTACTTTTAACTTTTAACTTCTTACTAGTATATTGTTTATTTTTACCATTTCATTAAACATATTTAACTTGTCTAAAGATATAAGGTGTGATATAGTCATTACTTGTTTTGTATAATGTAAGTTTTAATTTAAAATAACTTATTCTTAATTTTAAATATTATTGAGGTATTAAATGTTAAAGATCAGATTAAAGAGATTTGGTGTTAAAAAGAGACCTGTTTATAGAATTGTTGTTATGGAATCTAAAAATAGAAGAGATGGAAGAACAATTGATGAAATCGGATTTTATGATCCACATAAACATGAATCTGAACTTGGTTTAAAAGTTGATGTAGAAGCTGCTAAAAAGTGGTTAGTAAATGGTGCTCAACCATCTGAAACAGTTCATAACTTGTTAAAGAAATCAAATGTTTACAGTGATAAATAAAAGAACGGAGAATTAATTGAGATGTCTTTAGAAGATGCAGTAAAAACTATAATAGAATCATTGGTTCAACATCCACAAGATGTTGAAGTAATGACCGATGAATTAGATAATAGTGAAAACTTAAGAATAAGTATAAAGGTTAATCCTATTGATAGAGGCAGAGTTATCGGTCGTCAAGGAAAAACAATAAATGCTTTAAGAACAGTTGTAAAAGCAGCAGCAGTGAAAATGAACAAAAGAGTTAATTTAAAAGTAGTAGAAGATGGAGAACAAGAAATAGCAGGTTCAGAAGAAGTTGCCGTTCAAGAGACCCCTGAAGAAAACTAATAATTTTTAATTTAAAAAGGACTAACTAAAAAGTTGGTCCTTTTTTATTTTATTAATTAATACCTTGATGATCTGACCCGAGTTATAACAAAATGAAATTTTATTTCTAAAGCTTTGATTTGGTGTTAATACAAACGGCTTCATAGTACTCAATGTCATTAAGTTAAGGAATTAAATTGTTGTAATCTGTTCAATCCTAATGTAG
>ERZ1292630.3466-Hain-H41-02um-R3-3466-length-13844-cov-4_pt1 | contig 13844 bp, 12 predicted proteins | sample MGYA00564408_ERZ1292630 | MGnify/ENA primary metagenome ERZ1292630 (study PRJEB36523, sample SAMEA6512641) | groundwater metagenome | collected 2019-01-08 | study: AquaDiva: Metagenomics assemblies of 32 groundwater samples | reverse complement strand
GTGAAATTACCGGGCCGCGTTATAATATTGACAGGTTGTTTGAACTTATAAAATATGCTGTAAAATTTTATGTAATTGTCTTGCCGGTCGCTCTCATTATAATGTGGATTTTCGGGTTCTTTGTTTTAGGCAAAGAAAAGCAGATCGGGCTTGTCACAGCTTGGTTTGTATATGCGTTCCTAGGCGCGGCCAATCTTTTGCTTTCGCTGGTCCAGTATATATATCAAGGCCTGGATAAAGTAGAAGATATCCAGAAAAATATTTTGTTCGGGTCAGTCACGATGGCATTATCTTCATGGGTATTGTTAATTTTAGGATTTAAGATCTGGGCATTAATTATTGGAAATTTCATCGGTTTGGTCATAATGTCAGTTTTTCTATTAATGAAAACAAAAAGATTCTGGATGCAGTTTTTGCGGCATAAAATATTTAATAAATCTAATTGGTTTAAGGAGGTCGGCGGTTTGCAGGGCCGGTATGCGGTTAGCTGGCTGGGCAGTTTTTTTGTGACCAGTTTCATAACTCCGATTGTGATGTATTTTAGCGGGCCAGTGGCTGCCGGCAAGGTTGGAATGACTTTAGCGATCACTTCCTCCTTAATTAATATTCCAAGTTCATGGGGAATGGTGCGCATTCCTCAATTCAATATTTTGGTCGCTCAGAAAAATAGAGAGCTTTTAGATAGGTTATTTAAAAAAATTCAGCAGCAAAGTACTATGGTATATTTAATCGGTGTATTTTTTTTAGCTCTACTTTTAATCTTTATTTTTCCTATAATAGGCTGGGATAAAAGAATACTTCCGCTATCGAATTTCGGAGTTCTTTTATTATCGGGATTTGCAAGTGTTTCTACCTGTAATATGGCATTTTATTTACGTGCCCATAAAGAAGAGCCGTATATGTGGCTTTCAGTGTTAAATGGAGCAGCAACCAGCAGTCTGGTAATAATCGCTCTTCACTTTTTTAATTCTGTTTCGATGGCAATCGGCGGTTACGCGTTAACGCAGCTTGTTATTTTTTACTTTGCGCACTTGATATTTATAAAAAAGAAAGGCCAAGTTGTTTTAAAGCAAGGGACGGGTCTGGAGTCATGAATGAACCATTGTTATCAATTTGTATACCGACATATAATCGGGCTGTTTTTTTAAAAAGATTATGTGAATCAATTTTTACTCAAACGGATGAGAATGTTCTTGGGAAACTTGAGGTTTGCATATCAGATAATGCCTCAACTGATAGTACAGGCGTAATTGTTAAAGAATTTTCAAGTAGATATCCGGGGAATATTACTTACAAAATAAATGATAAAAATTACGGCGCCGTATACAATTTATTCCAGGTCCTTAAGACTGCCAAGGGGGAATATTTATTATGTATCGGGGATGACGATATTTTTATTGATGGAGCGATTTCATATTTAACAAAATTAATTGAGAAGATTAAAAATGACGAAGAAATTAAGCTAATTCTTACGAAATTTGATTCAAGACAGGGCAATAAAATCGTATTTAGGGGATTTGATTCGTTGCAGTCGGATAAAATATATTTCAACAAGCAAATAGAAGATTTTTTTATTAAAGATAAATTCTGGTGTAATGGCTTTGCGGGGGCTCAAGCTTTCCACAGAGATTTAATAAAAGATTATTTTAATAATTTGACTAGTCAGGATAATCATAATCAATGGCCCCATTTAAGCATATTGCTGCATAGTTTAAGAAATTTAAAAAAAATATTTGTCACTAAGCCGATTATATACCAAACAGGAGATGGTTTATTTTGGTTGAGGGCTAACTGGATTTTAGTTCTTTTCCATAAAATTATAGTTCTTGATAATGCCATTACTAAAAATGAAATTAAAATTGGGATGGCTGCAAAAATATGTTCTGGGATATTGTTTTCTAACAGCATGTTGCGGCTTATAGTTTCAGCAAAAATAGAGGATGCTGACAAATTTCTAATGGTGGTAAAAGAGGTCTCTGCTTATAGGTCGAGTAATCGTCATATGCGGTTACGAATAAATATTTTTAAGCTACTGTTAAGCACTATCAAGTTTATACCTTTAAAAGTTTTGGAAGCAGTATATTTATTTTACCTAAAAGTATCTGGGATAGATGATTTCCGGGCGAAAGTTAACATCCCGACAGTTACATTGAGAGATAAGCGCGAGGGGATGTCGACAAGTTGAATTTTAACAATCACTTAAATATATGTCAATACTCCTAATCGACCCTCCAAGAGGAATAATCAGTAAAGGGACTCTTTGGCGAACAGTTAAGCGCAAGCTGCCGGCTTTGGGGTTAGCGTATATTGCTGCCTATCTTGAAAAAAATGGTTTTGCCGTTTCTATTATAGATATGAATGTAGAAGAAATCGAGCTTCAGCGTTTAGCAGAAATTATAGAGGCTAATAAGTATCAATTCCTGGGGATTACCGCTACAACTGTTCAAATAAATTCAGCTTTACATATAGCGCAAGAGATTAAAAAAGTATTACCTGAATTAAAAATTGTAATGGGTGGGCCGCATCCTAGCGTTATGACGGATGAGATTCTAGTAAATACATTTGTAGATTATGTGGTTCGCGGAGAAGGCGAGCTTACAATGCTGGAGTTGGTTAAAGGAGATGATCCGCAAAACATTCTTGGGCTTTCTTTTAAAAGAAATGGCAATTTGGTGCATAATCATTCTAGGCCTTTTATTGAAGATTTGGATAAAATGCCATTTCCCGCCAGGCATCTTTTGCCGATGGATAAATATAGCCCGACTCCGGGAAATTACTTAAGGTTGCCTGCAGCAAGTATGATTACTTCCCGGGGTTGCCCTGGGAGATGTACCTTTTGTAATACCGATATGTTCGGTAAAACTATCCGTTTCCGCACAGCTAAAAATATTTCCGAAGAAATTACTACCTTGATTAAAGATTATAAAATCAAGGAGGTATCTTTTTACGATGATACTTTTAGTGTGAATAAAAAGAATATTCAGGAACTATGTAGTATAATCTTAAGAGACAATATAGATATTACTTGGTCCTGTATGTCCAGAATAGATTGTATGGATCCAAACTTGTTAAAGCAGATGAAAAAACCCGGATGCCATTCTATTTGCTATGGTATTGAGTCCGCAGACAGAGAGATACTGGAAAATATTAATAAGAGGATTTCATTAGACCGGGTCCAGGAAGTTTTAAATTGGACAAAAGAAGCAAAGATTCAGGTAAGGGTCTCTTTTATGTTCGGTAATCCCGGAGAGACTCAAAGTACGATGGAGAAAACTATTCGTTATGCGATTTCTTTAGAGCCGGATATTTTTATTTTTAACATTACTACTCCTTTTCCCGGCACGGCCATGTTTGACTGGGCAAAGAATAATAATTATCTGAAGGTTTTTAATTGGGATGATTATGACCTGGGTAAGGTTGTAATGGAGTTGCCTACAGTTGATCCTGAATTAATCAAGAAATATTATAAGCTTGCTTATCGAAGCTGTTATTTTAGGCTGGGTTATTTCAGACAGAGGCTTAGTAAAATAAGGTCTTTTTCTGCGTTAATGATGCACATCCGGATATTTAAAGATATGCTGTTAAGCAGTATTCAATAGTGTTTTAAAAAGGAGGAAGGATTGATTAATCTTGGAATAATAGGTTGTGGGCATTGGGGCTCAAACCATATTAGGGTGTTTAATGCCTCTACTGATGCAAAGGTAAGGATATGCTGCGATAAAAATAAGAATAGATTGGATAAGTTGTCCATAGCTTACCCGGGCCTAAATGTTACCTCGGATTATAAAAGTATTATAAACGACGCAAATATAGATGCTGTGGTTGTGGCTACTCCTACGGCTTCACATTATCAGATAGTAAAGTCTGCTCTCTTAGGGGGCAAAGATGTTTTCTGCGAAAAGCCGCTTTGTATTAACCAGAAGGAAAGCAAAGAGCTGATGTTATTAGCCAGGAAAAAGCAGAAGATTTTAATGGTTGGCTATGTTTTCTTATTTAATAACGGTATAATCGCGTTAAAGGAGCAGATAAAAAATAAAGATCTGGGTAAGCTCTATTATTTGCATTTAACAAGGACAAATTTAGGCCCGATCAGAGATGATGTTGATGTGGTGTATGACCTGGCCTCACACGATATATCAATTGCTTCTTTTCTGCTTGATAAATGGCCTGATAGCGTTTCCGTAAACGCTGGATATTTCTTGAGGAAAAATATATCCGATATCGCCTTTATTACGCTTTACTATCCGGGTAATATTTTGGTGCATATCCATGTTAGCTGGCTGGACCCTAAGAAAGTAAGGCGGGCTATCTGTGTAGGGGATAAAAAGATGGCGGTTTGGGATGATTTAGATGCGGCTGAACCAATAAGGATATTTAATAAAGGAGTGACTAAGGAACCTTTTTATTCTGATTACGGCGAATTTCAATTGTTACCGCGGGAGGGAGAAGTAATCAGCCCGGCGATTAAATTGAATGAACCTTTGAGGAATCAAAATGGGTATTTCATAGATTGCATCAGTAACAAGAAAAGGCCGTTAACGGACGCGGTATTCGCTCATAATATTACTAAAATATTAGAAGCTATCCAGTTATCAATTAAAAATGATGGGCGTATTCAAAAAATTCCTAAGATAGGATCTTAGCTTTATGGCGAAAAGGATACTTGTTACAATCTATATATTATGCATTATTCAGGCAATAAAGGATGTTTTAATTTTAGTAGGAGCGAAATATGATTAATATTAAAATCGGAAAGAATAAAAGAATCGATAAGAGTGCTATTTTAGGTTATCTAACCGGAAGAAAGATAAAAAACAAAACCTTGACCATCGGTGATAATCCGATAATTCGTTCCGGTTCGGTGATTTACCTTGGTTCTAAAATAGGAGATAACTTTGAGACAGGGCATCATACAATAATTCGTGAAGAAAATAAATTAGGAAATAATATTTCTGTTTGGAGTAATTCCGTAATAGATTATGGCTGTATTATCGGTAACAACGTAAAGATCCATTCAAATGTTTATATTGCTCAATTTACTACTATTGAAGAAAATGTTTTTATTGGCCCGGGAGTAACTGTGGCCAATGATCCTTGTCCTGTCTGTACAAAGTGTATGCAAGGTCCGACAATCAAAAAGGGTGTCAAGCTTGGTGTAAACGTTACTTTATTGCCCCAGGTTATAATCGGAGAATATTCCTTAATCGGAGCAGGAAGCGTAGTCACTAAAGATATTCCGCCTTATTCTTTGGCCTATGGGAATCCGGCAAGAGTGATAAAAAAAGTTACGCAAATTAAATGCAAGAAAGGTTTAGTCAGGAAGCCCTATGAATATGAAAAGGATTGAAAAAATTATAGTTATTATTCCGGCTTTAAATGAAGAGGGGAAGATAGGTGAGGTTGTCTGTCGCATAAAAAAAGAAGCTCCCCTTTTTATGGATGAAGTATTGGTGGTGGATGACGGTTCGAAGGATAATACTCGGCAAGAGGCAAAGGATAACGGCGCTAATGTTATTTCGCATCTACGCAACAGAGGTGCCGGTACCGCGATAAGGACAGGAATTGAGTATGCTATCGAGCAAAAATATGATATTGCAGTAATTATGGGCGGAGATAATCAGGATAATCCTAAAGAGATGAATCGCCTGCTTTATCCGATATTACATGATCATTTCGATTTCGTTCAGGGTTCACGTTATATAGCCGGGGGAGAGCGGGTTAATATTCCGTTGTTTCGCTGGATTACTACCGGAATATATTCTCTTCTTTTTAAGGTGATTGTTAGATTTCCCGTTTCGGATGGTACAAACGGTTTCCGGGCCTTTAGATTAAAAATATTCGAAAACAAAGATATAAATATTTGGCAGCCGTGGTTGGATCATTATGAATTGGAGCCATACTTATTTTATAAAGTTATTGAATGTAATTTTAAGGTTACCGAAGCCCCGGTAACCAAATCTTATCCTTCGGGCGATATCAGTTATTCTAAAATGGTACCCATTTTTGATTGGTGGAGTATTCTAAGGCCGATTTTTTTACTGAAAATAGGCTTAAGGAAATGATTTTGAATAAGCAGATATTATTGATTATAGCTATCTTTCTGATCGCATTATTACCCAGAATTTTCTTGGCTTCTAATTCTCTTGAAATTCCGGCAGCTGATGCCTTAGGGTATGATCATCAGGCTATTGGTATTCTAGAAGGTAAGGGGTTTATTGAGAATGGTAAGCCTAGCTCTTCCAGAGAACCGCTTTATTCTTTGTTCTTAGCGGGTATTTATTACCTTTTCGGGCATAGCTATAAAGCGGTAAGAATCATTCAAGCGATTTTAGGATCTTTAGTTTGTGTGGTTGTTTTCCAAATAGCAAAAAATCTATTTACCTCTAGGATAGCAGTCCTAGCCGGCTTTCTTGCTGCCTTTTTCCCTAGTTTGATTAAGATTAGCGAAAAATTGTTATCCGAAAATCTTTATGCCTTTTTGCTCGTTATTGCTATTTTACTAATTTTAAAACAAACAAAAGCGAAAAATTATAGATCTCTGGCGCTTCTGGGAATTATTTTAGGATTAGCTAGTCTTACTCGTTCGGTTATAGCATTCTTCCCGTTATTTATTCTCTTGTTTATAGGCAGGCGTTTAGTTCCGAAAGATTATAATATTAAGAAACGGGTTTTTAGTACTTTGGTATTAATCCTTTTCTTTATTTTACCTATTCTGCCCTGGACGATTAGGAATTGGACAATGCAGCACAGATTTATCCCCATTGTAAGCAGGGCGGGGGCAGGGTTGTATTATTCATATTTTCCCAAAGACGGTAAGATTTACGGTTTTAATATTCCTGATGAAAATACCGAAAAAGCTAAATTACTTGGTTCAGAAACAGAGCAAAGCAATTATCTGATTAAACTGACATTAAAATTTATCAAAGATCACCCTTGGCGGATATTAAAATTAGAGGTGCTCAAAACGGCATATTTTTGGAGCCCTTTTGATTGGGAGATAATTGGGAACGGAGTATATAATTATATGTATGGTTTTATTTCCCCTTTCATTATTCTCGGTTTGATTATTATGAGAAATAGATTCAGGGAATTATTGGTTATTTATCTGCCCGTCTTTTATGCGTTTATGCTTGCTCTGGTTACTTACGGTTCGCCGAGATTCCGCCTACCGGTTGAGCCGTATCTTATAATCTTAGCGGCGGCAGCAATAGCGCATTTTATTTCTCTTTTTTCAAGAAAAGTATTACCTGTTTTAATTAGCTGCTGGGTTTTCTTATTAAATTTTTATTTTTATGCCTATTCTTATCAGACAAAAATATTTGTAAGGGATCTTTTAGGAAAAATTAATTTATGGTAAAAGTCAGGTCATTTAAGGCTATTTAGCCGGAGGCAAAGTTTATGCAAAAAAAAGATTTATTAGTAATTTTTTCGGTGGCTCTGTTGATCAGGCTGTTGTTTTTGTTTCATCCTTATGAAACCGGTGATTCTAAGGAATACAGGAATCTAGCCTCTAATTTAATTAAATATTCTTCTTTTACGTATTCTTCACAACCTCCAATATCACCTACGACGCACAGGACGCCCGTTTTCCCCGGATTTATCGCTTTAATATATTTAATATTCGGCATGAATGACAAGTTTATCTATTTAGTTCAGGCTATTATCAGCGCAATTACCTGTTTGGTTGTTTATTTTATCGCCCTAGATCTATTTAGCCGTAAAGTTGCTTTTTGGAGCGCTATAGCGGTAGCGTTGCACCCTTTTATGAGCTGGTTTGTGAATACTTCAATGCCGGAGACATTATTTGCTTTTCTACTCTTGGTTACAATTTTTTCTCTATCAAGAGCTATAAAATTGAATAACAGCTGGTTATTTCTCCTTGGAGGTATCTTACTGGGTATATCAGCCCTATGCAGGCCAACTACTAAATTTATGTTTTTATGGGTTATTGCTGTCTTTCTGTTTATATATAAAAATAAAAAGGTATTTTTAAAATATAGCATTATATTTTTAGTGGGATTTTTCCTATCGGTCTTGCCATGGTGCCTAAGGCATTATATTGTAACTAAACAAGTCATCTTTATTACTTCTCAAGGGCCGGATAATTTATATCTGGCATCATTGCCTAGCAGCGTATTTGATGATGTAACGCAGTATGATTTTTCCGTGGGGGGCAGCAGGGATCCTTTGATAATGAAGGCTATGTTAAGCGAAGCTAATGATTTAGAATTGAGACAGGTTAAGAAGGAGATGTGGGAAAAGATAATTGCGAATATAAGCGCAAATCCTCTTGCCTATATCGGTAATAGGATCAAATGCGAGTTTTTTCTTTGGGCAGGGAGCAACTATATAATAAGTACAAATTTTTCTGAAGCTCGAAGCAGGCGCCTCTACGGAGTTTTAATCATTAAAGTATTCGTGGTTATTTTTCTACATATTCTTCCGATATTTATGTATTTCTTTGCAGGATGGTTATTGAGAAAAGATTGGCGTAAGTATCTACTTGTTTATTCAGTGCCGGTATATTTCGCAATTTTACATTTTCCGATTCATATAGAAATGCGCTATAGCATGCCGGCATATCCTTATATACTGATTTTTTGTATTTACGCAATACTTAAGGTAACAAAAAATGAGGGCCTTCCGGCCTAAAACTAAATTATGTTCCCGATACTTTTTTTAGTTAATAATATTTTTATAACTTTAGCTATTAGTATTGTCTTTTGCTGTATTTTGAGGCTGTTTAATATAGACAAAAGAATTTATACCCTAATATGCGTAGCACTATTATTGCATGTTGCTTTGACATTGTTTATTCAAACTGATCTCTATAAATATCATGACCCGGAAGTTCTGCGGGCGCCTTTTTTTAATGACGGAGAATGTTATTCATCGAACGCTTTGGTTATATCCAAAACCATAAAAGGAGAAATATTCCCGCTATCCGAATTTAAGAAATATCCCGGCTGGGGATATGTTTTAGTGGATGTAATAAAAGCGGCGCAGAATCTTAGGATATTGAATATCGGGGAATATCAGATAGGTTTCATCACCTATCTTTATTCCGTTATTTATGCTGCTTATGGGTACCTGCCAAGCTATATTAATATGTTGAGTATATTGCTTAACCTTATAACGGCTCTAATTATATTTAAAATATCTGGAATCTTATTTAATCGCAGAGCCGGTTACATTGCGGCTGCTTTATTTTTATTTAACCCAACTTCGTTTTACTACAGTACGATGAAGCTAAAGGACCCACTTTATATTTTCTCTTTTTACCTAGCTATTTACTTGGCGGTTCTATTTATTCATAAAAGAAATGTAGCTTACCTGCTTTTAATGATCCTGCCATTGTTATTGATAAAGTTTTTGAAAATAATGTTTTTTGAGCCCTTTCTGTTAATTCTGTTAATTTATTTTGTAACTAAATTTTTCTCAAAACGAAAGTTACAATTCGTAGTCATTCCTTTGGCAGCCATTATTTTTTTTCTAAATCTAAGTTTCATAACTGAAAGAATTCGCAGCTTTTTCGTAGCTGCGGCGCAATACCAAGCTAACATCTTTTCTTCCGGTGGGTACACCTATAAACTTTTAATTTTCGGGCCTGATGTATTGGGATATAATTATCTGCAAATGGTCGCCTATTTTATTAACGCTTGGTATCATTTATTAATGGAACCAATTCTTACCATAAATATGTCTTTTATTTTGTTGGCCTATCATCCCATAAAAATTATTTTTGTTTTCTTATATATTTTAGCTGTTTTAGGGATAATAAGTTCTTTTCGTTACCAAGGCTTTAATTACAGGGAAAATGTTTTATTGCTTTCATTTTTATTTTTTATTGGTAGCATTATTGCAATGACCAGTGGAAACATCGGGACTATGTTAAGGCAGAAGGATCTAATTACTCCGGTTATATTCATTTATGCCGCTTATTTTATTTCCAGATTGAATTTAAATGTGTCTATTAATCAAAATAGGAGCTTACGATGAATTGGGATTCTGTAGAGATAAAAAAAGAGGAAGAGTTGCCTGAAAATAATTGGGCACTAGGGTATTTTCTTTCTCCTTATAAGGGCTGGGACGGGAAAAGCTGGACCAGGAACTTCCATGAATTAAGGGCCCGTGATTTATCTTTGTTCGCGCTGGGAGAAGTCAGGGGGAAAAAGGTTCTGGAAATAGGCTGTGGGGCCGGTATTTACTTGGATATAATAGCCAGAATGGGGGGAATAGTTTCAGGCCAGGATATTTCCCCGGAATACATCAAAAAAGCCATAACGTATTTGAAAGAGAATAAATTTGAGGCGGATATAAAAGTGGGAGATGCTGTAAAATTGTTATTTGATGATGATTGTTTTGATATGGTGTTTTCGGCAGATTTCTTTGAACACATAACAAAAGTGCAAAAGAATAAGGTGTTGGCTGAAGCCTACAGGGTGCTAAAACCGGGAGGAATATTGGTTATTAAGACTCCCAATTTAGATTATTTAAAAATAACTCTTTGGTTGAAAAGGATATGCGCCATTTTAACCTTTAAATTTCCGCTTATTATGCACGTACCGCATACGCATAATAATCCTGACAGCCAACATTGCGGATTAACAACATTTGGGGAACTTGAGGATATGTTATTCGACAATATGTTCCATAAGCCTGAAATAGTTTTTACGCCATTAGAAAGAAAAAAGTTGCCTAAATTTATCCAAAAATTTTTATACGGTAAGAAACGTTTTACCGATTGCATAATCATAAAAACTCGGAAACCTTTGTTTTACGGTTTTTTGGCTTAGATGGCGCGCGTACTTTATCTTTCACATGACGGATTAATGGAACCTTTAAGCCAATCTCAGGTTTGGCAGTATTTACGTAAGCTTGCCAAGAATCATGAAATTACTTTAGTTACTTTTGAAAAGAAGAAAGACTGGTTGGATTCTACGCGGAGAAATGCTTTAATCGAAGAAGTTAATAAGGCAGGAATCCGCTGGGTGGCGTTGAAATATCATAAAAGCCCTAAGATTGTTGCAGCTGGATTTGATTTAGCAGCTTGTTTATTGGTTAGCATATATTTAACCTTGCGTCACCGTATTGAAATGGTTCATGTGCGCAATGCTCCCTTTGCGCTTATGGGTTTGCTTTTAAAAATGATGTTTGGAGTGCGTTTTATTTTTGATATGCGCGGTTTTTGGGCAGATGAGCGGGTTGACGGCGGTTTATGGAAAAAGAATGGTTTGCTTTATAAGATAAATAAATGGCTTGAGAAGTATTATTTTCTTAAGTCAGATACAGTAGTTGTGCTTACTCAAGCGGCAGTAGATGAAATAGAAAAACTTGACTATCTGAAGAATCGGGATATTCATATTGAGATTATTCGTACTTGTACTAATCTTGAGTTATTTTATCCGAAAAGTTTGAGAGTACGTTTTAAGGATGAAGGTTTTACATTGGGGTATTTAGGCAATGTCGGCACATGGTATCTGTTCGATCCGGCGCTTGTTTTTTTTAATACTCTTAGAGAATTTAGGCCGCAAGCAAAGTTGCTTTTTATTAATGATGGGCAGCATGAATATATACGATCGCGCCTAAAAGCGTTTAACATACCCGATTCTTGTGTTGAGCTTAAAACAATCCCTTTCAGTAATTCTCCCGATGAAATTTGCCGGATGGACGCGGTGGTTTTTTTTATTAAGCCGGTTTTTTCTAAGAAATCATCTATGCCTACCAAATTGGGTGAATTGTTTGGATGTGGTGTTCCGTGTGTTACTAATAGCGGGATAGGTGACGTAGATCAGATATTGAAGGAGGAACAAGCAGGAGTTTTATTATACCAGTTCAATCAAGAGGAAATGAGGAGAGCGGCTAAGCAACTGTTAGAGTTAACAAAAGATCCGCAGATAAGTAATCGTTGTGTAAAAACGGCAAGGAAGTATTTTTCGCTGGAAGACGGCGTTGAAACGTATGACAAAATATATAAACGCCTGAGTAATTAAATATGGGAAAAAAGAAACGTAAAATATTAGTTCTATCTCCTGCTCCTGTAAACGTATGCCCTTCGCAACGGCTTAAATATGAGCAATATTTCGACTATTTAAGTAAGAATGGCTACAAATTTACAATCTCCCCTTTTTATACTCCAAGAGCCTGGAATATTATATACAGGCGTGGACATATAATTGAAAAGGTCTTATGGGTAGCCTATGGTTATTTAAAAAGATTCGTTGATCTATTCAGGATGCCATTTTTCGGCGGGCTTTATATTCATTTATGGGTAACACCGCTGGGTCTGCCGATTTTTGAATTTTTGTCGACGGTTATGAATAGAAATACTATTTACGATATAGATGACATGATTTTTTTAAAGGAAACAAGTAAGATTAACCCGATCTGGTCATTACTTAAAGGCAGAGATAAGCCGTTCGCTTTAATGAAAAGAGCCAAGCATGTGATTGTTTGTACGCCTAAGCTGAAGGAGATAGCAGGTAAATACAATAGTTGTGTCACGGATATATCATCTACGATTAATACCCAGGCTTACAAACCGGTTAAGGAGTATAGGAAAAATGAGACAACGATTCTAGGCTGGACTGGTTCTTTTAGCGGCCTTGAATACTTGCATACTCTGGATAATGCTTTAAGGGAGGTGGCTAAACAGAGAAAGATAGAATTGTTAGTAATATTTAATATAACCGACAGGCAGTTTGAATTAAGCGGTGTAGATGTAGAAAATATTCCCTGGAGAGAGGTAACAGAAGTAGAGAGTCTCCAAAGGATCGAAATCGGCCTGTATCCGCTTATTAAGGGAGAGTGGGGTTTAGGAAAAAGCGGACTTAAGGCGCTCCAATATATGGCACTTGGGATTCCGGTTGTAGCTACTGCATTTGGTGCGAATTTAAGGGTAATGGAAGATGGCGTGTCGGGATTTTTAGTGGATAATCATCGCCAGTGGGTAGATACGATTATTAAGCTTATTGATGAACCTGATTTAAGGAATAAAATCGGGCTGGCCGGAAGAAAGAGAGTAGAAAAATATTTTTCTTTGGAAGCAAACAGGGATAAGTATTTAAATATCTTTAGGGGAGTTTACTAAAAGCATTAGAAAGGTTCTAAGCGATGAAAAAATTTTTTATTGAAGCTTTGGGTTGTGCGTTAAGGGAATTGGATGCCGAGAAGATAAAAAACTGGCTTCTCGCAAATGGCCTCAAATTTACCCTATCTTCAGGAGAGGCTGATTATATCTTTTTTGTGATTTGCGGCTTAAATAAAGAACGCTGCGAAGATGGAGTAAATCGTATCCAGTCTTTCAAGAAAATGAAGGGTGAGCTTATTGTCGTAGGATGCCTGCCTATTATGCATCCGGATATGTTTAAAAAAGCTTTTTCCGGTAAGACCGTTATTACCAAAGAGATTGAAAAGATCGATGAACTTTTTCCTGAATTTAAAATTAAATTTAAAGATACTCCGGATGCCAACAGGTCGTTTGTCTCTACGGCAACCGACTTGATTCAGATCACCAGGAGGTTCACTAGGGCTTCAATAAGATTATATATTGATAAAATATTTCAGACTTTGCTTGAAGCGAAGAATGCCGTTATTTCCGGTAGGCCACTTAGAAATGTTGAAGGGCTTGTAGGGGGGATCGGGTTTGACAATGCTTATTTCTCTTTGCGTATCTCTGACGGTTGCTCCTGGAGCTGTAGTTATTGCAGCATGAAAAAGGCTATTGGAAGTGCGAAAAGTAAGCCTATCAAGACGGTGTTAGAAGAAGTAAGAAGAGGAGCTGCCCGAAAAAAGTATAAATTTAATATTATATCCAGTGATTCCGGAAGCTATGGTTTAGATAT
>ERZ1292630.3465-Hain-H41-02um-R3-3465-length-13844-cov-5_pt1 | contig 13844 bp, 17 predicted proteins | sample MGYA00564408_ERZ1292630 | MGnify/ENA primary metagenome ERZ1292630 (study PRJEB36523, sample SAMEA6512641) | groundwater metagenome | collected 2019-01-08 | study: AquaDiva: Metagenomics assemblies of 32 groundwater samples | reverse complement strand
GGCTTTTTGATAGGGCAGGCTTTGCAGAATGCGCCCTTGCGGATCAATGATTGCCGAAATGCCGGTGTGGGTTGAGCTAACGACGCTGATCCCTTCCTCAATCGCGCGGAGTCGTGCTTGCGCGAGATGTTGCGGCGGCCCCCATGCGCCGAACCAGGCATCATTTGAGGGGTTGAAGAGAAAATCGGGACGGTTGGCACGGTCAACGACTGCGCCCGAAAAAATTATCTCGTAACAAATTTGCACACCCACCTTACCAAAGCCGGGAACGGCAAGGCTTCGTGCGCCGGGGCCGGCGAGGAAATCGACTGTGCCGGGGACAAGTCGCGTCGCACCTAGCGGCTCAAGCAGCCACCTCAGCGCCAAATATTCGCCGTAAGGCACCAGATGTGCTTTATCATAACGGCCAACAAGTTTTGCCTCGGGTGTCACTGCGAACAGACTGTTTCGCGCAGCCGTGAGCAAGCCTTTCCTGTCATAAATCAACGCTGTCCCACCGGTGAGCAGCATGTCATGCGGCCCAAGCAACTCGGCAACGCGCTCACGCGCCCATTGCTCTTCTTCAAGATAATCGGGGATTGCGGCTTCGGGCCAAAGGATGAGACGCGGAACCGCGCTGGGCTTGCCAGTAAGTTTTGCAAGCTTGGCGAAATTCACCTCAGTAAAGGCTTCGATATGCTTATCCTGCTGACCGATATTGGGCTGGACGATGCGTAGCAGCGGTTGATTCGATGCTGTGGTTTCGGGCAGCGCAACATAACGCATCGAATAAGCACCGAGCACTATAAATGTCGCGAACATCACTGGAGCGATGACCATAGAAAGCCATTCGTCTTTGCCTTCGCGATAATGCGCGCGGATGCGCGCTAACCAGTTCGGTACCCACCGCGTCAGCACTCCTACGATCAAAATAGTGATGCCGCTTAGACCATATGTGCCTACAAAGGGGGCAAAGATGCGGGGAATGCCGACCAAAGGCAGCCATATCACCCCAAGCGGGTTCCAGGCAAAGCCGGTAAATACAGTTGCGCGGAGCCATTCGGTGGTGATCCACGCAGCCGCAAATATCAGGGCATATGCGGGGGGGTGTTTGCGGCCCCACCGCCATCCAATCGCCGCTGCAAGTGCTGGATAAACCGCAATATAAAGTGCCAGCGAAACCACGGCTATCCAGCCGAGCCACGGCGGCATCGTATCCTGATAAGCGAATGCACCGGCGATCCAGTTGAGGCCGACAATGAAATGGCCGACGCCAAACCAGTATCCGCGCGCAAATGCGCCCTTTAATGTGGGGGATGTGGCGACCTGCGCTATCATCAGCCCGAAGCACAATAGCGTTACTGGCCATAAGCCAATGGGCGCAAATCCGACGGCTGACAGCAAGCCAAGCCCGAACATCATCATTTTGGTGTAGTTGATCACAACAACGCTATAGCCGCGCGAATATATTTTCGCATAGCCTCTCTTGAATCCCCTCCAGCTATCGGCGAAAAAGCATAATATGAAGATAATTCTCATTCCCGCGCTTGTCCTTGCGCTTTCCCTTCCTGCATTTGCCGCAGCACCGCCCCCGCTGACGCCCGAACAAAAGGAGCGTGTCCGCTGTGTTGCTGCCCTTGCGATTGTGGCCAATGAGCAGGAGCGCGGCATCGGTGATTGGGACAGCCTCCCTCCACTCAAATCGCGCGGTAGCCATTTTGCCGGCGTTGTTGGTGAGACCCTGACCGGCGAAGGTGGACGGACGCGTGAGGTTGTGCGCGACGCTATTCTTGCCGCCGTCGCTGATTTTCAAAAAAGCGGGGTTAATGAAATCCCCCCTGAAGCCGCGATCAACTGTATCGTGCTGATGGATCGGCTTGATCCGCCACCACCACCACCGGGGCTGACCGAGTGCGCCGCCATGGTTTCTCTTGCTGCCAAGCAAGCACGCGAACGTGAAGGTTTTTCCGACAATGCAAAATTGCTTGTCACTTTTGCGACCGTGCTTGAAAGCCGCGCACGCGCCAAACTGCGCTCCGAGGGTAACACAGAATCCGAAAACGACGTGGTTCTGGGGTTGAAAAAGGAAGAGTTTTTTGCCGCCGCTAAGGCAAAGCGGAATGCTGATGAGGCGGTGGGCCCCGATATGGTGGGCTGTCTTGAGCTTGCCAAACCTTGAGACCGTTTCACCTCGCCTTTCCGGTGCATGATCTTGATGCCGCACGGACTTTCTATACCGATGTGCTTGGCTGTAGTGAGGGGCGCAGTGCGGACGACTGGATTGATTTTGATTTGTTCGGGCACCAGATTGTTGCGCATCGCGTCACTGGTGCGGTACGCCCGTCGGCTACTAATGCCGTCGATGGCCATCATGTTCCTGTCCCGCATTTCGGGGTTGTGCTTGATATGGCCGGATTTGATACGCTTGCCGCGCGCGTTGCGGGGGCAGGGATAGACTTCGCTATTCCACCAACGACGCGCTTTGCAGGCGCGGTTGGTGAACAAAAGACGATGTTCTTCTATGACCCAAGCGGTAATGCCATTGAATTCAAGGCTTTTGCCGACGATAGTCAGTTGTTTGCCAAGTAGCGTTTGTCCCGGTTTTTATTGCGTTCAATCGCTTGCCCCGCGCTTGAGCCAATCCTATAGCCACGCTGCACCGCAACATTATTGCCGAAAGCCTGTCCCATGCGCACTACCTCTGCTGCCCTCAACCGTATCCAGCCATCAGCAACGCTCGCGATGAGCGGACGGGTATTCGCTCTTAAAGCGCAAGGCGTTGATGTAATTGGCCTGAGCGCGGGCGAGCCTGATTTCGATACGCCTGATTTCGTCAAGGAGGCCGCGATTGAAGCAATCCGCTCGGGGCAAACCAAATATACCAATGTTGACGGCACTGCGGCGCTGAAAGCCGCGATTGCCGCGAAGTTCAAGCGAGACAATGCGCTTGATTATACGCCTGATCAAATCAGCGTAAATGTTGGCGGCAAACATACGCTGTTCAATGCGCTCGTCGCCACGGTTGAGACTGGTGACGAAGTGATCATCCCCGCGCCTTATTGGGTGAGCTATCCTGACATTGTGAACTTTGCAGGTGGGACGCCCATGTTCATCAAGGCTGCGGCTGCACAGAATTACAAGATTACGCCCGAACAGCTTGAGGCCGCAATCACGCCGCGCACGCGCTGGCTGATACTCAATTCGCCGTCCAATCCGACAGGTGCGGCTTATGCCGAGCATGAGTTGCGCGCGCTGGCTGACGTGCTCCTGCGCCACCCTCACGTCTGGGTGATGGCCGATGATATGTATGAACATATTGTCTATGATGATTTCAAATTTACCACCATCGCGCAGGTCGAACCAGCACTTTATGAACGGACATTGACGGTCAACGGCTGTTCAAAGGCGTATAGCATGACTGGCTGGCGGATCGGCTTTGCTGGCGGCCCGGCGTGGTTGATCAAGGCGATGGCAAAGCTGCAATCACAGTCCACATCTAACCCGTGCTCGATTGCGCAGGCAGCAGCTGCAGCTGCGCTAAATGGTGATCAGTGTTTCCTTGCTGCGCGCAATACCGCGTTCAAGGGGCGGCGTGATCTAGTGATTTCCATGCTCAACCAGATCAACGGCGTCCATTGCCCGCGACCTGAAGGTGCGTTTTATGTCTATCCCGATGTTTCGGGGCTGATCGGAAAGCGGACGCCCAAGGGGCTGCTGATCGATAATGATGAAACGCTGATCGGCTATTTTCTTGATGAGGCTAAGGTAGCGGCTGTGCACGGCGGTGCTTTCGGCCTCGAACCCGCATTCCGCATTTCCTATGCGACATCCGAAGAAATTTTGACCGAGGCCTGCACTCGGATGCAGACGGCCTGTGCGGCGCTGCGATAATTTGATTTGCGTGATGTGAAACCAACAAGACCTTGTTTACGAATATAGGATAAATAGATCCTATAACGTCGGAGCAATGCCGTGGTATTTTCGCGTCGCCATCTTATAATCGGTGGATTCAGCCTTGGAGCGCTTGCTTTTGCCAATATGGCTCACGCCAATCCTAAGGGCATTTTTCCGTTCAAATTGAGCGAGGCGCAGTGGCGCAAGCGGCTTTCGCCGACAGCCTTTGCTGTATTGCGGCAGGAAGCGACCGAGCGTCCCGGCAGCAGCCCGCTCAACAAAGAAAAGCGTAAAGGCACATTCTCCTGTGCGGGTTGCGCACTGCCGCTGTTTTCGTCGGACGCCAAATTTGAAAGCAATACCGGCTGGCCAAGCTTCTGGCAGCCTGTCCCAAAAGCTGTGGGCACATCTGTGGATAGCTCGCTTTTTGCTGAGCGGGTTGAAGTGCATTGCGCGCGCTGCGGCGGGCATCTTGGTCATGTATTTGATGATGGGCCAAAGCCGACAGGTAAGCGCTATTGCATGAATGGGGCGGCACTAACATTTAAGGCAAGCGCGTGATTGATATGAGCAAGATGCAATTGAAAACACGCGTTCCGCTTGTGATTGTGGCGGCAATAGCCGTCTTTACGCTGGCCGCACCGGGGTCAGCCGAACGACCAGTCATTATTCCAGCCCCGGCCCTCGATCCGGCACAGGCCGAAATGCAAGCTGTTGCGATCCTTGCCGGGGGCTGCTTCTGGGGGCTTGAAGCGGTGTTCGAAAATGCCAAAGGCGTAAAATCGGTAACGTCTGGTTATGCTGGGGGCAAAGCCGAGGAAGCCACTTATGATGCGGTCATTACCGAGGCCACCAATCATGCAGAGGCTGTGCGGATCGTCTATGACCCGCGTGTGATTAGCTATGGTAGCTTGCTTCAGATATTTTTCTCAGCGGCACATAATCCGACCGAGCTTAACCGTCAGGGGCCAGATGTTGGCCGCAGTTACCGTTCGGCCATTTTCCCCCAAACGCTCGCACAAACGACAATTGCCCGCGCTTATATCGCGCAACTTACTGCCGCCAAAGCTTATGACGGGGCGATCGTAACACGGATCGAAAGCGGTAAATTCTACGCGGCCGAGGCCTATCATCAGGATTTCTTCACCCGCAATCCGATGCACCCCTATATCGTGCGTTGGGATAAGCCAAAGCTTGCCGGCGCGCGCAAAACCTTTCCAAATCTGTTTCGTTAGAGCTTGAAGCGCAGCAATCGTCCTTGGGTCGGGACAAGTGCTTCTGCTGCTGGGCCGACCATACTGATAACTTCAGTGTGGTCGGCGGAAAGCCCCCCGGCTAGTGCGCCAAATGCTGGCAGAATGAGCCGCGTCTCACTTATAACAAAACATGCGCGCGATACGGCGCGGCTGCGGTTTCGCCCACGATATTTGGGATGAAAATGGCCTGATAATTCAGCGCGGGTTTCATCTGGATGGGCGCGGTGGCGCAGGATCAAACCGTTTACTTCGGCTTCGTCAACCACTGTGCCACCGATAGTGCTGCCAAGGGCTGGATCATGGTTGCCAACGATCCAGTGCCAATCAAGCTGCGCAGTAAGGGCACCAAGCAAGCGCCGCGCTGTCGGCTCAAGGCGCTCAACCCCGCCGCTATCGTGAAAATTATCGCCAAGGCACCAAAGCGCGCGCGCTTGGGTTGCGTTTATCAACCCCGCAAGGCTCTGCAGCGTGGCCAGACTGTCATAAGGCGGCAGCATCTGCCCGCGCACCGCAAACCAACTCGCCTTTTCAAGATGAAGATCAGCGACAACCAGCGCATTTTGGGCAGACCAATAGAGGGCTTTGCTGCCGACAACCTCAAATGCGTTTCCGGCAAAACTGAACGGTAATCGTGGTGGGTGGGCGGCTATCATCTCACTGGCCTGTCGCAAAACCCACTGAATCGCCACAAAAAAGCGTTTTGTGAATGTTTCGGGGTTGCTGCAACTCTTTGTGCTGCTTAACCGTATCTCGTCATAAATATGTAATAATTTCCACTTTTTCGGGGAGTCTCCATGATCATCACTTTACTTGCGGTTGCTGCGCTGTTCCTTGCATTCAGCAACGGTGCCAACGACAATTTTAAGGGTTTTGCTACCGTCTGGGGCTCAGCAACGCTCGATTACCGCCGTGCGCTGATCATTGCGACCATCGCTGCGGTTGCGGGGAGTATCGCGTCGGTGCTCCTCGCCAATGGCCTGATCAAACAATTTTCGGGCAAGGGGCTAGTCCCTGACGATGTTGTTGCTCTCCCCGCCTTTTCGCTTGCCGTCGCGGCGGGCGCTGCGGCGACGGTCATGACGGCAACCCGCGTGGGCCTGCCAATCTCGACAACGCACGCGCTGGTCGGTGGTCTTGTCGGCGCTGGGCTTGCGATTGGTACGGGTGACGTCAATATTGCCAAACTCGGCACGGCGTTCTTTGTGCCGTTGCTGCTTAGCCCGGTGATTTCTGCTACGCTTGGTTTCCTCGCTTATAAAGTGCTGCCCAAATATAAGGCTGAAACCGATTGTGTTTGTGTGGTTAAGGCGCAGCCGGTTGCAAATGGTGCGGCGCTTGCCTCAACCATCGCTATGCCAGAGGTAGTTATTGGCTCGGAAGCGAATTGCCCGGTACACGGGGAGGTCGTTGCGCGCACCACCGTTTCGGGTACGCTTGATAAGGCGCATATCATCTCCGCCGCCACGATCTGTTTTGCGCGTTCGGTCAATGACACGCCAAAGCTTGCCGCCCTTCTGCTGGCAGTCAATCTTGGCGGGCCGAATGTTTCGCTGCTTGCGATTGCCGGTGCGATGGCGCTTGGTGGACTGTTACTGTCACGCCGTGTTGCTGAAACGATGAGCAAGAAGATCACGCCGCTTGATCCACAGCAGGGGGTTCCCGCAAACTTCATCACCGCCCTCCTGGTGCTGGCGGCGAGCAAGTTTGGACTTCCCGTTTCAACTACGCATGTTGCGGTCGGCGCGATTTCGGGCGTTGGTGCCGCACATGGGACGCTTGATTTGGGCGTCCTGCGCAACATTCTGCTGTCATGGGTTGGCACATTGCCGATGGCCGCCGCATTCGCTTTTGTTGTGGCGAAACTTGTCGCCTAAACAAAGCTGATTATTCCGCCGCCGGGGTTTCCTCAGCGGCGGGATTTTCAAACCAGACTTCTACCGGGCCACTAAGTTTGATTGTCAAAGGCTTGCCGCGACGATCAACCGTCTTGCCAGCTTGAACCCGAATCCAGCCTTCGGAAATCGAATATTCCTCGACGTCCTTGCGCTCGCGCTCCTTGAAACGGACGCCAATCCCGCGTTGAAGCGCATCAGCGTTGAAATATTCGCTCGATGGATCAATCGAGAGGCGATCGGGGATAATATCAGTCATGATCACGCGCTTGCCCCAAAGCGGGGGGCGCAGTCAACCATGTTGCGGCCCGGCATAAGCACGGGCCGCAAACAGGCTTTTAGAAGCTGGCCCCAAGCGAGAAGACAAGACCGCCTTTGCTGGCGTTCCGCCCCGACGGGGTAATGAAATTGGCATCGGTATCGACATATTGGACGCCGAGCGTGATATTCTTGCGCGTAACGCTCGCGCCGATCGAATAATCGGTATATTCCTTGCCGATCGAGAGGTAGCTCGGCCCGAAATTGTGGCCGATATGCGCCGATAAGCTGACCGGCGTGTTCGGAATTCCCCCCGATAGATCGCCCGCGACATAGAGATTGTCGCGTTTCTCGGTGACGCCGGTAACGACCCGAAGCGCGGCTTGCTTGGGCGCATAGGCCACCGACGCTTTGGCCGAGACAGGGCCAATGCTGTAAGTCACAGACCCATAAGGCTCAAAAAAGTCCGACGTGATCCCGCCTGAGCCGGGGTAATAATAATATAGTACGCCAACATCGATGGTCGTGGCACCAAATGCCTTCTTATACCCAACGCTCAGATCAATTTCCTGATCCGCGCCGTTGAAGACATAATCATCAATCGATGATCCCCAGACAGTGGCATAAAGCCCGGTTTTGCTGGCAACGGTAAAGGTGCCTTGCACGGCAAACCGCTTGTCAGTTTGAGAGATACCACGAAAACGGTAGTCCGAAACCAGTGTTGCGCTACCACTGATAGTGATGTTGGGTGGAGGATCGGTTTCGTCAGCAAATGCGGGTGTCGCTGTCACAGCGAGAATAAGGGCTACAAGTGAGCCAAAGGACGTGCGCATAGGTTTTCCTTTCAATCAATATGCGTATCGTCCCGCCTGCGTTGTCGTTCCGCGCCTCTCACTGTTTCTTAAAAACGGGGGGCTTGGATGACGTCAACGACATTTCCGTGCGTGAAAATGCTGCGACGCACAATATAAAAATATGCCTTGTCGGTATTTACACAGCCAATGTTGCCAATCGGCCACATTGGCACCTCTCTATTTGGCGCGTCGCGCGCTGATAATCCGCACAGGTGGCTCAAGGATTTCGCCTTTGAACACGCCGTCCCCTTTGGTTGTGGAGGTAGGTGCTGCAAGGATTTTGGCCACGACATCCATTCCTTCGACCACGCGCCCAAAGACAGCAAAGCCCAAATTGTCGCCGGGCGCCTTGGGGTCGGCGTCCATCCACGGTGCGCCGCCAACGATGATCGTGAAATCCCCGCGCGCTGTACCGGGGGCAAAGCGTGGAGCCGAAAGCGCGCCGTCGCTATGGGTCAGGCCGGTCTTGGTCGTCGGCTCGTGCGCGATTGGTGGCAGTACGCGTTTTGGATCGGTCGTCCCGGCTTGAACAAAGCCTTTGGTCGGCTCGCCCGGCGCTTGTGAGCGCCTAAAGAAGCTGATCCCATCAAAGCGCTTCTGATCGACGTAATGCAGGAAATTGGCCGATGTGATCGGCGCGCGCTCCTTTTCCAGCGCAACGGTAATCGGGCCAAGGCTGGTAGTGAGAACCACACGGACAGTGGCGTAAGTCTTGGGCGGCGCTGGGGTCGCCAAAGCAGGAACAGGCGGCGGCGTCTGCGCTGTGGCGATCCCGACAAAGGAAACAAGCGCAGCGGCAAGGAATAGGGCTTTCATACGATTCTCCTAAAGGGCAAGCGTCATAAAGCGGCTGAACGGATCTTCGCGGTAATCGCCAAAGGGCGGACATAGCGTGAAGCCATAGCGCAGATAAAGCGCGGTGGCGGGTTCAAAAGCCGCGCCCGATCCTGTTTCAAGGCTAAGCCGGGTATAGCCCCGTTCGCACGCTGTTTTGATGATATGATCTAGCATCTGCGCGGCGGCCCCTTTGCGCAAGTGATCGGCATGGGTACGCATCGACTTTATCTCGCCGTGAGTAGCGTCAAGTTCGCGCAGCGCGCCGCATCCGGCAAGTGCATCACCGTCCCAGATTGACCAGAAGGTGACGCCGTTGCCCTTCAGCCCTTCAAAATCAAGGAAGTGGCATTTGTCCTTGGGCGAATTGGCGAGCATATGCGCAAAATGCGTTTCAAGCAGCGCGCGGATATCGGGGCCGGAGAGATCATCTTCCTTGATGTGCATGGGGCGGTTGTCTCAAACCATCGTAGCCAAAACCGCAAGGCAGCTTCGTGCCAGCCCCTTGCACCGCGCGGGAGACCATCCGCTTGCGACGTCGGGGTTCATGTCATGATCTTTGAACGGCATTTCGAGCGTCATGCTGACACAGCCTAGATGCGTGAAACGGTTGGCGAGCTGATTGGTGGACATGGTGAGGTTGGCTTTGCCCGGCGCTGATGCCGGATAGCCAAGCTTGTCCTGAAAGTCGGGTGTTGCTGCGGTGAGCGCGCGGCGGAAGCTGTAGAAGCGTTCGCCTTGATCGTCTGTCCAATTGGGGATGCCTTCAAATCCAGCGATAAAATTGGCCGGAATCGCTTCATCACCGTGGACATCCATCGCCCAATGCACGCCGGTCTTGTCCATTTCATTGCGGACGCAGAGGACTTCGGGGCTTTTATCTGCGCTTGGTGTGGCCCATTCGCGGTTGAGGTTCACCCCCGCCGCGTTGGTGCGTAGATGGCCGCGACAGGATCCATCAGGATTCATGTTGGGAATGATGTGCAGCGTGCATTTTTCGCGCAGGGCCTTGGCTGTTGGGTCGGCTGCGTCGGTCAGCATTTCAAGCGCGCCTTCCATCCAATGTTCGGCCATGCTTTCGCCGGGGTGCTGGCGCGCATAAAGCCAGACCTGCACCGGGCCAGTGCCCATCTGTAAATAGTCAATCGCCTGGCCTTCAAGGCTCTGGCCAAGTTCAACATGGGCTACGCCCGGTTTGGCCGCGATGCGCGCGATCAAATCATGATGCTGCTCCACCGTGTAAGGAGCAAAATAGGCAAACCAGACGATGTCCGCTTCGCACTTATGGCGAATCGTCAGAACGCCATCTGCATAGCTGGTATCGGGCTCCTGCCGCCAATCCTGCCGGTCGCTGCTATAGCGTGCCTTGTAATTTTCCCACCCACCAGGATAGGCCGAGCCACTGCAATTGGTGATGTTGAGCGTGACCGTGTGGCCCTTCGCACCTGATACGCGGAAATAGAACCATTGGTAGAAATCCGAATGCGCGTCCTTGCGGATTTCGAGGTCTGCTGTGTCACCCGCAACCGCTGTGACGATGATATTGCCGCTATCAAACGCGCTATTGATGATCATTATGGTACCCTCACAGTGCGGCCAGATTCGCCAGGAAAGCCTTTGAACAAAGCGGTGGCGAGCTTGTCTGCGGCAAGCGAGGGTTGTGAGGCTGGCGCACGGCTTGATGCCTCGGTTTCAGCGCGCCCTTCCCAGAGCACAAGATTGTCCGCGCGCCTGCGAATCTGCACTGACATTTGGGTAACGATCACCGCGCGTGCGCGATTCTTGCCAAGACCAAAGCTTGTCCCCAGGCTAATTCCGCTGCTCCGGCCAAAACTCCCGCCGCCAATGCCTATCGTGACGGGGGATCGCCCTGCCAGCTCTTCGCGTGTTGCACGACTGACCCCGACAGTGACGACATAGGGTGTGCCGGTTCCTCGCGATTCGGTAATGCCAAGCACAGTCAGTTCACGCACCACTGCGGCTGCATAGGTTCTGAATTCAAGGCCTTGTGAATCGCTGCTGCCAAGCGGTTCAATCATTGCTGAGCCAGGGCTAAGCTGTGGATTGGTATGAAAGCGGGTGACTTGGACAGGCGGGATCGACGCCGCACAGCCAGCAAGCGATGCGGCGGCGAGGGCTGAGAGGGTGAGCGTTTTCAACATTGGATATGGCCTTTTCACGCGATGCAGTTACTTGACTTTGCGGGCGCACCCCCTTAGGCGACGCGCAAGATTTCAACACCATAATAGAGTTAGGCAGGCGTGTCGTCATGAAGATTCGCAATTCTTTAAAGTCGCTCAAGGATCGTCACCGGGATAACCGCGTGATCCGTCGTCGCGGGCGTACTTATGTTATCAACAAAACCAACCGTCGGTTCAAAGCCCGTCAGGGCTGATTAACGTGACCGTCAGGGCCGTCGTTTTTGACGTCGGCAATGTGCTATACCACTGGAACATGCGAAAGCTGTTCGCCAAGCTCATTCATAATGTGGATGAGCTTGATTGGTTTCTGGCGCATGTTGTTACCGAGGAATGGCATTTCCAGCATGATGCGGGCCGCCCGCTTGCCGAGATGGTGCCCGAGCGAATCGCCGAATTCCCGGCCTATGCTGATCATATCAACGCTTATGCGACGCGCTTTGTCGAAACGATTCCGGGGCCGGTTGCTGGCATGATCGCGCTTGTTGATGCACTTGCCGCGCGCAAAGTCCCGATTTTTGGCATCACTAATTTCGGCGCAGAGTTTTGGGATCAATTCCGTCCTACCGCGCCGGTATTTGATCATTTCACTGACATCATCGTTTCAGGCGTGGAAAAACTCATAAAGCCAGACCCAGCAATTTACGCGCTCGCGCTCCGCCGATTTGGGCTTGCTCCGGGTGAGGGGCTGTTCGTCGATGACCGGCTTGAGAATATCGAATCGGCCGCCGCGAATGGCTTCGTCGGCCACCATTTCAAGGATGCAGAGACGTTGCGCAGCGCGCTGAACGCTCTGAGCCTCTTAATCACCGCCCCTTAAGCTCATCCCCCGTCAGCCGGACGACATGGAGCACATTGGTTGAGCCCGGCGTCCCGAACGGCACCCCCGCCATCAGGATGAGCTGATCCCCCGCCTTGGCAATGCCGTGGCGCAGCGCCATCCGTTTGGCCTTGGCAACCATTTCCTCAAAGCTGTCAACATCCTGCGTGCGGACGCCGTGGACGCCCCATGTCAGTCCCATCTGCCGCGCGGTCGAAAGCTTGGGCGTCAGCATTAGCAGCGGCACCGATGGCCGTTCACGCGCCACCCGCCGCGCGGTTGAGCCCGACATGGTGAAGCAAATAATCGCCTTGGCCGAAACCGTGCCCGCAATATCAAATGCCGCTTCGGACAGCGCGTCGGCCGTCGTCGGATCGGCCTTGGTCTGCATGAAGTGAAGCCGCTCGGAATAGCCCGGGTCATTCTCAACGCTGATCGCAATCCTATCCATCATCGCGACCGATTCAACCGGCCATGCGCCCGCCGCGCTTTCGGCCGAAAGCATGATTGCGTCGGCCCCGTCATAGATTGCTGTCGCCACATCGGAAACCTCCGCCCGCGTTGGCGAAGGCGAGGTAATCATCGACTCAAGCATCTGCGTGGCGACGACAACAGGCCGCCCCATCCGCCGCGCTATTTCCACAATCCGTTTCTGCGCAGGAGGAACAGCCTCGGGCGGCAGCTCAACCCCCAAATCACCGCGCGCCACCATCACCGCATCAGCGAGTTCGAGTATCCCCTCAAGCTCATCAAGTGCTGACGGCTTTTCAATCTTGGCGAGAAGTGCCGCGCGCCCCGCGATCAGCTTGCGCGCCTCGGCCAAATCCTCGGGCCGCTGAACAAACGAGAGCGCAATCCAATCAACCCCCTGATCAAGCGCGAAATCAAGGTCACCGCGATCCTTGGTGGTGAGCGCGGCCATCGGCACGACAACGTCAGGGACGTTGAGGCCTTTGTTGTTGGAGAGCATCCCGCCCACCTCAACCCGCGTCATGATATGGTTATCCGCCATATCGGTAACGCGCAGCACCAGCTTACCGTCATCAAGCAACAACCGCGCGTCGACGCGAAGCGCCTCAAATATCTCACGGTGCGGCAGGCAGACCCGCGTCACGTCACCCGCTGCGGGATCACGGTCAAGCCGGAAGCTGCTGCCCGTCAGCAGCTCAACCTTGCCATCCGCAAAGCTCCCCACGCGCAGCTTTGGCCCTTGGAGGTCGGCAAGGATCGTCGTCGGGCGGCCAAGCGTTTTCTCAAGCCCACGGATCGCGGCAATCGTCGCGCGGTGATCATCATGGCTGCCGTGGCTCATATTGACGCGGAACGCATCCGCCCCTGCGCGGTAGAGCTTTTCGATCATTTCGGGCGTGCGGCTCGCGGGGCCAAGCGTTGCAAGCACGCGCACCTTGCGCTGACGGGGGGCGACAAACTGGCTCAAGCAAAGCTCCTCTGGTTGCAACCTGCTATAAGTGGTAAATCCCGCGTTGCAACCGAGGTAACTTATTCATGAACCTATTACAAATTGATGATTCCGTAGCGGCAGCGGCATTCCGCCGATTGGTCACGCACCTGCAGCACCGCACCGACGTGCAGAATGTCGATCTAATGGGCCACGCCGGCTTCTGCCGCAACTGCCTCGGCGATTGGGTGGCGGAGGCGGGCGGCATGAGCAAGGAGGATGGCCGCGCGCTGGTGTACGGAATGCCCTACAGCGAGTGGAAGGCGAAGCATCAGGCGGAGGCAACGGGGGAGCAGTTGGCGCGGATGGCGGAAAGTGTGGCGCGGAATGGGTAAGGGGTGTTGCACCTAGGCTCAGGACTCATTGATTGATCCAGAAGATGATTGTTGCGGCGATGGAG
>ERZ1292630.3464-Hain-H41-02um-R3-3464-length-13846-cov-7_pt1 | contig 13846 bp, 7 predicted proteins | sample MGYA00564408_ERZ1292630 | MGnify/ENA primary metagenome ERZ1292630 (study PRJEB36523, sample SAMEA6512641) | groundwater metagenome | collected 2019-01-08 | study: AquaDiva: Metagenomics assemblies of 32 groundwater samples | reverse complement strand
CTTGGATGATACCTTTGGATCAAAAGAGGCGTCGGAGGCATACCCGTGTTCGCCCTTTGTCGGCTCCGGATGACGAGCGAAGCGGTGGTGGAACGGGGAGCAACAACGTAACTATAGTTTTTTTCGTTTCCTGGGGGGGAAAGGAAGGAGGAAAGCAAGAGATAGATAAGACAAGACGAGCACAGAGGGGTGGAAAAGCGTAGGACAGAGACCTCTCATTTGGACCGATGCATGGTTCGCGCGTTTTTCGGTCCCTCGCCAAGCGGCTCGATGTCGGACTGCTTCCTCCCCTTCCGGCGCTCGCTTCCCTGCCAGCGGCCACGAGCGGCGATGCCCGCTTTCTCGCGGAACAAAGCGGACGCGTGAATGTGGAGTGGATTCGAAACCTTCCGCAGTTCGAGCGCATTGCTCGCGACGCGCAGTATCTGCCGGACAAGGAGGCCTTCTGGAACTTGCCCCTTCACGAGGCACTGGACGTGTTGGCCCAATCTGACTACGCCACGATCGTCAACCTCGCGAGCAGGCAGCACTGGCCCTTTCTGCTGCTTGACGCGATCGACGCCCACGACGCGCCGCTCCCGCACATGGTGTACGAGGACATGATGAAAGCCATGACTTTCAGTTCGCTGCAGAAGCCACCGGAGCAGCAGTTTCAGCTGTCAAGCGACACGCTCCGGACGCTCCTCGTGGTGGCCGCGCATCACGTGCTACACGACGTCGACTACTTCGCCAAGGTGGAGAGCTGGTATCGTCGCGTGCTCGAGCCGCAGCAAACGCTGGACGGGGCGTCGATGTCGGCGTTCGTCATGTGCTGCATCGCCGCGAACGAGATCGACAAGGCGTTTGCCTTTGCCAGCGAGATGCATCAGCATGGCATCGCGTTTGACACCAAGGTGTTCATCTCCCTCATGCACCCCTCCGCGTCGCCGCAATCGGTGCTTCGACCCCACCGCGCGGAGGACAAGGCCCGAGGCATGCTCCTACAGGCACGGCTGCACGAGGCGCTGCACGCCCAGCACGGGGTCGTACCGACCGTGGCGCACGCGGCGATCGTCTATTATGCACTCACGCAGCGCCCAGCGAAGCAGTGGGAGGTGTTCCGCCACTTGTCGGAGTGGGCCTATGGCGGCAGAGGTGCGCGCCAAGAAACGGGAGCTGCCGCAGGCTTGGTGAGCATCAGAGAAGACAGCGGGAGGCGAGGGGGGGTTCCTGCACGCACCCTCGAGTTAATGATGCGCGCCTACGTCGCCGAAGGAGGCCGCCGTTGCGGCCCGTTGACGGTCCAGTCTCTGGTGGTAGCGCTGCACGCTGCGGCGAACGAGGCTGGGTGCCGCGAAGGCGTAGACAGCGGTCTGAGCGAGCCGTTAGTGAGTCTGGGCGGCAGTGAAATGCTGGAATCAGATGAGACGCTGCTCGCGTGCCTCGTCTACGTTGGGCACCGCTCCACCGAGCTGGCAGCAAATCGCCGTGTCGACGAAGGCCGCCGGGGAGAGGTCGACCCCCCTCGTAGTGGCCGCCGGGACAGCACCCACCCGAATAAAAGCGTCGTCGCGTCGCCGTCCGTTCGTCAAGATGGTCACGACACTACAGCCACCCTTCCCGCCCAAGAAGGTAGGCCGAGGCTGACCACAACATCCATTTCACCACCGGACGCCCTGGTCACTGAAGGTGCAACGGCAGACTCATCGCCGTCCCGTGCGCAGCTGACCGCAGCCGCCCGTGACGTGGCCGCGGCGGTCGCGAGCAGCCAGACGTCAACGGGGACGGTTCTTTCGCTCCACCCTGCGACGGTCGAGTGGGCCACTCGCCGCGTCACAGCGGTCTGTCGGACGACGACGACTCCTCGAGAACACAAGCCGCTGACGAAGGATGGCCTATTCGAGGAGGCGCAGCTCCGTGTCGACGTGGCGTCATTCCGAGACTGTGTCGCGTCGCACATTTGCGGCGACAACGACCTGCCGGACGACGTCATACGGGTGCGCGACACGGTTTCTGGGCGGCATCCGACCTTGGACGCGTCGTCCAGAAGGCCGGCAGGGTCCTCCGGCGAGGACGACGATGCCGCCTTCGCCGCGGCCTTGCACGACCCGCAGTGTCAGACCTTGGCGTCCGAGGCGGTCGCGGTATCCCGACGGCTCCCGCTCCGCGCGATGGACGCCGAGAGTCCCGTTTGGGGCGGCCGGTGGGGCGACATGCCTGCCGCCGTGCAGGAGGGACTGATCCTAGCCAGAGAGGGGGGCCAGCGAGGTCGGCAGCCGCGTGTAACAGGTTGGATCGCCGACCCCGACGAGGCAGAGGTGTAGCGGGAGACATTGAGGGGGCCTACTCTGACCTTCCTATTCTGGCCATTCCAAAACGCACGCACCAAACAACATGCATGGGGTTGCGGAGTGGGAGGGGCGAGAAAGGGCGCGATTTGAACCCGAGAGATAGATGGCGGTCTGGAGGAAGGAAGGAAACGAGGGAAGTTGTGGGTTCTCACTCAGACTGAGGGTTTTTTTTTTTTGAAACCGGTACGTTGAAACGGTACGTCACTATAAGACGAAGCGACGAGAGACACCGATCGAATGCAACGACGGGGATCCATGAACCGCTTGGACTTGAGCGGACGGCCATCCGCGCCGCAGGATGGGTCACGCGCGGCACCGACACGCGGGGGGCAAGCCGCTGCTGGGGGTGACAAGTCGGGTGCGCAATCGCAGTCGTTGTTTTCGCCGCCGCCGCTCAGCCTGGGGGGAGGTGGTGGGAAGGCCGCTGTCGCGCCCATGGTGATACAGGAGTCGGTGATGTTCGACACCAGTGCCGTCCGACGACAGGGCGGTGGGGTTGCCGACGACGACCCAGCCGCCGTCGCGACGGGCGGCACCCGTGCCTCATCGACGCTGCACCTACTCTGGCAACAGTTCGTGAGGGTCGCGGGTGACAACGGGCTCTGCGGTGGCCACGAGGTGGTTCGAATCTTCGAGGCCGTTGGCATCAACCCAGGCATTCCGGAGGAGGACATCCGTCGGCAGCCCACGTGGCAGTGGGACGATGTGGTGCAGCTGCTCGCCACCACGGCGGGCACCAAGGCCCGCAGCGGCCGCATGAAGCGTTCGATGGAGTTCAGTGGCATCGATCGTGGTGACGGCGAGGACGGATGGGCGGAAAACGACCCCGTGCACGCGGAGAACGACGAATGGGTCGACGAGGTGGCCGACGACGAGCTCCAGGATCAACACGACGCGAACGCCGCAGCCGCCACCGAAAGCTCTTGGGGAAGCGGCGTTGCCTCCCACAAGCACGCCGGCGACAAGGACAAAGCCTCCGACGACGCCGACATCGGTCGCTCCGGGGTCGTCGAACTGCACCCGATATTGTATTGGTTTTACGAGCGCGGCTGGTATAAGCTCCCGAAAGGCGCGACAGCCGCCCGTCCGGGCAAGTTCTTCTTCCGGTGGAGCTTGCCGACCCTCCGGCGCCGCACCTTGCTCTTGCTGGTGGCCGCGACGCTCATGAGCGTCATCGGCTTCGTGATCACCGTCAGCTACAGCGGCAACTGGTCCGCCGCGGCCTATGAGGAAGAGCGGCGCTCGATGGCCTTTTTCGCGTCGCTGGTTGGTGACTTTTGCGACCTCGCGGAGACCTCCCTGGTCGATCAAGCCGCCGAGGCCATGGTGGACATGTCGCAAATGACGGCCGCGACCGCCGACGCGGTGGCCGCCGCACGGCTGCACGAATTGGTTCAGAGCACTCTTTTCGTTGAAGGCTCCGTGGTGGCAGCGAGCGGGTTCAGCTTCTACGACCTCGACGCGTCTGACGCAGCCGTGTGGAACGAGTTGCGGACGCTGAGCTTCAACACAGCGTGGGCGGACGTATCCCCTGCGACCCGTGCGACGGCTGAGGCGATCTTCGGGGCAGCCTCCGAGACATCCTCAAAGGCGTCCGAGTCGTCCTTTGCGCCTCCGCCATTCGCCGCCGTCGCTGATCAGTGGCAGGCCTCGCTTGGCGTGTCGGACTGCCTCTCCGCCGCGTGTTCGGGTTTTTATAGCTTGGGCGAGTACTCGAGCTTCGATACCTCAGCTCGAGACGTTCCGGTGTCATTACGCTTACCGCCGCTGCAGCCGACCTCGTCGTTTCTGGCCGACGACAGCAACGGGGACCCATCAGCGAGGGCCGCCTCCGTCTCGTTGTGGAGCTCCGTCGTCGCGTTGGGGGAGCGGCTCAGTCTCAGCAACGCCACGGCCGCGAATGGACTGACGGCTTCCTCGACAGGAGACGTCGACATGCAGTGCAGTCTAGAGGTGCGCCGATGGGCATTTGCGGCTTCCACTTCGGCTGCCGTGTTGTCGCCGATCGCCATCCCGATCATCGAGGGCCGTCTCTTGCCAACCACAAGCAATGCCTCCACCAACGGCAGCAGCTGCGGCGGCGGGTCTTCTGACTGGCGGGCCGCGGCGCTGCGTGCCTCGAGCGTCGCCTTGTGCATAGGGACGCCCTCGTCCCGAGGTGGCGCAGGATACGACGCGATGGTCCTTCACCTCGACCTTGACCGGTCGCGCCGCGATGCCTTGCACGACTTGGTCGCCGTCGTGGACCACCTCAATTGGGGATTTGCACGGACCACGGAAATCGTGGTCGGAGGGCTCGATGAAAACGCCAACTTCGACCCGCAATTGACGTCTTGGCGCTTTGAAACGGGTTGCATCGACGGGTGTTCGCGTTTCCCGCCAAGCCGGCAGAATATGGACGCCATCGCGCGGGACCCAGAGCGCGAATCAGCGCGCTGGCAGTTCACCCCAGACTACCGACCCGAACCCGTCATCGGAGCGCGATCGGTCGTTACGGCGGTCGGCAGTAAGATTGCCGCCGCGGCGGTTGCCTTGGTCATCGAGCGAGACGTCATCGAACTGCGCGGCATCGCCTCCACGTCGCTGGCGAACGTGTTTAACACCGTTCAGGGCCGCGTGCGCGACAGCACCGAGCTCGAACTGTTCCGGCTGTGGGGCACGCCGCAGATGCCGTACTATGAGGAGCGCGAGGGCTGCCCCGCCGAACGCGACTGCCGCTTCAAGCGCGTCGTGGTGCCGCCCGCAGCGGCAGCAGCGTCATCCGGTGGCGTGTCTTTTAGCGACGGGGGGGGCGGCACCACGACCGCATCGCCGACAACCACATCATCCGTCCCAACAACGGTGGTGACATTTTTGGTGTCGCTGCCGGCTGATGGGCCGCCGGGGGCGCAAGCCGGCCGTCCGTCTGGGGGTCTCGTACCAGCGACGGCCACGACATCGACAACGCCGGCGGACGCCGCGGCAAGAACGTTAGCAGACGGCAGTCCGGTCTTTGTGCAGGACAATCTCATGTACATCTACGGCTGTCCCGACTGCCAGCATCTCGTGTCCGGCGCCGTCAACCGGGACGTCATGATCATGCTGTCCGTCACGGCGGCGGACTCATCGAAGTCGGTGTCACCGTTCCGGGGCGTTTTGGGAACGACGACGGCGACGGAGCCGGCAGGTGTGAGCGCCGCGGTGAGGCCCCGGGCGTCGGCCGCGACGGCCAACTGTGAGCGAATCGCAGCGTCGGCTGCCGTCGACCTGGTGATGGTGGTGTGCACTCGGGATGGTGCCTCTGTCGTGGATGTGGAAGGTTCCGTGCGAGAATCGGTGCAAAACGGCGTCTCGGCGGTGGTGGGAGCCGGTGCACGTCGGGGGCCAGGCTCCTTCGCGGAATACTTCGACACCGTAGGAGAGACGTATGGGCAGCGAATCGCCTCAGCCGGAGCCGCGGAAAGCCACCTAATGCCAGCCGCCGCCGACGGTACGTCCGCGGAGCAGCGTCGCCGGCGCGCGGAGCCGGTGGTTCGCATGGGAACCGCTGTCGTCTCCGCGACGACGATCGTCTACAACGTGTCGATGGGCGTGCGATTGTCCTTTCTGACCGACGAATTTCGGCTCGGGATTGTCTATGGCGCGCTCTGGGGCGCTCTGGTCGGCCTCGCCTTGATCGCCATGGGCATCCTGATGGTTCTCGCCCTCTCGAACGCCACGATGAAGGCGCTCGCCGTGAGTTGGGAGCACAACGCCGTGATAATATCCCAAACTAGGGAAACGTTTGAGCGTGTCGTGATGCGGTTCATGAGTCCGACGGTGGCGCACAGCATCATGCGCGACCCCGACGTTATCATCACGCAAAAGGCGCGCGTCCACGCGGTCGTGTTCGGCGTGGCGGGCTTTGCGAAGACGACTCAGACGTGGTCTGCGCCAAACGTCACGCGGCTGGTGCACTACACGAGGGAGCTCATCGCCAACTTCGCCCGGCTCTTCGACGTGTTCCCGCTCGTGGCGCTCGGCGATGAGGTCATCTACGTGCACGTCGTGGGTCAGGCACGTAGCGCCATCACGGCCCACTTGCAGCACGCGGCGCAGCAAGCCGGGGCGGGGTCGAGCGCCAACGGATCCGCCCGGCAGCAGCTGCTGTCGTCGCTGACCACAAAGTTGGGGAAGCACGCAACGGCCGTGGGAGCGTCCGGTGGGAGCAATGCCTCGACGCCCGCGGCGCCAAGTAGCACCCAAATGCTGCCCCCTCTCACGGCCGCGTCGTCCGCGATCCAAGTCCTCGCCTTTGCGTGCTCGGTCATGGTGGTGATGCAGGAGGACGTGGTCATGCACTTTCCGCAGTCGTCGGCGCTCTACGCGGCGTTGTTTCAAGACCTCAACAAGGGGCACAAGAAGTACACCGGATTGCTGCCGCTGCGCGTCGGTATGCACTCCGCCGTGGGCACGGTGAGTTTGATCCCTCGCGCCTCGACGCCGTTGTACGACGTGGTCGGGCCACCCGTCGCAGGCGCCCGACGCGTTTCGGGCGCGGCCAGCGACTACCGCATTCTCGTCACGTTCCCGGTTACAGAGTTGATCGAGTCACAGTCCGACAGCCGCCGAATGTTCGGCTTCGAGCCGGGACCTCGCGTGTTCGGACGCCTCGGTTCGTTGAGCACCTTTCAGGTGAGCAGCTTCAAGCTGCCACGGTGGGATGGTCTCCAGACCGAGCTGGGTATGGTGAATGCGGTGCAAGAGTTCCCGTTTTCGGCATCGGTGCAAAAAGCGCGTGGACTCTGGACCAAACCTGTTGAAAGTTACGTTTTGGGTATCTGAGCGGCTCAGATTCCCCGCCCCTGAAATGCGAAGACCCAGTTTGACCCACGTCGTTTGGATCCACACGGCAAACCGTTGGAGTAGTCGTTACTTTACCGGGATGGGCCGACGACTTTTCTTCCACGTCGCCAACGTTGACGACGTACGAACGGCCAATGCATCGGCCTAGGCGTGTTGGTCAACACGCCTAGACCGATACAGTAGAGAGTCTTGGTCGAGATGGTGTATGAAGGACGAGGCGCCCTGCGGCTCCATCGTAGGTGGGGAACCCCTTTCCTTCCATCATCTCTGACCCGAAATTGGTACCGTTTTTCTCAACTCAAATTATCCGTTCATTATTGAAAACTGGTTCTAAAAAAACCCGGACCCCCGAGTACCGTCACACCGGGGTTTTTTTTTTTCTTCACCCACGTCGTATGCCGCCCAAGGCCCGCGAGCCGCTGCCCCCTGGTGACGTCGTCAACGGTGAGAAGCTGTACAAGGCACGCGCCGCGCAATGCCACACGGCCTCCAAGGGCGCCCCGAACGGCGTCGGCCCCAACCTTTTTGGACTGCTCGGCCGAAAATCCGGCACGATTGAGGGCTTTCTCTACTCCAAGGCGAACCTCGATAGTGGCGTGACGTGGACGCCAGAGGTGCTTGACGTGTACCTGGAGAACCCGAAGAAGTTCATGCCGGGTACGAAGATGTCCTTCGCTGGCCTCAAGAAGGCGCAGGAGCGCGCCGACATCATCGCGTACCTCGAATCCCAGCACTGAACAGAATAGCGGGGGCATTTGTCTGGTTCGTCTGACATCCTGATTGTTCAGCACTCTGAAGAGGCTAAGTTTTTTTTGGATGTTGCAGACCGAAAAGTCCACCGGGATGGCATGCTGCAGCGAAACCCCCGTAACGGATTGCCCCTCGCTCTCCCATTTCGTTTCTCCTCTCATTCTACCTACCCCTTCTCTCTCACCGTTCCTCTCCGACATTTCGGTGTCGTTCTCCTCCCCGCCGCTGAATCTCATTTCATCCACAATTTCTTTGCGTCTGCGCCTTTTGCCCTGCAAAAGCGTTTTGATGCCCCGTAGCCTTCTCGCCGTCGTTCCCCCTTCCCTCCCCAGCGCTGTCCCCCCGCCGCGTCGCAACGGTGTGGACGGTTTGCCGCAAAACTTGCGAGTGTGTTTTTCGCGATTACAGTGTGTGTCACCAAAGCCGTGGGTCTGCTTCGTTGTTCACCCAGGGCCACTCCACATCATGCCGCCCAAGGCCCGCGAGCCGCTGCCCCCTGGTGACGTCGTCAATTGTGAGAGGTTGTTCAAGGCCCGCGCGGCGCAGTGCCACACGGCCTCGAAGGGCGCCCCCAACGGCGTCGGACCTAACGTCTTCGGCCGTTGGGCGCAAATCCGGTGATTGAGGGCTTTCGTACTCCAAGGCGAATCTCGATAGTGGCGTGACGTGGACACCCGAGGTGCTTGACGTGTACCTGGAGAACCCTAAGAAATTCATGCCGGGTACGAGGATGTCCTTCGCTGGCCTCAAGAAGGCGCAGGAGCGCGCCGACATCTTCACGTACCTCGAATCCCAGCACTGACGGGTCTTGTGAACGTCCGCCGATGACGTCGGAGGGACGGTTCCTGACTCACTCCTGATTCGCCTGTACGGCCGACGAAGGGGTGCTTTGTCGGCTTGTTTCCGCTGATTTTTGCCACAAAAAAAATAACTGACGCCTTTTTTATTGCGTTTTTTGCCCTATGATGATTGACCCCACAGGGCTGTCAGCCCCCAGGGGGGAGGGGAAGGGCGGGACGCCGTCGTCCGTTCGTGTATCGTGCTCCGCGAGAAACTCCGATTCAATCTTATCGCGATCGCCCTGCGTGTGTGATTGAGCGTTTTGAGCTTTCAACTTTCAATAATTTCTTAAAGCGGTTGCTTTTCGTTCTTCATCCGGCGCCACTCAACATCATGCCGCCCAAGGCTCGCGAACCGCTGCCCCCTGGCGACGTCGTCAACGGCGAGAAGCTGTTCAAGGCGCGCGCGGCGCAGTGCCACACGGCCTCGAAGGGCGCCCCCAACGGCGTCGGCCCCAACCTCTTCGGCCTCGTCGGACGCAAATCCGGCACGATTGAGGGCTTTTCGTACTCCAAGGCGAACCTCGATAGTGGCGTGACGTGGACGCCAGAGGTGCTTGACGTGTACCTGGAGAACCCGAAGAAGTTCATGCCGGGTACGAAGATGTCCTTCGCTGGCCTCAAGAAGGCGCAGGAGCGCGCCGACATCATCGCGTACCTCGAATCCCAGCACTAAATGAGGCCATTCCTTTCTTGGAGTCGGCTTTCTCGGTCCGCGTCCAAAACACACACACACCACAGAGGAGGGCGGGGAGGCGAAGGGCGGAAGGGCCTCCTCGTCCTCCTTCTGTGCGGGGAGGGGCATTTCTTTTTTTCTACAATTACTACCTCCCCTTTTCCTCTCCTCTTTTGGTGCCCGCACGGCCCCATCTGGCGGGCTGCGGGCACCGCACACCACTACAACGGTAACCGACGCTGATATGATGACCATCGCTTCCCACTCCGTCGTCGTGCGTTTCTCTTTTCCTTTCTCATCGAACCCCATGCATGCATGCGTTGAACCTTAGGTCTGACGGCTTCCCCTTCACTTCTCTTTTCGCCAACAACAAACAGAGAAGAAAGAACGAAAGAAAAACTCCCTCGACGTTTTTGTGTCTTTTTGTTGCCGTGCTAGCAATCGATCTCTAAAATGTCTTCCGCTGCCGGTGTTGCTCCGTCGTGGCCCACGATCACGCCCGACGGGCCGGACACCACCGCGGCGGAAACCGCGTCGTCACCCCACTCCAACGTCCATCTGATCGCCGCGCAGCAGCACCTCGCCGCGCTGCGACGCCTCGACCCCATCGCGGCGGCGGACATTCACCTTCCCTGGACGGCCCGGTCGCAAGCGCTCGCGACCGCCGTCCCAATGGTACAAGGCGGCTGCTGGTACCGATTCGATCTCCGCTGGGTATCGGAAAACGTCGAGTTCTGCTTTCGCGTCGCAGCCGTGGCTGCGCTGCCGTTGGCGATTGTGATCATTCTCGATCAGCGTCCGGGAATGCTCTCCGTTCCGCTCTCCGTGATCTCGGCGACGCAAGTGCTGTCCACGTCGGTCACCATCGCGAGGCCAACTCTGGGAGACTCCGTCGGAACGTTCATCGCCATATTGAGGGCGCTGTGCCTCAGCATGGTCCCGGCGGCGCTCCTGATGGGCACCAGCGCCTACACGCAGCCCGTCGCTTGGGTGATCTGCTTCTTCGTCGTGCTATTCGTGGTGGGTCTCTTCTCCGATGGCGTCGCACGCAAATATGCGCTCAGCTATTTCATCACGGCGATGGCTTCGAACTACGGGACGGCCGCCATTGGCCGAGACACCGGAAAATACGTGCCCACCTTTTTGAGGGAAATTTGCTTGGGCGCCGCGTTCGGTGTCGCGAGTTGTTTTTTACCCTTTCCGCGACTGGCGATCACGAGAGCGGAGTCGCACTTAGCCACCAGCAATCGCGCGTTGCGCGTGGCTCTTGCCGCAGGGATTCACGCCTTCTGGGCGGAATCGAATTATCACCGGCGCTCCGCGCTCGGCCGGTTGCGTTCCGCGCGACAGCATGCCGAGCTTGCCCTTCAACTCGCCAAGGAGGACCTAGGCCCAGCGTGGTACGAGGCGCCGTGGCAAGGTCGCTACCGGCGGCTCAGCTGCCTTCACGCGTCTCTCTCCGTTATTGTCGAGCACGTGATCATCGTCGAGGAGATTGTCCTCACCATGTCGAAAGACTCCGCGGCGTTGACGGCAGGCCCCATCTCGACGCTGTTCCGCGAGCGGCTCGGTCCTGTTCTCAGCGGCCTCTCCACGTGTCTTGAGGCGGGTATCGCTGGCATCGGCCTCGCGGAGGCAGGACGCGGCACTCGCATGGCGGCCGTGAGCGAGTCCTCGGACAGCATCCAGGCCGCGCAAGTGCTCGCTGAGGGCGTCGGAGCGGCCGAAGCCGCGTGGGAGTACGCCTCGGCGGAAATGATCAACGCACGCTTCCGGGTTTACTACGCCACCGGCGGGGGCGATTTGTTGGCGCATCGAGGAAGAGGCGGTGATAGCCATCGCCCTCTGGCGGAATCATCCAGTCCATCCAGCCCGATCACATCGGCCCGGGCCGCCGCCGCGGGTCTCACTGGGCTTCGACATCGCAGGCAGGTGAGAGGATCGTCGGCAGCCGCGCAAGCCGACGCCGCGTACGAACAGCCCGTCGACGACGGCTCGGGCGACGGCCCACCGCCCGATGCGTTCGACGGTCCAGAGGTGTCCGCGGTGTCGTTCGCCGTTGGCGACGGGGGCAGGGGGCCGACGGATCCCGCGGGCAGCCAGCAGCGCTTTGTGTCCCCTAGCGACCGGTTTGTGGTTCACATGCACGCGCTCTTTTTCGAGCTGCGTCTCATCGTGCATGTGTTGACATCCCATCGCGAGAAGCACTACGCCGCGTCGTTGTCCCCGTCGCTCGTCGTGACGTTGACCATGTACCTCAAGGCCAGCTCGATCGACCTGCTCACCGGCTTTCGCCGCGATGTCATCGGCATCACATCCTTCAACACCGAGCAGATCCGGCGCTGCCGCGAGGCGGCCAAAACGGCGTTCGCGATTCTACTCGCCATTTTGATCTTTTGGTCCATCGATGGCACCGTGAAGGCAACCCCGGCCGCGATTATCGCGGTCACGTCGGCCAATGACAGCGGCGAGGTGCTCAACGCGTCGATCCTGCGCCTCCTGGGCTCCCTCGTTGGGGGCGTCGTGGGGCTCTTTGCGGTCAGCCTCGTCGGCGCCAGCAGTAGCACAGCCGCAGCGAGCAGCAGTGTCACCTCGGCCGCGGTCACATCGCCGGCAGCGGCAATTGCGGCGGAAGGTGGCCGCCTCGCCGCCCTCGTGTGCTGCGCGTTCATCATGACGTTTTTCAGGGCGAGCACGACGTATGGCCCGGCGGCGCTCTACGCCACGCTGTCCGCCATCGCAATCCTGGCACCGGGCATCCGCGACACGGGCGTCGACCGCCTGCAGCAAACGTGTCTCGGTGTGCTTGTCTACTTCGTGGTCGTCAACATTGTCTACCCCGTGCGTCCGACGCGGCTGTTGCGATTGGAGCGACAGAAGAGCTTCATCGCCTTGCAGAAAGCAGCGGCGCTCATTCTCGGGGTCACGCACGTCCCGCTCCGACTCGAACAGCAGCTGCTGACGACGTCGCTCTCCCCGCTGACCGTCAATGAGACCACGATTCGGACGGGTCGCCATGCGCGTCGCGTGGCCATCAATGACGACCAAAGCAACGTTCTCAACCCTGCGGATGCTGCGGACTCGTCGTCGGTGCAACGGCTCCACGACATGTCGAGGCCGTGGGTGGGGGCGCCCCCTCCGCACGAACTCGAAACGAGGGGGAGCAGTGGGACGGACGGACGTCACCATGATGGGGAGCTTCACTTCCTGACGACCACCGCGCACGAGCTCAAGAGCGACTACGAACAGACGATGTCGCGCTTGGCCGAGGCGAAAAAACACCTAGATGCCTTCCGCGCCAGCATGGCGGTCGAAGCGCGACTGGTTGAGTTCGTCGCGAAGCAGCCCGTGATGCAGCGGATGCCGCTGCCCGTGGACCTGCACCGTCGCGTGCTCCACGCCTCACGAATCATCCTGCGCACGGTTGATATGATGCGGCTCGCCACGAGCAACATGACCGAGGCCCTCGAGGAGCACCGTCGTCACCGTATCGCGGGGAAAGCCCAGACAGCCGCGGTGGCCCATTCGATCAACCACGACGACCCAGCGGCAGAACGTGCGCCCATGGCTATGGCGGTGCAAACCTCATCGCCGCCGCCGTCCATCGCCGCCAGTCCCTTGGGCGCCATCGAGGGCGCCTCGCCGCAGGTCGTCGTCTGGGGTGCCGCTGGAAATCAGCCAGCCACCACCGACCCGGCGGCAGCGTCCTCTCGGGAGCCAGTGGCGTCTTTCGTGGTCGGGACAGGTGGAAGGCCGCCGCAAGAGGGGTCCGAGGGCGAAGAAATCCTGTCGTTCCCAGACGTGCTGGACGCAAATCGCCTCGCCGCAGCGACCCTGGCCGCCCGTCACCGTTACGCGGAGCTGATTGATGCGGTCTTGGGCCACCTCATAGCCTTCTTCGAGGCGCAGGAGTGGGCCTCGCTCGAGTCTCTGACGACCGTGAGCATGATGCTGGGCAACGCCACCACCGATTTCCTGGTGGATCGCAACACGGAGATTCAGTGCATCTTCCAAGACTGGAAGGCGCGTGTCCTGACGCGCGAACGACGCCGTCACGCCTTGGACGCCGCATCGGGTGGGGTGCCATCGCGCGCTCACGCCGCGACCACCACCAGCACGGTCGACGAGGAGGAAGAGGAGGAGGCGCGGTTCACCGACGCCAACTCACGTGTCATCACGAACAGCGAAGCAGAGGCCAGTGCCGCCCACGCGGCCGCCATCGCGGGGTTCGCTTCGCGCATCCGCGAGCTGGTTATCACCGTGGAGACCTTGTTTGTGCACCAAACCATCGAAGTGTGATGTCCTTTTGTTTTAAAAAATGCATTTTGTTCACCCGGCAACCTGGGGCACCTTCTTGTAATTTTGTGATGTTAAATCACAACTATCACGAGTTAAGTGGGTGGGGAAGCCTTGCACGGCGAGGGGGG